>Ga0137431_1000163_pt1 | contig 31620 bp, 16 predicted proteins | sample EasRivERMZT800_2_FD_104646 | JGI IMG/M metagenome (GOLD analysis project Ga0137431, IMG submission 104646) | Soil microbial communities from meander-bound floodplain in the East River, Colorado, USA - East River MetaG ERMZT800_2 | ecosystem: Environmental > Terrestrial > Soil > Floodplain ... | reverse complement strand
TTCAGGCAAATCGTGGTCGGAACGGCGACCTGGCCATCCCCTTGCAACGAAACTTCCGAAGCCTGCCGACCATCCTGCACGCCGTCAACCTCGTGTTCTCGCAGCTCATGGGCCAAGGCCTTGGCGAGATCGTCTACGATGAGCAGGCCGAACTGCGACCGGAACGAACCGTAGATTCCTCAGGCATCCATGTCCCCGTGGAGCTGCACCTTCTCGAACGCCGTTGGCAAAGCATCGAGACCCAAGGCACCAACGAATCTGAAACCGGCCAAGACGATAACGGCCCGGACTCCGAGGATTCGGAAGGTGCCAATGCCGAGTACGGCGCCGACGAAACCGGGTCCTCCGCCGATCTCGTCGCCCATGGCCGTTCCGCTTCCGATGACCCGGCTCATTGGTCGCCGGTGGAACGGGAAGGCTACCTGATCGGCTCAAGAATCCGCGATTGGGTATCGTCCGGCTACGCTCTTGCCGATGGCCGGCCGCTGAAATACGGCGACTGCGCCGTCCTGCTTCGGGCCGCGAAGTTCAACGCCGATCAAGTCGCCGCCATGCTCCAAGGGATGGGTATACCCGCCTTCGCATCGGTCAGCGGCTCTTTGTTCGCGGCCCTGGAAGTCCGCGACGTCCTGGCAGCACTCGAACTGTTGGACAACGCCCACCAGGACATACCCCTGGTCGCGGTGATGCGCAGCGGCATCCTGACCACCCCCTTCTCCGAGGACCACCTAGTCGCCATCCGGTGCCACGCTCGTGACATGACGTTTCACGACGCCGTTCACCGCTACGTCGATTCCGGCGCGGACCACGAGCTTCGTGCCAAACTCCTCGATCTGTTTAGACATGTTGAACACTACCGGGATGAAATCCGGCGACGACCGCTCGCTGATGTCTTGTGGGCCCTGTACAAGCAAGAAGGATATCTGGCCTACGCCGGCGGCCTGCCCAACGGCGCCCAGCGCCGCGCCAACCTGCACAAACTACATAACCTCGCCCGGACTTTTGGTTCTTTCCGGAGACAAGGACTCAACCGTTTCCTCCGGTTCATCCGCTCGTTACGCGACGACGAATTGACCGTCGGGATCGCCAACGCCATCGGCGAAGCCGAAGATGTCGTCCGCGTAACCAGCATCCATCAGGCCAAAGGCCTCGAATTCCCCGTCGTCTTCCTCGCCGGGCTGGGTACGCGATTCAACCTCGGCGATCGCCGCGGCCGAATGATCTTCGAACGCCACTGCGGCATCGGCCTGCGGATCGTCGACCCCGATCGACTGATCGAATACCCCTCCCTCGCCCACAACCTCGCCGCCCTCGACGTGGAGCGCCACACGCGAGAGGAGGAGCTCCGCATCCTCTACGTGGCCATGACCCGTGCCCGCGATCAACTGGTCATGATTGGGTCCGCCGACAACATCGCGGAGTTGCTGAATGGAACGACACGAGGCCGTCGAACACTCACTCGCTACTCCGTCGCGAGCGCCCAGACCTCACTTGATTGGCTGCTGCCCATAGTGACCAGCGCCTCTTCATCGGCTTCCGACCACCCTCCGACCTTTACCCTTCATGGTCACGACTGCGCCGAGATGTCTACGTGGCGCATCGAAGAAACCATCGATCCAACCGTCAACGCCGCCAGAAGGGCCGCCGCTCGCCTCGATCCGCTGCCGCGCGTTGAGCCGGTCGAGGCAGAAGATGATACGGTGGCTGAGGTGCTCGCTCGAACCCGCTACGTATACCCGCACATCGCCGTCTCATCGGTGCCATCCACGATGGCCGCCGGAGCATTCAAGGGCGCATTCGACATCGGCGAAACCGACACGCGGCCTGTTCACGCGGGCCCGCGCCCGGTCGCCGACGCCTTCGCTGATCCGCCCTCTAGGTACGAGATTTCACATTCCGATAGCTCCACGCTTCGCGGCATAGCCACTCATCGCATCCTGCAACATTTGGATTTTTCCCGCGCTCGAAACGGGATCGGTGTGGCCTCGGAACTGCGGCGCTTGATCGACACCGGTCTACTCACGGAAGGCGACCGCGAAATGGTCGATCGGGAAGCCATCGAGTGGTTCGTTTCGACGCCGCTCGCGGAGGACATCCGCACCGCGGGCGACTCCTATCGGCGCGAGTTCCATTACGTGGCCTCAGAGTCGCCAACTATGTTCGACGAAACCGTCCGGCCCGCTCCCGGCGATTTTGTGTTGGTGCGCGGCATCGTCGACGGTATCTTACCCACGACCGACGGTATGGAGATCGTCGACTTCAAGACGGATCACGTCGTCGGGTCGGAGATACCTGCTCGCGTGGAACATTACCGCCGTCAAATGACCCTCTATGGCCGCGCCGTCTCCCGCATGTGGCGCAGGCCGCTGCGCGGATTACATCTCGTGTTCCTGCATCCCCGGATTATCACTTCCGTGCCCGTGGCCGCCGCCGCCATGACTGAGTCCCCAGCCTGGCCAAACGCATGAAACACGGCGAACGGTTTCGTGAACAGGTCCAAGTCATCGGTCGAGAAATCTTCGACCTCGCCGAAGCCGCTGAACCTCGCCCCTGGCAGAAATCCTGGTGGCTCGAACAGGCCACCCGTTTCCTCGACCATGACGAGCTTCTCCGCAGCCGCGCGTTTCAGTTTGTCGACTGCCTTCCCGCTCTGAACAGCAACCGCGAGATCGCCCGTCACGCGGCCGAGTATCTGACGGACGACATCGCCACCGTTCCAAAACTGTTTCGACTCGGCATCCGCCCCGGACGATTCCAGCGCTCGCGCGAGGAAGTCATTGGTCGCGCCGCTCGGTGGGGCGCCACTCGGATGGCCGAGCGTTTCATCACCGGCTACGACGTCCCCAGCGCCATTCGGACCATCGAGCGCCTACGCCGGCACCGCATGGCCTTTACGTTAGACGTGCTCGGCGAATTCACCACCAGCTACGCCCGAGCCGACCAATACGCCGGCGTCTACCATGACCTGATCGATCGGCTCTCGCCGATTGCCGCTCAATGGCCGAGCGACCCGATCATCGACCGCGACGCCGACGGCCCCATGCCGCGGCTGAATCTCTCCATCAAGCTCACCGGCCTCGATCCCTATTTCGATGCCATCGATCCGGAGCGGGCCATCGAGTCGGTGGGAAAGCGGCTACGCCCGCTGTTGTCGCATGCTCGGCAAGCGGGCGCCTTCATCAACATCGACATGGAGTCCTACAAACATCACGATCTGACCCTCGAGCTCTTCCAACGCGTGTTCACGGAGCCGGAGTTCCGCGACTGGCGCGACATCGGCATTGTCCTCCAGGCCTACCTTCGCGAGGGTGAAAAAGACCTCACCGAGTTGCTCGATTGGGGTAACCGCCGCGGCACGCCCTACGCCATCCGCCTCGTGAAAGGCGCATATTGGGACGCCGAGACCGCCGCCGCCGTTCGCAATTACAAGACTCCGCCGGTTTGGACCCGCAAATGGGAAACCGACGCCTGTTACGAGCGGATGGTCCGCACCATGCTTGAGAACACGGCGCTCATCCGCCCCGCCTTCGCCAGTCACAACGTCCGCTCCCTCGCCGTCGTCGTCGCCACCGCGCGGGAACTCGACATCGCGCCGAACCGCTACGAAGTGCAGACGCTTTTCGGCATGGGCGATCCGCTGAAGACCGCGATGGTCGAGCTTGGCCAGTGCGTTCGCGTCTATTGCCCGTACGGCGATCTCATGCCCGGCATGGGCTATTTGATTCGCCGCCTCCTCGAAAACACCTCCAACGAAGGCTTTCTGAAACAGAGTTTCGGCGACCGTGTCTCGCACGAGACGTTGCTGGCCGACCCGGCCATCAGCCGACCGCCCAGCGCGGCCTTGCCCGCGCGGGTATACCAAAACACCGACCCGGAGGAACCGATGTCCTCGTTTGTCAACGCGTCAATTACCAACTTCGCCGCCCCAGAAAACCGCCGCAAAATGATCGGTGCCATCGATTACGTCCGGCGCGAGGTTGGGCGACATTATCCACTGGTCACCAACGGTCAATCGGTCACCACGGGCCGCGAGTTCTCGTCAATCAACCCGTCGCGCCACACCGAAATCGTCGGCCACGTCGCCGAAGCCACTCCCGCCGACGCCGATCGCGCCGTCGCCGCCGCGTGGCGTGCCTTCCAGCCGTGGCGGGTCACGACCGCCGCTTCCCGCGCCGATCTTCTCCGGGAGGCCGCGGATCGGCTCGAAATGCTCCGCTTCGAGCTGGCCGCGACCATGATTCTGGAAGTGGGCAAACCATGGCGCGAAGCCGACGCCGAAGTCACCGAGGCCATCGACCATTGCCGGTTTTACGCCGACCAGATCGAACGCATCGAATCTCGACCGCGGCTGCGCAACCTTCCCGGCGAGTCCAACATGCTGACCTACTCGCCAAAGGGGGTGTGCGCCGTCATCTCTCCCTGGGCCTTTCCGCTGGCCATTCTCACCGGCATGACCAGCGCCGCCCTCGCCGCCGGAAACACTGTGGTGATCAAGCCCGCTCGACAGGCCTCGGTCATCGCCGCCAAGCTCGTCGAACTGCTTTATCAGGTCGGCTTCCCGCCGGGAACCGTGAACTTTCTTCCGGGGTCGGGGGCGACGATCGGCCGTCATCTCGTCGAGCACGCGAGCGTCCACGTCGTCGCCTTCACCGGTTCTCACGAAGTCGGCTCGCAGGTCATCCGCGCCGGGGCGGATACTCGGCCGAATCAAGGCTTCATCCGGAAGATGATCGTCGAAATGGGGGGTAAGAACGCGATCATTGTCGATGACGACACCGATCTCGACGGCGCCATCCAAGCGATCGTCGAATCCGCATTCGGCTACGCCGGACAAAAGTGCAGCAGTTGCAGCCGTCTCATCGTCCTTGACGGCATCTATGACACCCTGTGTCACCGACTCAAGGAAGCCGTGGAGAGCATCACCATCGGCCCGGCCGAGGCCCCTTCCACGATCGTCGGACCCGTGATCGACGACGACGCCCGGAAACGCATCCGCGAATACGTGACCCTCGCCGGTCGCGAGGGCCGACTGCTCACCGAATCGCCGCTCCCCAAAGAGTGTGCTGAAGGGTTCTTTGTGCCGCCCGCCGTCTTTGTCGACGTGGCCCCGGCCGCTCGCCTGGCGCAGGAAGAAATCTTCGGGCCCGTTTTGGCCGTGATTCGCGCCGCCGATTTCGGACAGGCCATCGAAATCGCCAACCACACCCGTTTCGCCCTCACGGGCGGGCTGTTCTCCCGCAGCCCCGCTCACATCGAAATCGCCCGGCGAGATTTCGCGGTCGGCAATCTTTACATCAATCGCCGGATCACCGGATCCCAGGTTGACGCTCAGCCCTTCGGCGGGTTCAAGCTAAGCGGCACGGGTGTAAAGGCGGGCTCACCCGATTATCTGCTTCACTTTATGGATGCCCGTTGCATCACCGAAAACACGCTGCGCAGCGGTTTTGTACCCAAGCCGCAACATAGTGAGGTTTCTTAACGCTCACGCCCCGCCGCTTCCGATTCATAGGATATGAACGCGCGGGCGTTCATCATGCGCCGGACCATTCCCGGCCCGCGCACGAGGCCCACCAGGGATGTTGAAAGGAGACACAAGGATGTTGAGTGGACTTTTCGGCAGTACGCTGATGAACACGGTTCTGATCATGTTCGGCTTGTTGTTCGTCTCGGGCCGCTTCTAAGCGGCAACTTCAAGGCCCGCGGTCCGCGGGCTGGCGCTTGTATATCAACGCGCGAATCGCCCGACCCTGCACCCGTTTCAACGGCGTCAGGGTCGGCCTATTTACATACCAGCCGTTTCCGATTCGGGTCGACGCCCCCAGTGCAGCTTCGTCACCAGCTTGTGCCATACGGAATGCACCGGGTTCCGAACGACCAGCACTTCGGTGTCAAACCGTTTGATCCGAACACAGTCGCCTTTTTGCAATGGGCATGACACCTGCCCGTCGATGATCAGGGTCGTACCCGCATTGACACCCATCGCCTCAACCTCGATCACCGAATCGCGCTCGATCACCAGCGGCTTGTGGGTCAATGAATGCGGGTTCATCGGCGTCAGAATGATCGCCTCCACGCCGGGCTGCATGATCGGCCCGCCCGCCGAAAGACTGTGCGCCGTTGACCCGATCGGCGTGGACACGATGACGCCGTCGCCGTCGAGGTCCGTCAGCGGCTCTCCGTCAACGGACATTCCCAGATGGATGATCCGAAACGGCGGACCCGCTTGAATCACACAATCATTGATCGCGAGGAAGGCACGCAGCGACTGGCCGCCACGGAACACCGCGACATCAAGCACCATTCGCTTACTGATGAGCGAGTCATTCCCCACGGCCTCGTCAAAATTGCGCCGCACTTCATCAACCGAGAACTCCGTAAGAAACCCCAGCTTTCCGACGTTAACCCCGATCAACGGCACTTGGTCTCGCCCCATCGATCTGGCCACGCCGATCAACGTCCCGTCCCCACCGATCACCACCACTCGGTCGGGCCGAGAACCGGCAACGTCCACGCCATCGACGACTGTACATCGCGTGGCCGCGAACGCTCTCAGGTTTTCCAATGCCTTGGCCGCCGCCGGCTTTTCCGGATTTGCCCGAAAACAAAGACGTTTTGATGTGATTGAAAGCAAAGGAGACTCGTTATGTGCGATGTCGCAAGTGGTTCAATTGAACGTCATCGCTGAAATGTCTGCGTGGACAGAGCATTCTACCGTGCAACGAGCGGTCGCCGCGCCCGGGCGTCTTCGTCCATCGCGGCCCCGGTCTCAACCAAAGTCTGCACCGCCGCCGCGATCCCCGTCGCGTCAATTCCGCACTCGGCCAATTGCCCCGTCCGCGACCCGTGGGCCACGAACCGATCCGGCGGAATGCCCAGCCGCAGCACTCGTCCACACGTCAAACCCAGTTCCTGCGCCGTCTCCAGTACCGCCGACCCGAACCCGCCCGCCACCGAATGATCCTCGATCGTGACGACCGGCCCGCGGCCGTCGAAGGCCGCCTTGACCATTTCCTGGTCGATCGGCTTGGCGAAGCGGGCGTTCACCACCCCTGCCTCAACGCCATGCTCCGCTAACATCTCCGCCGCCGCCAACGCATAATGCGCCGTCACCCCGTAACACAGCAGGGTCGCGTCATCGCCCTCCCGCAAACGCCTCGATCTCCCCATCTCGAATGGGCGGCCACCTGAAATCGGTGCCGGCACGTTATCACGCGGATATCGAATAGCGCATGGTTGATCGAGCGTAAGGCCGAAGGCCATGGCCTCGCGCAACTCCGCCTCGTCGATCGGGGCCATCAACACCATGCCCGGGAACCCGCGCAAATACGTAATATCCAGGAATCCATGATGCACAGCCCCGTCGCCGCCCACCAAGCCCGCTCGGTCCAAGCAGAACATGACCGGCAGCCCTTGCAGAACCACTTCCTGGAACACTTGATCGAACGCCCGTTGCAGGAACGTCGAGTAAATCGCCGCGACCGGTCGCAACCCGGCTTTGGCCATACCCGCCGCGATGTCCACCGTGCAGCTCTCGGCAATGCCAATATCCCGCCAGCGATCGGGAAACCGCTCCTGCATCTTGCTTAGGCCGGTGCCGTCCGGCATTCCGGCGGTCATCGCGAACACACGCTTGTCTGATTCCGCCAACTCCATGACGCACTCGACAAAAGCGGTCGTCCAACTCTTTCCGCCGCCGCTCTTGATCGTGACCTTCCCGCTTTCCACCACAAACGGCTTGGGGCTGTGATACTTGCCGGGCTCCGCCGTCGCCCAGGAACAACCGTTCCCCTTAATCGTGTGAACGTGCAGCAGCACCGGATGTTGCGCGCGTTTCAACACATCCAGAATCTCAATCAGATGCTTGATGTCGTGACCATCCACCGGCCCGACATATTGCAACCCCAGGGCCTCGAACCACTGCCCCGGTGAGACCGTGGCTTTGATCCCCTCCTTGAGATGCGCGATCATGTCAAACACCGGCTTGCCCAGCAGAGGCAACCGCGGCAACAGTTTCTTGGTGTGTGCCTTCACCTCTTCGTAGAAATTGCTCACCCGAAACCGGGCCAGGTATTCCGCGACCGCTCCCTGAGTCGGCGAAATGCCCCACTCGTTGTCGTTCAATACCACGAGGAATTGGCGCTTAAGTGTTCCGGCCTGGTTCAACCCCTCGAACGCGACGCCATTGACAATGCTCGCGTCGCCAACCAGCGCGACCGTGCACGCATCACGCCCCAGCAACTGATCGGCCCGAGCCAATCCGACCGCCGTGGCAATGGCCGTCCCCGCGTGTCCCACGTTGAACAAATCGTACTTGCTTTCCTGAATGTCCGGGAAACCGCTCAAGCCCCCGGCCTTACGGATGGTGTCGAACCGATCATTGCGTCCGGTGATCAGCTTGTGCGGATAACACTGATGCCCAACGTCCCACAGCAGCCGATCCGCCTCGAAATCGAACACCCGGTGAAGGGCGATGGTCAATTCCGTGACGCCCAGATTGCTCGTCAGATGTCCGCCGCCGTGCGACACCACCGCAAGTATGCGAGCGCGAATTTCTTCCGCGAGAAGGGGCAATTGGTCCGCGGCCAGGGCCTTCACGTCGGCGGGCGAACGTATCTGTTCAAGGAGACCCATCGATTATCCGTCCGTGTCTTCGATCAGAACCGCGACCGTGAGGGAGCGGGCTTTTCGTTGCGGCAATCCCGAAGTCCGCTCGCTAGTGCCAACTCATCCTCGATGCGCGACCACGGCTACCATCTTAACCCGCCGTGCTCGCTACGATACTTTCAAATCTTTCAATAAACATGTGCGCACGCGGTTCGGCCACGACTCAAATCTCCCGCGATACCACGAATCTCGCCAATTCCCGCAGGTCCTCGGCCCGTTCTCCAAACGGATCAAGTTGCCCAATCGCCGTCTCGACCGCCCTGCCGGCTTCCGCGCGGCTGGCTTCCACTCCTACGCACCGCGGGAACGTCTGTTTGCGCGAGACCTCATCTTTCCCGACACGCTTGCCAACCTTGGTCCCCTTCCCCGTTACGTCCAATAAATCATCGGCTATCTGAAACGCCAAGCCCAACTCCCGCCCGTATCGCCCCACCCGCTCCACCTCGGGGTTGGTACCCTTCCCCACGATGGCCCCCATCCGAGAAGCCGCCGAAAACAACGCCGCCGTCTTGCATTCGTGAACGTAGCGAACCAGGGCCACGGAAGGCGGCTCGGATTCCCCCTCGATATCTCTTAACTGCCCGCCGATCATGCCCGCCCATCCGGTGCCGCCCGCCAATTCCACCACTAACCGGGCCGCAAGGGTCGGGTCACTTACATAGCGCCCCAATAACTCAAATGCCAGCACTGACAACCCATCACCGGCCAGGATCGCGATCGCTTCGCCAAACTGCTTGTGACAACTGGGCCGACCTCGGCGCATGTCGTCATCGTCCATGGCCGGCAAGTCATCGTGGATCAAACTGAAGGCGTGAATACACTCGACTGCGGCGGCCACCGGCCAGGCGGCCTCCCGCGCCCCACCGACCAGCTCGCAACACCGCACCGTGAGGTACGGTCGAATTCGCTTACCCGGCGCCAGTGCCGAAAACCGCATTGCCTCGACGAGCTTCGCCGGGGCTTCGCCGACCGGTTCAAGGTATCCGGCGAGCCGCGCGTCGAACTCCCGCGCAAAAGCCGCCAAGCGATTCATCAACTCATCGTGCGACACGTCAGATCTTCGCCGAGATGACGCCGACCAAACATTCGGCGACGTCCCGAAGCACCGCCAGCGGCGGCTGGTCCGCGTTGACCCGGACAACCAGTTTTTTCGGATAGGCATCCAAAACCGGATACGTTTCCCGCTCGTACACTTCAATGCGGTTCAAGATGACTTTCTTGTCCGCATCGTCTGGCCGGTTCGACTTCGACGCCCGCGCCGCCAGCCGCGCCACCAGCGCATCTCGATCGTCCATCGTCAAATGAATGATCCTCTTGACGTCAATCACGTCCTGCATCAACTCAACTTGCTTGGTCGTTCGCGGGATGCCGTCAAGAATCAGCGTGTGATAGTCCGGATTGATGCCGCCCGCCTGCACTTTCTCCTCCACGTGCAATCGAAACACGCGAACCGTCAACTCATCGGGTACGAGCAACCCCTTGGTCGAATACGATAGAAACTCCTGCCCGATCGGCGATCCCTTATCGAGCGCCCGAAAAATATCACCCATGGCCAGGTGAATCAGGTTCGGCAGCTCGCCCAGCACGGCGCCCTGCGTCCCCTTCCCCGAACCCGGACAACCGAACATCAGAATCGACGGATACCGCCTGCGATCTCCCACAGCGCACTCCTGATTTCAAGGCCTGGTGAATCAACGCGTCCGGCCCGGATGTTTGCCTAGGAACGCCTCCCGCAGCACCGGGTCGTAAACCTCGATCGTAGCCGCCTCAAACAGCTTTTCATAGAGCGCGAACATCGCCGGATCGGTCAATCGGTCACGCAGCCGCTGTTCCAGTTCCTCGCGCACTTCATCCATCGGCCGATGCTCCGGTGCCACCCGCTCCTCCAGTCGGATCAGGTGAAACCACTCGCCGATCCGCACCGCGTCCGATACCTCCCCCGGCTCCAATGCAAACGCCGCCTTGCGGAACGCCTCGGGCAACCGTTCGTCATTCGCCGAGAACGGCTCCATCAGTCCCATGCGCTCCGCCGTCGCTCGATTGGCGCTATGCGCCGCCGCCAATGTGCCAAAGTCCTGCCCCTGCGACAGCGCCTCACGCACCCGGTTCACTTCGCCAAGCGTCGCCAACTGAATCTGCCGCACCACAATTCGCTCACCAAAGGTGTTCTTATATTCCGCCTCCAGTTGCTCCTCGCTGAACCGCTGGTCCGAGAGCACCAGCTTTCGCAAATAAGCATTCCGCTCCACGATCACTCGGTACTCACGCCGCGAAATGTTTCGGTCCGCGAGCACGTCGCCCAGCACTCGCTCCGCCGCCTCTCGATCAAACGGGCCTTTTATGTCTCGCGTCGTCGGGTCCAACAACCGCCTTAACGCCAAATCGTATTCAGCCTCCACGTCTTGTTCGGAGACACGAAGCCCCCTCTTCCCCGCCGCCTCCCGCGCCGTCTCCAAACCGATCAACTGTTCGAGAATCCCAACCCCATGCGACGAAAGCAGCACGTCCATGACCCGCCGTTGCGAAATCGGCTGACCGTTCACCATTGCGATCGGGGGCTCGCTCGGCGAAGCCACCGGCGCGTCCGCCGGCGACAACGCTCCTCCGCCCGGCGTCACCGGCTGCGAACGCGGGGCCGCGCCCCCCACCCGCCGATCCCGCACCGCCGCGCTGACCTCACGCCCCGCCGGCGGCTCGGGCGCGGCGCAGCCAATCCCCATAACCATCAAAAAACACGAAATCAGCGGGCACATGCCCCGCAAAGAAATGCCATTCATCCGCGACCCATGTCCGAGCGCCACGATCCTCACTCACGCCCCGCGTGAATCAGCGTGCTCACGCCCTCCCCCAGCACCACTGCCCGCATGTTCCCGGGCCGCTTCAGGCTCAACACGATGATCGGAATGCCATTCCGCTGGCACAGGTCGATCGCGCTGACGTCCATGATCCCCAGCCGCCGGTTGATCACGTCGTTATATGTGAGTTCTTCCATCCTCGTGGCTAGCGGGTCCTTCACCGGATCCGCCGTGTAGACGCCATCCACCTTCGTCGCCTTGAGCAAGGCCCCGGCCCGCACTTCCGCCGCCCGCAGCGCCGCCCCCGTGTCGGTGGTGACGAACGGGTTCCCCGTCCCGCCCGCGAAAATCACGACGCGCCCCTTTTCCAGGTGCCGAATCGCCCGCCGCCGGATGAACCGCTCGCAGACGCTCTCGATCGCCAACGCACTCTGCACCCGCGTCGGCACCCCCAACGACTCGAGCGTGTCCTGAACGGCCAGGGCGTTGATCACCGTGGCCAGCATCCCCATGTAGTGCCCGGTCGTCTCCTCGATCGGCGAGTCCTTGGCAATCGCGCTGCCGCGAACCAGATTGCCCCCGCCGACGACGACCCCAACCTCGACCTTGAGATCAACAACCAGCTTGATCTCCTCGGCCAGGCGCCGAATCTCCTCCCCGTCCAGACCCGTGGCCCCGGCCTTACACAGCCCCTCACCACTGATCTTGAGCATCACCCGTTGAAACTTCGCCTTGGGCACTACCTTCACTCCACCACGTGCCACTGCTCTTGCGCAGTGCTCTTCACACGTGCACACGTGCAGTGCTCTTCGCCGCCTACCGCGCCTCAGCTTACCTCCGAAACGCCCCCGCGCCGATTCCCGCCCCGGTGGATAGATCGTAGGGCTCGACCCGCCTCTCTTCGTCGTCGAATGGAATGCTGACGGCGGGCGGAGTCCTCTATCTCTTTCTTCGCCCGGAGGGCGCACGATCGTTGCCAGGGACTTCAGTCCCCGGTGGTCATGCCCCCCCTTTAATCTACCCGCCCGGAGGGCGGACGTGCTCCTCGGGTGCCACTTGTGGCCTGCCAATCAGTGCCCACCTCACGGCATCAACTCCTGCATCCGCTCCGCGATTTCCTCTTCGCTAAGCTTCATGCCCTCAAGCAGCGCGAGGTAATTGACCAACGCGGCTTTCATGCGCGGATGCTCGTGCCCGGTGTTACGATCGAAGCCGTGGTAAATCTCCACGGCCCGGCGCATCAGCGGCTCGGCCTCGGAATGACGGTTGGTGTGCGTAAGCAACGCCGCCAGGTTGCTGAGGCGAATGGCGACGTTGGGGTGGTCCGGGCCGTACGACTCCTCGTCGATCGTTAGCGCCCGGTGTATGAGCGGCTCGGCCTCCGTCACACGATTGGTGGCCTGGAGCAATTGCGCGAGGTTGCTCAGAGCAGTGGCCACGTTGGGATGAGTCAGCCCATAAGACTTCTCGAAAATCTCCACGACGCGGCGCATGGGCGGCTCGGCCTCGGTCAGACGGTTGGTGGCCTGGAGCACCTGGGCCAGGTTGTTCAGGCGGATGCCCACATTGGGATGGTCCGGGCCGTAGGACTTCTCGTCGATCGCGAGAGCGCGGCGATAGAGTGGCTCGGCCTCGGCGAGACGATTAGTGGCCTTGAGCAACAGCGCCAAGTTGTTCAGGCAAATGGCGACGTCGGGGTGGTCCGGGCCGTAGGAGCGCTCGTCGATCGCCAAGGCCCGGCGCATGAGCGGCTCGGCTTCGGAATGACGGTTGGTATCCGCAAACAACTGCGCCAGATTGTTGAGGCGAATGGCGAGATTGGGGTGGTCCGGGCCGTAGCACTGCTCATCGATCATCAAGGCGCGGCGCATGAGCGGCTCGGCCTCGGCCAGCCGGTTGGTGGTCGCAAGCAAGTTGGCCAGGTTGTTGAGGTCTGTGCCCACGTCGGGGTGATCCGGGCCGTAGGACTGCTCATCAATCGCCAAGGCCCGGCGCATAAGCGGCTCGGCCTCGGTCAGACGGTTGGTGGCCTTGAGCCACTGCGCCAGGTTGTTGAGGCTGACGGCCACGTGGGGGTGGTTCGGGCCGTATGAATCCTCGTCAATCTTCAAGGCCCGGCGCATGAACGGCTCGGCCTCGGCCAGCCGGTTGGTGGCCTTGAACAACTGCGCCAGATTGTTGAGGCGAATGGCGAGATTGGGGTGGTCCGGGCCGTAGCACTGCTCATCGATCGTCAAGGCGCGGCGCATGAGCGGCTCGGCTTCGGAATGACGGTTCGTGGTGTTGAGCAACAACGCCAGGTTGCTGAGGCGGATGGCCACTTTGGGGTGGTGCGGGCCGTATGAATCCTCGTCGATCTTCAACGCCCGACGCATGAGCGGCTCGGCCTCCGCATGACGGTTCGTGGTCTGGAACAACTGCGCCAGGTCGTTAAGGGCAAGGGCGATACTCGGGTGATCGGGTGCTAAAACGTTTTCCCAAAGCGAAAGCGCCTCTCTCATTAGAGGCTCTGCCTCCGTGTACCGTGCTAGACAGTGGAGAACAAAGGCCGCGGCAATGGCCGCTTCCGCTCGAGCTAAGGGGGCGATCTTTGGATCGGTCAACTCGTACGCCTGACGGAAAGCCGTCACCGCCCTTTCGTTCCATTCCGGTCGCGGGTCCTCGCGGAAACGTGCCAGGTACGCGGTGCCTTCCAACATCGCCAGTTCACGGGTGGTCTCGCGCTGTTGTTCGGCTTCGGCGGTGACCGCGGCATAGTCTCCGACGGTAAGCGCGGCCCGGGCGCGTTCCAACGGAGTCAACGAGGCGTCCTTTGCTCGTGGCGCGATCCTTCCGTCGATGAGCCGCTGAATCGTCTCCAAGGGCAAGTCGACAAGCGAGGGCAGCTCTTCAAGTGCCTCTTGGCGGGCTTCTTCGGGTCGCATACCCTTATCCGTCAAAAGATTATTTAGAAACCGCTCCGCGATGGTCTTTTCGATATTGGCGATGTTCCGCGCGTCCCGGCGACTCCGCTCGCCCTGCCAGACCGCATAGCCGACGCCCGCGAGCAGCAAAAGCACTCCGACGGAGATGGCTGCCAATCGACGCCCGAGCTTGCGCCCGGTGACGACCAGCTTCTCGTCGACTCGGGTCAGTTCATCCTGGAACACCTCCACGCGTAATCGGATGCGGCGAACGAACTCATCGAGCTGGTCACGCGAGCTAACGGGAACATACTCTCGATCGGAGCTGGTCAGTCGTTCGCGGTGTTCCCGCTGGAGTTGCATCCTGTCGGGGTCTTCGGGTTCGTGTGGATCGACCGGAAACACGTCATCGGTGATGAATACATAGACCGGCTTTCCCATCTCGCGGGCCAAGTCATGTTCGAGCTGAGTGTAGCTGCGGCGCGGGGCGCCTTCCGGGCGGTGTTGCGGCTCACCTCCGCTACAGCGCCCGGCGATGTGAATGACCGCGTCGCAAGAGTCAATCAGCAAACGCAGCTTCTCGATGAGTTCGCGGTAGTCTGGCGGAAAGTTCTGTTGTTCGACGGCGTGGCAGTCGTTGTCTTCAAGGGCTTTCTTCACCGCCACGCGGACCGTGCCCAACTCCTTGGACACGGCGCTGATGAAAACCCGCGTATCGCGGCGCAGTTTCTTGGGCATGGATCGACCTCGACGTTGAACGCCCAGCGAGCGTAACAGCAACAAAAGGAACCGACAAACGCCGACGGTGTCAAGTGGAAACTTGAGACGATCATGGAGGGGCCTCCTTCCAGTCTCCAGTTTCTAGTTTCTAGTTTCCAGCTTGAGTGCCACCACCTGTCAGCATACCATCCCACCATGCTCCGAACCCTGGCCATGTGGGTCGCTTACGACGGAACCGATTTCCACGGCTGGCAGACCCAGGCGGGCGTGCGGACGGTTCAGGAAACCCTCGAGCAGGCCATCCGCCGGGCTGTGCGGCATCAGCTCGATCTCGCCGGCAGCGGCCGGACCGACCAGGGCGTCCACGCCGCCGAGCACGTCAGCTCATTCAAGACCACGAACACGCTTGATGTCGAAAAGCTCCGCCACTCCATCGGGGCCCGCCTGCCCAAGGACCTTTCGATCATCAAGATTCGCGACGTCCGCTCGGATTTCCACGCGACCCGCAGTGCCGTCAGCAAGCTCTATCGCTATCGCATCCACAACGTCCCTGGCCGGCCCGTCGAAAACCTGACTCAGCGATACGTCTATCACTTCTGGCACCCGCTCGACTTCGACCGGATGCGGGCCGCCGCCGAGTTCTTCATCGGCCCGCACGACTTTACGGCCCTCGCGAGCAAAGGCACGCCAAGGCAATCGATGGTCCGTACGATCATTCGTTGTGCCATCGAGCGGCACCGCGACGAAGTGGTCATCGACGTGGAAGGGGACGGGTTTCTCTACAAGCAAGTCCGCAACATGGTCGGCACGCTCATCGAAGTCGGCCGTGGGCACTGGGAGCCGGAATACGTTCGCAATTTGATCGCCGGCAAGGATCGTTCCAAGGCCGGTCCGACCGTTCCCGCTCGGGGGCTGTGCCTGATGTGGGTTCGCTACCCGCCGGAACTGCTTGTGCCGGTGCCAGCCAGTGGCACCGACGCTATCGCCGCCGAGCCGTCCGAAGGTTCAACTCCGCCAGAGTCCGCTCTCTCACCGCCGACGCCAAACCACGGGACCAAGAACGTTTTCGACGTGCAGTGAAGATCCGTTTTGAAAGCAAGAATGTAACAATGGACGGCCAAACAGCGTTTTTGGGGTGGGAATGGGGTGTCAGCGGGCTACTGTGAGCGCGCTCACATTAACAACGCGCCAAAAAGCGCGCAAAATCGGGTCAAAACCGATCAAAAACCGTCAAAAAGACGATGAAAACCGATCAAAAACGGCGGAAAAACGCGCCTTTGTGGTCGTCTTTGGAGCGATCACGGCGCGAAATCGTCGATCTTTTCATACCCCGCCGGCACAGCCAACTTGAACATGCTCTCGTCGACTTTTTCATCGAGGACGACGTTGGTCAGCGTTTTCTGCATGGTCATCGTCTTGCCGTCGCGCTGGCGGATGTCGATACGGCGCAGCGGGATGAAGCGCTTCTTGGAGAAGCACCACGTGGCCTCTTGTCCTTCACCATACACCACGTGGATTTCGTAGCATTCGTCGTCACCGATTTTTTGCGTGCCCTTGAGTTCCTGCTTCTTGCCGTTGATCTCATCCGAGAACGGCTGCTGATGCCCGTATTCCGACAGGGCTGCGCCCATGACGATCCTGCGGAAACTGCCCAAGACCGCCGGATCAATGTCCTGGTACGCCTTCTTGTTCTTGTGGTCGAGAACGGTGTAATTCTCGCCGTCGGATGCGACGGTCACTTCTTGTGCTTCGTCCGAGCCGGGCTGCTTCACCTTGACGTCGGCCCGCAACCTGCCCTTGGTGGCGTCGCCGCCGCCGGGCACGACGGCAAACTTCCCGCGAGTTTCCGGCATCGACGATTTCGAGTCACCAAGACCCTCGAAGACGATGTCATAGCGAACGGTTTTGACCGCCTTGCACACCGCATCCACTTTCTTGAGGATTTCGACGGGATCGGTCATCTCCCCGGCCGGCGGATCGCCCGCCAGAGCCATGAGCGGCGCGCAGAGCAGACCAATCAGAATTGCGAATGACTTACGATGCCTCATATGGCTTTCCTTTCAACTGATGGTGTTCGATTGTCCTGCGGTAGGAAAGGATAACGCGCCGGCGGTTTTCCAGCCACCCCTTCGGAAATGCGGTTGTCGGGAGTTGTCGGCTCGAGGGGCGGAGTCGCGCAGCTTACGTCAGGGGCAAATGCCGGAAGAGTTGGGCTTAGGGGTGTTGATTGTGGGGTCCAGCAGGCCGGCTCCGTTGAGGGCGTCGACCAACGAGACCAGGTCCCCAGAGCGGACCGCGGTGCTGTGGTCGATATCGGCGCTAAACAGGCCCCAGGGTGCGTTGACGTTGGGATTGACCGCGTTCAGGAAGTTGACGAGGGCGTTGATATCCCCCGGCGAGGCCAGTGCATCCCCGTTGACGTTTCCCGAATGAGCGGTGAACCCCCCGGTGCTGGGCTGCTCATTGTCGTTGGTGTACGTAATCGTGGTTACGGCCCGCGGGGTGATCGGCCGTTGCAGTTCCAAGGTGTAGACGGATTGTCCACCGGCCACCGCGGGAACCTCACTGACATTCGCAATTGAATTGGGCGTACCGGTGTTGCTCGTTTCGCAGAGGGTCCAGCAGCTGTCATCGGCGCCGGCCGGGGCCTGAACCCGAATGCGATCAATACCGATGGGCATCATCGAGATCGGGTCCAAACTCAGCCGGGCATCGACGACCCCCGTGGGCGGATCGACCCAGGTGACGGTGCCGGTTGGACACGACATCCCGCAGAGGTTGGGGCAAAGGACGGCCGCGCCGCACCCGGAATTCTGGAAGCCGTTGCCGGCGCATGCCTCGTCCCACGTACCGGCGAGGTCCACGCAGGTCCCCCCGGGGCAGTCGCCGCTGGTTGTGCAGCTGTCGCCATCGTTGGTCCCGCCATCACAGTGAGGTCCGCAGCAGAAGGGGTCGCATTCGCAAACGATGTTGCAACACAGCGTGTCGTTGCAGGCGGGGCCTCCGGCGCCCGCGAGGTTACAGCAGTCCCCCGTGCCCGGACAAGCCGAGTTGTTCAAACCGGCGCAGGTAATCGACAACTGGCCAGGACCCACGGGGACAACGGGAAATCCATCGACCGGGTCCATGGCCCCAGGGAACGATCCCACTTGGATCAGATATTGCTGCCCCTGAGTGGCGACGAAAGCGGTTTGGCCCTTGTAGCCGCAGATATCATCGTTGCAGGCGAGCAGGTTCTGGCCGGTCGGAGGGGCGGCGCACCCATTGTACACGGCCACGCGGGTGTCCACGTCGGTGTCCGAACACGTCGACACGTTGATCAAATCGGTGCATGGAGCCGTCAAACAATACCAGAGATCATTGGCCACGGCGTCGATATCGCCCAGGGTCATGCATTGCGGATTGTCCCGGCCGCTGGACGTGGCGTGGGTGTTGTCGAAGGGAGTGTCCCCCTGGGCGGAAATCGGCGTAGCGCCCGCGGGTTCATCATTGAGCGGAGGGCGACAGATCTCGTTCGCGGTGGCCACGCACGATGCGTCCCAACGGTCCGTGCAGCAGAAATCGTCGACGGCGCAAACCGCCTCGCAGCAGAAACCATTCTCGCATCCCTTGCCGGTCCGGGCGGCGAAGCAATTGCCGGTGGCGATGAAGCAGGCGAGGGTTGGACATTCGATTTCAGCGCAGAACGTACCGGGAGATCGCTCGCCATTTTGGGCCTGGCATCCGGCCGCGGAGAGATCCAGACAACCGATCACGTTGGGGTTGAGCGGGTTCCGGAAGCAGCATGCGTTGTTGCCGCATGGCGGATCAAACGGGTTTGATGCGCAGGTGGCCCCTTGGACCCAGCGCCCGTCGCAATCGAAGTCGGTGACGTTGTCCGTGCAGGTCGCCGGTCCGTCTTTGCAGCAGGCCCCCGTGGGGCGGTCACCCTGGCACCAGACTTTGATGCGGAAGCTTCCCGCGGGACACGGCCCCGTACCCGGCTCATCGGGACAGGGGCCGTCCTCGTTGAACCCGCCGAAGAAAAAGCCGGGCTGCCACGCGTTGGGCATGAGGGTGTTGAACTCGGCGAACGCGTCGAAACTGGACCCCAACTTCGCGGGACCCGCAATGAAGGGCCCGGCTAGGCCGGAATCAGTCGAAATGGCCACCCAGAGTTTGCGGGGGAGTATGATTCCCGAAAACGGTCCGGCCACCAGCGGCCGGGTGCAAAAATCCGCGGGTACATTCTTGAACGTCCGGGCCGTGCCGGGAATGAGGGCCAGCGGAGTGTCATCCAGTTCCGTATCGATTTCGTTGTCGTCGTTGGTCCACAATTCGAGGGTGGCGTTGAAGTGGTCCGGCCCGATGTCGCCGTTGCCGACGACTAGGATTTCATAGCCGGCCAGTTCGCAGGGCTGATTGCTCTTTAGGGTGACGTCATCGGCGCGTTTGACGCCCGCGTCGGCGCGGTGGAACCCTTCGATGGGATAGGTGTTTGCGTATTCGGTGTGCGCGGCGGGACAGGGCGAGGTCGGGGTACACGTGGCATTCGGAAGGAAGAGACCGTCGGCGCATTCGTTGGCAGTGGTTTCCTCACAGGCGTCAAACATATTGCCGGTGCAACACGCACCGGGGGCGCACAGATTGGGGTTGCAGGAAGTGAAGGGCCCCTGCCAGACTCCCGTGGTGCAGTTGGCTTGGGTGACCTCGGTGCAGGTGGCCCCGTTGCAACAGGCGCCGATCTGCGGCGTGGTGATGTTGCAGTTCAAGGTGGTCCAAAAGCCGGCGTACGCACCGACGCAGCCGAAGAAAAACTCATCACAGATGACGCCCGTTTTTCTTTCGACCCAATCGTTGGGAGTGAAACCGAGTTCCGCTTGATCGGCCACCAGCCAACCCGCCTCGTCAGCGCCGGGTCCGGTGAAGGTGACCGTGACGTAGAGGTTTTTGGGAATCGGGATCGGAGCGGTATCCAAGAAAACCTGCAACTCAACGACCGAACCGTCATTCACGACGCCCGGAAAATCGTGCTGGGTCCCCTGGATTACCGTGGACCCACCGAGGCATGGATCACCGTTCCAAAGTTCGGTGTGAACGTCAAAAGTCGCGCCGCTGTCGTTAGAACCGGCGACCAGGATGTTGTAGAACACCAGGTTGCAGGGGCCGCTGGCCAATGCGATCGCTTCGGCCACCATGAACCCTTCTCCCGGCCCGTAGATGGCCGGTTCAATGGATTCATTTCGGTATACCGGGGATCCGGGAGGCACTGGCCCACCCGCGACGCGGCCATCGACCACTGGCGCTGCCGCCGACGCGGGCGCTGGCAGAGACTTCAGCCGGGCCAAGGCATCTCTAGGGGTCTCGCTCGTCACCGCATCGCGGGGAGAAAGGGTGCGAACACTGAACGGCTTACTTCGAGGTTGGCGCAACTCGGGCGCGGCCAGAAGGCGGAACGGCATGAACAGGCAGAACGCGAACGTGGCGATGTAACCGAGCTGACGTTGCATAGCGTCAATTCTCACTAATTTGTTCGCCTCTGGTCACTGGTCCAGTGTGGCGGCGACCGCGAATTCAAGGTGATCTTGAAAGACCCGCAACGTCCATCGTCGGTCGTCGGCGATGGGTTGCATTAAACCCGCGGACCAAAACGTAGAGACCCTGGTTTATCGGAAAGATTGTCCCCCTTGCGCGGCTCGTGGAGCTTTCCCCCGCCATCGAGCTTGCCGACCGTTGGGCGTTAGCGGACGAAACCGTCGGCGTTCTCAGAGTATTATCAGGCTGATGTCGGCCGAAGACAATAGCTGCTGGATTTAGTCGCAAGAGTTTGGGTAGGAACGGCAGGTTGGAGCCAGGGAGATATTCAAACACCGCGGCCGTCAACAGCCCGTGCCACATCGCCAAGTCCACTCACGTCGGCTCGCTGCATTGGCGAACGTCCGGTAATCAACGATCGTTGTTGGTCGGATTCTCGGCATTCCGGATGAGCGCCGCTTCAACCCAATCGAAGCGGTCTTGAAGATCACCATTCTTGCCGAAATCGACGACGAGTTCGATTCGATTGGCCCGGGTGATGTCCATCCGAAACGGGCCGAATAGTTTGCCCTTGCGTACTTCGGGTTGGTTGTGCCGGCGCTGACCGTCGACCAGGACCATGACGGATACATCGGCCAGCGGGCCGCTGTCGTCGTCCATGCCATAGGAGGTAACGAATTCGCGGTAAGCGCCGCGGAGGTCAAAGGCGAGCTTTGACCGGCTGTGAACGCCGATTCCCCGTTCGAAGGATTCGCCGGCGACGGTGATCGGGCCGCCCAGGACATTTTGATCGGGTCGGGAATCCCAATGCAATGACAACATGGGCACGGTTTCATCGCTGATCGGAGCGTATCCGGAGAGCCACTCCCAGCGCCCGCCGAGGAAATCGATGCGGGCGATGCTCTCGACCTTGCACTGAACAGCCGGACCGGCCACGAGCTGGGCGGCGACGGCATCGTCGCGCCATTCGAGGGACCGAACGGTGACCCGCCCGCTGTTTGTGAACGAAACGACTGCGTGCGGGGTGTCGATGGGCCGGGATTTCGGGGTAGCCAGCCTGAGCGACACAATCAGGCGATGGGGAATACGCGTGGGGCCGGCCGATCCCTCGAGAACCACGCCCTCGGAATCGATGGAGCTCACGAAGCCGCGTGTCACGTCGCCATTGGTCAGAAGGACTCGGTCCTCTGAATCGGAGGGCTGTTCATCAAACCAGCTTACGGCGTCCCGAAAACCGGCTTCGCCGATTTGCGGCACTTCGATCCGTTCCAGAAACTCGAGCGGCAAAGTCACCCGGCCGAGGTCGGCGGTTTCGACGATGATGTTGTCGTCGTTGCCCTCGATCAGGCGGCCATAGAGCCGATCCGATCCGACAAGGGTGAAGGACGTCTCGCGCGGGGCGCGCTCGACCGACTCGGTCGTGGAGGTCAATCGGACTAAGTTCATCAACGGTATGTGGATGGGGGCGGCGCTGGTCTCCAACATGAGGCCGTTGGTCAACGACAGGCTGACGACGCGCCCACGTAGGACATCCGGCTCCACGGTTTTTACGATCATGGTGCCGCCCGAAGGATCCGCCACAACCAGAGAATGAACCGAGAGGAAAATGGACCAAGCGGCGAGCGCGTGGCGCCAAATAATCCGGTGGACCACTGAGCGTCGTTCGGTGGTTGCGACCGACGAATCGATCGAGAGATCAAAGTGGAATTCGGTCTCGGCCATGGTCCTCATTTCTGAAAGATCGGCAGCAGCCGATTGGGCATTTGAAGGATAATCAAGGCCATGGCGGTCCCATACTCCTGGCCCGCCTGCCCGCGCCAGAAGCCTTCGGGGGCCTGTTTTTCCAACAGTTCGTCGCGGACCGGGGGCCACCACTGCTGCCAATAGCGATCCCCCGCGAGGAACATCGCCTGGGCGGCATAGTAATGACCGTAAAAGTAGTGGCCGACGGTCTGCTCGTTGGGCGGAGTGAACCGCCTGACATATTCTAGGCCGCGTTCGATCTCCTCGCCGGTGTAAATACCGGCATATTGGAGGGCGGCCACACCGGCGGCGGATCGGGCGAAGGCCGATCCGCCGGAGGAGAGCATGTATCGAAAGCCGCCGTCGGGATTCTGACTGGCCTTGACGTACTCAATCGCCTTGTCGATCACCTCCTTGTCCACGTAGAGGCCGGCGTTGCGGGCGGCCCGGAGTGCCATGACCTGGCATATCGTGACGGAGATGTCGGCATCGGCGCGGACGGGCTGGTAGCGCCAGCCTCCCTCGTCGTTCTGAGTGTTGACGATGAGCCGAACGGCCCGGCGAAGAGACTCGCGCACGTCGGAGCGGTTGGTCATTCCGTAGACCTCGGCGACGAAGAGCGTGGCGAAGCCGTGCCCATACATGGGACCGTGTGAGGTTTCGGCGGCGAACAACCCGCTCTCGGAGCCGTGCCGAAGGACAAAGGTCAGGGCGCGATCGACATGTTCTCCGTAACGACCGCGGCCGGGGGTACTCCCTTCGGACATGAAGGCAAGGCCCGCGAGCCCGGTGATTCCCACGTGCGGGCCGTAGTGGGAGAGGCTACCGAAGGAGCCGTCCTCGGCCTGTTGAGCGGCGAGCCAGGTCAAGCCGCTTTCAACGGCCATGCGCTGGGCGTCATTGATTTCGGAATTCGTGGGGGCCGCGGGGTGATGAGTTTCGACGGCCGGTAGAGAGGCGGCCATTATGGCGGAGCAAATCGTCGCCAGATTGATCCAGTGCGCGGAGGCTGAAGTGCGAACTCCTCGCTCAGGAGTCCTACCGTTGGCGAAATTGATGGTGGGATAGCGCAAGGATCACTCACTTTCCCGTTTCTTGCAGAGTCTGATAGTAGCGTCGGATCCACTCTCGATATCGCTCGATGAAGGCCTCGTCGAAACCCTGAATGAGCTCGTCGCGCTCGCGCTGGGGCAGATTTCCCCAGGCCCGGCGAGTGTCCTTGATTTCACCGTGAACCGGTTCGCGGCCCTCGCCGGTCAGCGGAGCCGCCGAGGTTTCATCATCACCGCCACCCTGACTTGGCGTTGTATCCCCGCGTTTGGGCCGCGGGGAATCGGATTCGCGGCGGGCCATGCGCCGTTTGTCGCTGCCCTGCTGGGGTTGACCCTGGCGACGCGAGCGGCGCTGGGCGGCGGAAGTCTCAATGGCCTTGTCCAGCCGCTCCACGATCTGGCGCTGGACCGACTGGGTGATGTCGCCCGGATCGAAATCGATTTGAAGCTTACGGGTCGACTCGTCCATCAGCCGGGTGATCGCGGCCATGGGGTCTTCCTCGCCCTGATCGATGGTTCGGCGAATCAGTTTCTGCCCCAGGTCGTTCTGCTCGTTGACCGGCTTCGTCGCATTACCGCCGGGCTCGGTTGGGCGCGGTTCAGATTGAGCAAGGGCGGCGGAGGCGAAGCAACTCAAAAGAAGCGCGGATGCGGTCCGTGCTCGTGTGCGGCGGATGGTCGCCGGGACACCGTCGAAAAACTCTAATGAGACAAACGGACGTTTCATGGTACAACTCATTATTCGGTGTTGGAAAAAGTCCTTTCACGCATTTCCGCAATCCCCACACGCATCATGGCTGCCTTGCACGATTGACGACGAGGTCCGTCAATCTGCGCACCTCCGTTTGATCGTCACCGACTTCCTTGAGCTGCCGCAGCTGTTCCTCCGTCGGCTCATCGGCGACGAGAGTCCCGGCGGACTCCCGCGTCCGTTCGTTGATATCGGTCTGGAGTTTCTTCAGCACCAGCAGTTCGGCGACGGTGGGTATGGCATCCGGGGTCGCCGTTTGTCCCGCGCCGTCACCTGAGTCCGATTCCGCGAACTCGGTGATAAACGGAAGAGCTTCCGTTTCCGTGATGGCCCCGATGAGTTTGTCCAGCTCCCTCACGATCCGATCGGTCGCGGCGACCAACTCGGAGTCGACTTTTCGGGCATCCAGCGCGGACTTCGATTGGTCCATCCAGCCGGCCACGCGTTCCAGGGCCCAGCGGTAGACAATGACCTTCTCCAATTCCGGCAGCATCTCGTCGATTATGGCGCGGACGCTCGATTGTTCGGTGGCCAGTCGCGTGGCTTCGCGGGTTTGGCTGCGGCCCATTCGTTCAAGGCGCTGCACGTCCTCTTTTAGACCGGCGATCCCGACGTTGACGGCCCATTGGGCTTCTCGGGCGTCCTCAAGGTCTTCGCGAATCTGGGCGAGCGATCGGCGGAGGGCGCGGTCCGCCGCTTCCTGGGCAAGCTGTTGGAGTTCTTCGAGGGCCCGCCGAAGAGCGGATAATGCCTCTCCCTGGGGAGCGACGGCGTCTGTAATCTGTTGGTCGACAATGCGGTCCTCCGCTTCCTCCATGGGCGGCGCGGCTTCACCCACGGTCTGACCCACGGTGGCGGTACGCTCCACATCGGACAGCTCTTGAGCGAGAGCGAGGGTGTTGTTGCGGAGTCGCCGCTGTTCGTCGGCCAATGATTCTTCCGCCGCCCGGTCAATCGCCATGGCGGCTGCCTCCTGCGTCGCCCGTTGCAAGTCGCTCTGCTCATCGATCAATCGGGTGAGCTGTTCTTCCGCGGCGCCCAAGCGTTTGCGCAACTGATCCAGCTCCCGGTCTTCCCGTTCCCTGAGGGCGGCGATCATCCTGCGGATTCCATTAGCGGCGGCCTTCTGCTCAATGGTGGCCGCGGCCGTGCGATTGTCCTCGATGGCTTCCCCGGCGGATTCCAGGCGTTTGGTGAGGTCGCCGGCGCGGGCGGCGCGGAGCGCAGCGTCGATGGCCTCGTCGGCCGACGCATCCTTACCACCCGATTCCGTCCGTGTTCGGGCCATTCGTTGCAGTAGTTGCTCGACATCGTCCGCCAGTTGCTCCTGCTCTCGTCGGGTCCTCTTAAGCTCCGCCACTTCATCGGGGGAAAGAGAGTCAACCGATTTGCCGAGCATGGTCCGGCCGAGTTCGCCGGTTTGCGAACGCAGGCGCTCCTGCCGCTCCAACAAGTCCTGCGAGCGGGTGATCAAACCCTGAAAGCTGCCCCATTGGGCCAGCGATCGAATGAGCGACTGGAGTTCGGTAAGGGCCTGTTCTTGTGCTTGGGCAGCCCGCGTTGCCGATTCGGCCCCCCCTCGCGCGGGGGGCGGTTCGGCGGCTTGATTGAGGGCCAAGACCGATCGACTCATACTTCCGTCCGCGGTGGTCAGAAGTGCTTGTTCAAGTGCGGTCAGCCGCTGGCCGGCTTCCCCCTCTCCCAGCGCGTTCTGGCGGAGCCGCTCGCGCCATTGGCTCACGCGCTGGGCGATATCCCGCAGGGGGCGGATCAACCGTGCCTGTTCGGCCGCGGCGTTCGAGGCGTCGGCCCGCTCGGAGTCCGACAGCGACCCATCTTCCGCGGCGGAGTCGGCAATGAGGCGCGTTTGATCCAAGACGTCCGCCTGATCCAAGGTGGCCTGGCGAATCCGCGTTTCGAGAATCGCCATCTCGCTCCGGAGACGGGCCTCAAGTTCGGCGGCACTGATGATTTTGACGCGAATCGGCGCCGATTGTCCGACCTGACCGGTGGATGTCTCGGATTCAAAATTGTCCGTGGCCGAGAGCGTTCCCACGAGCGAATCACCGGGTGTGAGGTTCAACGGCGCCAGGTCCCAGGGATAATCGACGGTACCCTCTGCGCCGGTCTGGGTTTGGGTGACTCGCAGCCGATCGGTCAGCGAGTTGGTGCCAATCTCGTCACCGGTGCCGCGTTCAATCCGGAGCGATACGTCCTTCAAGCCGAAGTCGTCTCCGACACGCGCGATTAGGCGAATGGTGGCCGCCGGTGTCGCCTCCGTGACCGCCTGCGGCTCCAACACATATACGGTCGGCGGCTGGTCGGGAACGACACGAATCACATAGGTGTTGGCGCCCCGGTTCTCGAAGCCGTCGCGGTCGCGCAATTCGGGGCGGAACTCCACGTCCTCGCGCACCTCGAACCGTACCGAAAGCTCAAGGGGATTGTCGGCCGAGGCGCTCAGGGGAATCAAATTGTTGTTGCTTGTTCGAAGTCCGATCTCGACTCCTTCCTCGTCAGACTCGATCGGCTTGCTGACCAGAAGGACCACCCGAACATGCCCACCGATCGTTGCCGATACCGGTCCGTCATTAAGGTCCTGTTGCGATAGAGGATGCGAGGGCGCATAGGCAGGGGGTTCAATAGTCGCGGTGGCTTCGATGACTTCGGGCCGGGCCACCACTCGTACCACGAACGGCCGAGGCTCCGTCGTGTCGTCACCCGCTTCAAACCAATAATGCAAATCCCCGGTGACCGCGTCGATCGTCGCCTGATAGGTCCCGTCGGCGTCGCGTCGCATGGCCAGAGCGGTGGGCTCGCCGTCGCCATCCCGCAGCCTGACGACCCCGCGTAACGCATCCTGCTCGCCGCGGGCGACCTTCATTCGCACGGTGACGGAATCGCCGATTGCCGCTTTCAGATCGCCGGTCAAGGGGACAATCTCGACGGACCGAGGCCATTCGACCTCGCCCAGGGGATTGGCGTAGCGCTGAAGGCCGATGCGCACCCAAGCGGGTGCCGCAAGCAGGATCGCTCCCAGCACACCCGCCCCGACCCCCAGCCAGACGATGCGCATGATCAACGGCTGCATGGCCAGAGCGGATCGTAGCGGTAGGTCTCTGACCATTCGTTCCGTGTCAAAAATGACCTGCTCGACCATGCGCGGCGATCCCACATTACGGTCATGGGCGAAGCTCACGGCGCTGGAGAGGCGGTCCTGAAGCAGCGGGAAATGTCGTTCGAGTCTCGCCGCGATCTCGGCAAGCCCCAGGCTGGCACGGAGGGGTCGCACGACCCAATACCAGGTTGCGCCGACAAAACCGGCGAAGAATAGGAATGCGACGAAAAACCGCAACGCGGCGGGCAGCCCCAGCATCCAATCGAGTGTGACCACCGTCAGGAAAGAGGCGACCCCGCCGGCGAGCACGGCGCAGATTCCGTACGTCACCAACCGTCGCCGGATGGTGCTCCTTATTCCCGAAAGCCGCGTGATCAATTCCGAGCCGCTCATTCGCCGCCTACAACAATCCAAACGCCTTTCGCAACACCCACTCCGTTGAGATGATAAGGACGAAAAGAATCAAAACCAGTTTCGAGTCCCATAACGGCTCAGTAACATCATCGGGAATCTGCACGCTTCGATCTTGAACGGAAGCGAACTCGTCGTTCAGGCGATCAAGGTCGACCAATCGGCCGTCCGTCGCGACCGCGATGCGTTCCAGGGTCTCATGGTCCGCCTGAGGGCGGCGGAACTCAATGTCGGGCCGCTCCACCCGAATGGCCACGGATGGACGGGTTTCGCCCGGCTTCTGGGCGATGTCGGGAGCGTCCAGCACGTAACTCCCGGGCTTGGCCGGGACAAACGCGCCTTCGAACAAATTGGATTCCTCACCGGTTCGATGCAGCTCGATCTTGCTGACCATCCGGCCGCCGGTTGATCGCCCGGGCTGAGCGGCGTCTCTCGACCGAGCCGCAGGATCTCGTTCAAGTTCCATCGAGACTTGGCCCGCCGGCGCGGCCGACTCGGCCAGTTCAACTTCAACGACTTCCCGGAGTTGAGCGAGGAGTTCGGCGTCGAAGACCTCGACGGAGGCGCGAACCGTTGCGCCGTATTCATAAACTCGGCGATCGGTACGAAGGGCATACCGCCGATCCCGCGCGACCTTTGACGCCGGCATCAACTCCCGAGCCACCTGCACCCAATACGCATCGTGAAGCAGTTCCCCGGTGTGGTGCCGCCAGCGCCAGGTGTCGTCCGTTGCCTGAAAAAACAGCTTGCCCGCGCCGTACCGTCCGGTCACGATGACCGGCATGAGACCATAGTCCGTACGGATACCCGGATGTTCGGCGAGGACCGAGGCGCCCGGTCGGGCGCCCAACGTTCGCGCCAGCCAGAAAATCTCCGGCAAGGTGCCAAGCAATCGATTGTTGCTATCGCGGTCGGCGGTGAAGCGAAACAATCGACTTCTTCGACCTTCCGGCGTGATCTCCACTCGGAACCCGGTGATCAATGGCCGTTCGTACCGGCCCAGAAAAGCGGTATCGATCCGCACTGGAACGAGCTTTTCCAATGGCGTGTCCGCGAAGCGGTGAGGGGCGGCGCGTTCGCCGGCGATCAAGCCGAAACCCCCGCCCTCATTTCCGACGTAGTCCAGCAGCATGTTCATCTGGGCCGAGGTGAGCCACCCGCCGCGCGGATCAACGTCCCCGAACAACACCACATCGAAGCGGTTCAGTTCCTCCGGGGTTTCTGGGAACCGTCGGATGGGATCGGTGCCTTCCTGAACGAATTGATCGTCGGCTTCAAGCAACAGTACGCTGAGTTCGATGGTCGGCTCTCGAATCAGGGCGTTCTTAAGGTAACGATATTCGAAACGCGGATACCCATCGACGTACAAGATTCGCAAGCGGTTTTCCAACACCAGCACCGCGATGCGTTCGACGTTGTTCTCCGCGGTGGTTTCGCCTGGGCGCGGAACAACCTCGACCCGATAGGTATGACGTCCCGGCTGGGTGGGCTTCGTTCGGAGTTCGACGTTTGCCGACGCCGATTGCGGTCCCAAAGACACCGTTTCGGTCACCGCAACGCCCGACGTTCTCTCATCCACCAAGCGCACTTGTACTTCCATTTCCTCCGAAAGCCCTCGTGAGGAAACCTGGACTTCCACGGCAAGAATGTCGTTGGCAAATACGCTTTCCTGGGCGCGAAGCGGGCCCACCTCGATGTCAAACACCGGGTCAGGTGAGCCGATCCGCAGCGCGAAAACAGGTACTTGACGATCCGCGGCCGTGTCGAGCGCGTCCTTGAGGTTGGTGGCCTGCGTGGCCTGTCCGTCGGAAACCAGCACGATGGCCGCAAGCCTCCGTCCCTGAGCCTGTTCGACGACCCGCAGGATCGCGGCGGGAATGTCGGAGCTCGGTCCATCCGCAATCAACGGCGGGAGCGAGGCCGCGAAAGCCTCCGCCGCATCGACGCTGGTCGCGATGCCGCCGGCCTCCGTCGACGCGCTGAAGGTGAAAAGTTGAATACCGTTGTGAGCCAGCAGGGTCCGGATCGGCGCGGCGTCATCTCGCGTCAAGGCCATGCGGGCGAGATCGAGGCGCGAAAACCCCGACACCTCCGTTTGCGCCGGCAACCCAGCTCCTCGCTTCATGACTTCGGCCAAGTCACGGCTGCGAAAGGTGTCCTTTGCGGCCATGCTCATCGACGTGTCGAGCAGGAGCGCCACGAATGACGGCTCAACGCGATTTCTCTGGAGAACCAGCGAAGGACCGCACATCACCGCGACGATCAGGGCAACAAGGGTTCCGCGGAGGGCACCAAGGACGATTCGCCGGGGAACGGTCGTCTTCTCGCGTCGATACAGGACCGCGATCCAACTGGCTGCAAAGAGCGCGAAGCCGAACAACATCCAGGGCTGTAGCCGCGTTCCCCATCGGAACAGAAGGGGGGCATCCCGCGCCAAGCGGATGTTGTCCAGTTCGAGAAGCCATTCCAGGAATGAAAGCACGCCATCTCCCGTGGGCCCGTTGGTGGGCGGTCATCACCGCGCCATGTGCCATTTTCAGAGGACTATCCCTCAGCCCCCGCGTCCGGCCGCCGTTTCCGCGGCTCCCCGATCCGGCGAGCCGAACCACATGGCCACAAAGACTTCGGCGAGCACCATGATCAGCGCCAATACCAAGAAGGTTGTCGCGAGTTCCGTGGCCCGGGCTGCGGTTGTTTCCCGCGGCACCGCCTCCACCCGGTTCCACCAGCGGACCGGAAAACCTAGGGCGGCAGAGAATTCGGCCTCGGTCAGCGAGGTCAAATCGGATTCGGCCGGATCGACGTTGACGGCGTAGGTGTAGGAGTCCGTTCCGATCATCGCCATGCCCCATCCGGGTTGTTCCATCGGCCCGGCAGAAAGTGACAAGCCGTCATCGTCGGGTACCAACTGTGGCTCCACTGCCGCACCTTCTGGACCAGTTACGCGAATGGGCAACGACACCTGGGAGGCGGACAAGCCCTCGTGAATCGATCGGCCGACCGGAATATTCCGCTGGATACCGCGCTTCGGCACGACATCCGAAACCAGATTGATCATGAGCGAAACGAAGTCGCCTTTGGCCGGCAAATTGTTCCAATCCATGTCCGCGGTCGTGGCGACCATTTGGACGCGGCCCTTGCCGTGGGCGCCGGCCACAAGCGCGGCATCCCCATTGGAGAATCGCAGACACACCTCACCACGCCCCGGATGCGGCACCAGCGGCAGATACCGATCCACCCGTGCCAGGAACAATCCGCTGTTGGGCTGCTGTGCGAACTCAGAGACAATCGGATGACGCAGCTCACTCGCGTCAAAACTTGTCGGCGCCCCGGGACTCTGGGCAGAGGTTTCGGTTCTGATTCGAGCAGGCAACAGACCTTGTCCATCCGCGTACCCGAACCGGTTGTAGTTGTCGGCGGTCACCAGATCACCGCCGAAGACGATGAGGCCGCCGCCGTCGAGCACGAACGATTCAAGCCGGCGCCATTGTTCCGGCAACAGACGAGCCACATTGCACAAGGCGATCGCCGTGTAGTCACGCAGTGGCTCGCCGTCGAAATCACGCTCCGAGATGGTTTTCGGCTCCAAGGGGCTGACCCGCGCGGCCCGTCGAACACCGTCCCGATCGTCCCGCCCGATGAGGGTCGACGCGCCGGGGGCCAAGGCGGCGGCCAGGAAACCCGCTTCGCCTTGCAGCGGCTCCAATCCCGGTTTGCCATCGATGATCAGCAGGGGCGTCGTGCGCCGGGCCTCCACCGAAAGAAAACGAGCGTCATCGATGGCCAGCACATCGGCGCCCACTCCTGAAACCTCAGCCTCGATCGCGTGCGTGCCCGCCCGCCCGAACTCCGACGTCAAACTGACCACCGAAGACTCACCCGGACCCAACAGAGGAATCGCGTGGCGCCGAATGATCTGCCCGTCGCGCAGAAAACGAACGGTGACGTC
>Ga0137431_1000161_pt1 | contig 31964 bp, 17 predicted proteins | sample EasRivERMZT800_2_FD_104646 | JGI IMG/M metagenome (GOLD analysis project Ga0137431, IMG submission 104646) | Soil microbial communities from meander-bound floodplain in the East River, Colorado, USA - East River MetaG ERMZT800_2 | ecosystem: Environmental > Terrestrial > Soil > Floodplain ... | reverse complement strand
CGCCAGCACGGCCACGTTGGGTCCGTATACCAAGACGACGCGCAACACGACCAAGACGTTTTCGCCGGGCAACTACACGTTCCACGTCTGGATCGCGCGGTTTTCGTGGTTCAGCTTCGGCATTTGGCACGCGGAGCGGAAGGTGAGCATCGTGGGCGTGCTGATCCGCGAGGACGATGGAACCCCCGCCGGCAAGGATCCGCCGAAATTCATCGGTATCAAACCGCCTACACCGGCGACACCGCCGTTTGTCAACGTCAAAGCGCTCGTGATACCTGAAAAGGCGTCGGACGGAACCACTACGCTCGGCACGGCTTATAGCTGGACGACGAACTCAACTCCCAAACTCACGTTTACACCTCCGAGCGCCCAAGTAACCAAGATGGAGCCTTCTGGTCCTGATCCCAGCACATCAAAGGAGCAGGAGGAGGTGAATGTGGAAGTGACCTTGGTGGGCAACAAGATGCAGAAGGGCTATGCCAAGTTTACTTTTGCCCAGGGAGGTCAGGATGAAAAACACAAGATGACCGTGGCGAAGGTGCTGTTGAAGGAACTGACGTACTCCGGTACCGGAATGCACGGCGTTCGGAAGGATGACGATTCCGGCGGCTATCCGACTCCCCATTGGAAAGACGCGTCTTCGCCGGCCGACGGCGATGCGAATGACTCTGGGGACAACAAGTCGCCGGTGATCTTCAAGAAAAACACCAAGATGAAAGCGACGGCGACGTTCGAGGTTGCTCCCACGGATGCATTCCAGGGGACCTTGAAGGTCACGGGAGATGGTCCGGGTAACCTGGATTTCCCCGAAACGTCGGGAGCGCTGAGCGGCAGCACGCTGACGATCACGAACGTGGAGTGCTCAAATGCGTTCGTTGACGCGGTGGACTTCTTCCCGGAGACGGACGTTCTCGCCGGATCGTCGACGTCGATCGACGGGTTCTTGAAGACGGCGTGGAAAGTCATGCCCCCGGACGAAACGAAGTGTTGCAATACGTTGGAGCCGTCGTCCAATCAGGTGTACGTGACCTGGGACGATCCGCTGATCACCGCGCTTCATACCGTCGCCCATCTTGGCTGCAAGAATGCCGATGGTGAGAACGCCAAGGACCCGATCACGGCTAAAATCTGGAGCGAATTCACGGACCGTGCTGTTCGCCGCGTGGACGGCCATCAACTGACGTACTACGCCAGCTACAATACGGTCAACACGGCGGCGAACGAACTGCTGAAGTTCGGCGATGGACAATGCGGATCGTGGGTCAGTCTATTCCTTGACATGCTTAAGGTGCAGAAGATTGATAACACGAACGAATACGTCATCTTCTACTCCTATTCGTCGGCCATTGCGCAAAACGGCTTTCTGGTAAAGAACTGGACGCTCACCGCCCCGGGGACGAGTACGTTCGCGGGGTATCCGTTCTTGAGCGTTCCGGATTCGCCCTTTGTCACCGCGACCTCGTACGATTTTCGGTTCACCGAAGCGACGGATGGCGCCGGAATCCCCGGCCAGGGAACCGCGAATCCCGCGTCGCTCTTTAATAACCATCAGGTCGCGTTGATCGGCGGGACCTATTACGACCCATCTTATGGTGTCACGTACCCCTCATTGGCGGATATCGACAGCACCGCAATCCAAGGGCATCAAAAGATGGGAACCCTAAACATCAATGAGCCCGCGGTGGGGCTTGACCTGAATAGTGACGGCGACATGACGGACATGGCCGTTCCGACGTTCGTGATGGTCAGTCAGAACAATCCCGCTGGAAATAACTTGGTCGAAAGGAAATTCGACTACTAGGAACGTCGTATGACCTTCGGCCGTCGGATCAGATGCATCGTTGTCCGGACGTGTTCCGGTTTTTCGAACTAGAAGGGACGTCAAATATGGCATCCACCAGTTACATTCGCTCACTCTCCATCGCTTTTCTGGCGTTGGGTTCGCTGACTCACACCGGCGGTTCGATCGCGGCGGAACCTTCGTTTCGAGATTTGCCGACCGCGGTGGTGCGAGACGGCACGCTGTACGCGGCCGCAATGCTCGACGAAGGACGCGTTGGTGGACGATTGGTTGCTGTTTCGCTGAGCGGCGATCAACGGTCTGAAACGTTTTTCCTGCCGGTTCGAGCCGCCAGCCCGCACGCACAATACCCATTTGCGTGGCAAATGGGTGATTCAAGAGTCTTCTTTATTTCGGTGCTTGAATTGACTCCCGGGCAACACAGCTTCTCGCTCGCCGGCCTGTCTTTGGAGAAGCTGCGGCGGGCAACGCCGCCCGTGGCCTTGTCAGCGAATTCAAACGCCGTCGGACCGGAACTCGATGACGTGCTGGCCCAAGTCTGGCCGGTATCGACGGCTTTGATCAAAGCGTCGGTCAAGAAGACCGGCCCGGTCTATTTCGATTTGGGAATCGCGGACGGCGGATTGTTCGACGTCTCCATTCTCTCCGATCGGCACCTCGAGATTTGGCGTGGCAAGATCAACGATTGGGTGCTGGTCGCCTCGTATGATCTGACCGCTGAGGCCCCGGTGGATATGCTTAGCGATGGCCAAAAGCAGTATGTCCTCACCGGAGCCGGCCGGGCGTATCTGATTGACGGCACGGCGCTTCGGGAACTGGGGCGCTGGGCCGACGACTCGGCGAAGGCGTTCCGGTACATAGCGATCCAGGAGAATCAAGGCGTTTCGTTGATTTCGATCGACGACCTCCTCGATCCGCAAAACAACGCCCCGCGGGCGTTTAATGTCCACGGCAGCGGTCTGAGCCGTCGCGAAATCCCATTGGAGCTTCGAAGTGCCGCTCGAAAGGCACTGGAGTTGTTGCGCGCTCCGCGCTGAGCCGGAATCGTCTGCCGTAGAGGGGAAAGAACCAGTGAACCAGTCCATAGCTGCCGTAGGCTTCCTTACTTGCGTTTCGCTCGGGACTTTTGTAACCGGCGGCGTCGCCGATGAAACGCGCCCTTCTCGAGCGCGGCACGTTGCCGATTTCATTCATTCGAGTCGTCCCGAGGGCTCGGCCGCCGCGGCTCTTTCCTTTGTTGGTCCGCGGCTGGGCGACGCCAATGGGGCGCACCCGCTATTCGGGTCGTTTTCGGGACCCGTCGGCGAAGGAGTTTCTTGGCTTGAGGCGAATCAGAACCCCGACGACTCCTGGGGTACTGACTTTCCGCTGACTGTGACGGCCACGGTTATTGAAAGCTTGACAGAGATCGATCCCGGTTCTCCGTCGCGTGGACCCGGCGCCGCCTGGCTTTCGTCGCAAAGTGCCTCGAACTATGAGTTCCTCGCTCGCCAAATCATCGCCCTCGCCGGTATTCCCGGATATGAAACCCTCGTTTCGGATTTGGCATCCGATCTTCTCGCCGGTCGCAACCCCGCCGAGCCTGATCCGGGTGTTCCCAACTACCCTGAAGGCGGGTGGGGATTGGACGCAGGGTTTGAGACCGATTGCCTCACGACAGCCATGGCCATGCTCGCCTTGGATGCCGCCGGTTTCAACGGCGGCTTCGCGGTCATTGCCGAGCCGGTTGGCGCGGGTCAGACCGACGTTCATCCGTGGGTGATCGCCGCGAACGCCACCAAAGTTCGAATTGTCATCAGCGTAAGCGGTTCCACCGTTCGACTAAGGATGCGGCAAGGCATGCCTCCCGGTCCCGGCGATCCGTTCTTTTCCCTGCCTCCGGGCACATGGCTGATCGTCTTCCCCGACTCCGGTCTTCCCTTCACGCCCGGCCAGAACTTCATCAGCGTCCAAAACGTCACCGGTACGCCGGCGACCTACACCATGACCGCCTCGTATGAAACGCCGACGTTCGATACCCGCACCCTCGCAGAACCATTGGCCTATCTGCGGGAATCACAAAACGTCGACGGCGGCTGGGGTTTGCAGCGTGGCCAGCCGACGGAGTTTTACACGACGCTGCACGTGTTGTTCGCCCTCGTGAAGTTCCAAAACTATGACTTTTCGACCGAACAGGCCGACGGCATTGCCTACGTAGAGTCCCAACAACTCGGCGACGGCTCATTTGGTTATGACGGCGTTCCGATCCCGTATGTCACGGCTCTGGCCGCGCTGAGCCTGATCCGCGCCGACTCATTCCCGTTTTCGACTGCGATCGAAGACGCCGTCGACGCCTTGCTCCTCATGCACGACATGGACGGCTCATGGGATCAGGAGGCGTACGACACCGCCCTCGCGATTCTTGCGATCTGGGAACACAACCAGGCTCCCACCGCCAACGCCGGGCCCGATCAGAACCGACCCGACACGGATGAGAACTGCGTCGAAACGGTCACCCTGGCCGGTTCCGGGACCGATCTCGACGGAACCATCGTGAGCTACGTGTGGACCGAAAACGGCGAGCAGATCGCCACGGGCCAATCGCCGATGGTGACGTTCACCGTGGGTGTTCATACCGTCGTGTTGACCGTGACCGACGACATCGGCGAGACGGACACTGACCCCGTCGTGATCAACGTCATCGGGACCGGCGTGCCCACGAACCAATGCCATTGCTGTCTGGCTGACGGCGGTTGCGAGGTTTTCGATCCCGACACTTGCGCCCCATCCGGCGGGACACCGATTCCGGGTGCGTGCGCCATCACCGCCTGCTGCATGCCAGATCTTTCATGCAACATGTTTGATGTGGACTGCTGCATTCTCGAGGGCGGCACGCCTTCACCGGGGCAGGATTGTCTGGACCCCTTTGATCCTTTTCTGGCCTGTTGCCTTCCGGATGGAAGTTGTTCCATGCTCGATCCGGTGTGTTGCGGGCAGGAAGGGGGCGTCGTTCAAGACCCGGAGGATTTGTGCACCGAGCTGGAAGCCTGCTGCCTTCCCGATGATACGTGTGCGGACCTTGATCCGCTTTGCTGCTCGGAAGAGGGCGGCGCTTCGCAGGGACCGGGCACGGCCTGCACGCTTGAGGCATGCTGCCTGCCTGATGATTCGTGCGAGAACGTTGATCCTCTGTGCTGCGTCGACCGGGGCGGCGTCCCGAGCGGACCGGGTAGCGCATGCACGCTTCAGGCCTGTTGCCTGCCCGATGATTCGTGCGAAAACCTCGATCCAGTTTGCTGTGAGGACGCGGGTGGGATGCCGCGGGGCGTTGGAACCGCTTGTACCGCGCCTCAGGCCTGTTGCTTTGGCAACGACACCTGCCAGAACTTGGATCCGGAGTGCTGCGAGGAGCAAGGCGGGACGCCATTGGGAGGCATGTGTTTGGGGAACGGCGCGTGTTGCCGGTCGGACGGCACATGCGATATCGTCGATGGCGCATGTTGCGCCAACGACGGCGATGAGCCCCAGGGCCCGGCCACCATTTGCGCGCCTCAAGTCGCCTGCTGTTTCCTGGACGGAACCTGCGACGACCTTGCTCCGGTCTGCTGCGCCGACGCTGGCGGGACAGGGCAGGCCCCCGGTTCGGTTTGTCTGGGCGATCTCGATATGGATGACGTTGATGACGCCTGCCTAACCACACCTGATCCGCCGATCGGCGGCGACAACACCTGTCAGACAGCCGGTGCGGATACCGGGATCCCCTGCGAAACGGACGCCGATTGCGCCGAACCGGCGGAATGCGGTCTCAAGAGCCGGTATATTTCGATCACCCCCGCGAACCCCGCGACGGCGACTTCGATCCGCGTGCGCGTCCTCACCGCCCCGCAATTTCCGGCGATCGTGGGGCACGTCTTTTACGCTGGTCCGGAGGTGTCCATTGCCAACTCGCCGAATCCGGCGCTGCGTGGCGCTCCGTTACAGTGCGTGGGTGCGGGAACGCCGCATTCGCAGATCTGGACCACGGGTGTGCTGCACCTGTTCGGAGCGTCGATCGTGCCGACCACGAACACCAGCGGCGTCACAACCTACGCCATCGCCCATTGCGACGCGAACGGCGACAATTGCAGTGTGGAGCGGAACGTCGAGATGGCCAAGTGGGGCGACGTAGTCCGTCCGTTCACGGGTGGTGCGCAACCGAACTTCGGCGACGTTTCCGCGATTGTGGCGAAGTTCGGCAACGTGGCCTCGGCGCCGAACACGGCCCGTACCGACATCGTCGGTCCGCAGGCACCCGGTACGCCGAATACGCCGAATCAGGCGACGAATTTCGCGGACGTGTCGAATGACGTGAGCGCCTTCAGCGGATTCGCGTATCCGTACACGGTGACCCTCTGTCCTCCTTAGCAATGCGTCACGGGTCTTGAGCAGGTGGTTGCGTGCCTAGAATGGCTGCGTGGCATGATCCACGCCTGCGTGGCCATGTTTGAGACGCAGTGACTGGGCCTGTCACTGTTTTATTCCATTCCGTATTTGGGAAACTTCTCCAGAACTTTCTCGACGGCCGTTTCCACGCGCTTTCGACGTACGTCCGGCGCCGCCGAATAATCAATCCGAGTCTGAAGCGAACCGACCCAGATCAGCTTGCTGGTGTTGGGGTTGATCGCGTCGATGGCCAGGTCGACCTCGTCCCACGAATCCGTCCCCGTCTCGGCCTGACGGACTTGCCTGCCGATGCGATAGCGAATGACGAAGTCCGGCCGACCCTCGGGCTGGAAGGTGTATCCTCTGGATTCGAAACCCTGTTCGATCGTCGAGCGCATCAAGTCGTCGAAGGTCGGGTCCGGGGCCCCGAAGTTGGCGAACTCCGTCTGATCCGGGGGTGGCCAGGCGAAATACTCGGCGGCGTCCGGCAGCTTCTGCCCCGGCACCCAATACGAATTGATCGTCTTGGGATTGCCGCTGCAACCCGCGAGCAGACACGCGATCGTCGCGACGAATAGCGTTCGATGGACCGTTGAAGACATTGGATTCAGACCTCCGAGGATACCCGTTGTTCGCGCCAAAAAAAGTGCGAAAAATCGCTCCAAAATGGATCAAAAACGCGCGGTTTTTGATCATTTTTTGACGTTTTTCGATCGTTTTTCATCCATTTTTGATCGGTTATCGCGCGTTTTCGCGCGAAAAAACACCCGAATCGGCACACTCATCTTGATCGGCACGCGGGCTTATCGCAAGCCTGCGGGCGTACGACGAGGCCCGCAAAAACCGGTATCCTGTTCACGCCAAACGCGATGGAGGAAGATCGAACGTCATGGGTCTGACGATTCTACGACTGCCGGAAAGGCCGGATTTCTTACGCGATTCCCTCGTGGCCATTATTGGCTATGGCAATCAGGGGCGGGCGCATGCGCTGAACCTTCGCGATAGCGGGATTGAGGTTGTCGTCGGGCAGCGGGCGGGGGCGGGGGCGGATCGGGCGAGGGGTGACGGGTTTGAGCCGCGGCCGGTTCGGGATGCGGCGGCCGAGGCGGACCTCATCGTTTTGACGCTGCCCGATGAGGCGGCGCCGGAGGTGTACGCATCGGAGATCGCGCCGGTGCTGGATGCGGGTCACGCGCGGTCGGGCGCGGGGGCGCGTGCCGGCGGTATGGCACCGGAGAATGAGAGGCGAGCGGTGCCTCGGACGCTTGGATTTGTTCATGGGTTCAACATCCGCTTCGGTTTCATAAAGCCGCCGGCGGAAATGGACGTGGTGATGGTGGCGCCGAAGGGGCCGGGCACGCTTCTTCGCTCGTTGTATGTTGAGGGCAGGGGCCTGCCCTCGCTGCTGGCCATTCATCAAGATGTCAGCGGCGTGGCACGGAAGACCGCCCTGGCCTGGGCGGCGGGGATTGGCTCAACGCGGGCGGGGGTGGTCGAGACCACGTTCGCGTGTGAAACGGAGACCGATCTCTTCGGCGAGCAGGTCGTTCTGTGCGGCGGGATCAGCGCGTTGACCAAGGCGGCGTTTGATACGCTGGTCGAGGCCGGATATCCGCCGGAGTTCGCGTACCTGGAATGCGTTCACGAGCTCAAGCAGGTCGTCGATCTCTTGTACGCGCGGGGGCTCTCCGGAATGCGGGCGGCGATTTCCAACACCGCCGAGTACGGCGATTTGACCCGCGGCCCGCGCCTGATCAATGACCAGACGCGGCGGGAAATGAAGCGGATTCTCGAAGAAATCCGCAGCGGGGCGTTCGCCGAGGAATGGCTGGCCGAACATCGGTCGGGGGGCAAGAAATTCAAGGACTTGCACGACGCGGATGTGAGCACGGCCTATGAACGGGCGGGGGAGTTTGTGCGCGGGCTGATGCCGTGGCTGAAATAGGGACCAGGCCTCGGCACTAAAGCGTGGCCGGAATGCTCGCTCAAGCGGCGTCGCCGGGCATCTCATATCAGTTCTGCAAAAAGCATCCGTTTTTGCCAAAAAAATCTCCGATTTCCTGTCCTTTTTGTTAGAAAAACAGCGTTTCTCATGTCGAAATGACTCGGAATTTCCGTTTTTTTGCTGATAAACTGGCATTCTGGCCCGTGAAAGGAGCCTGAACCATGACCCCATGCGCCTCGCGTCGTCGGATCATCTGGACCGCCGTAATAGCCCTTGTGACACCACTTTGCGGGTCCGCCTTGGCCGTAGATTGTAACAACAACGGCGTCGAAGACGCGATCGACATCGCCGACGAAACCAGCGAGGATTGCCAGCCGGACGGGATACCGGATGAATGTCAACTCAGCGGAACGTTTACGAACAACTCCGGTACCATTTCACCTTCAACGAGCGAGCAAACTCTAGTTTACTCGATTGTCGCACCGCCGCCGGCTCGCGGTCCGGTTACTCTTACCTTTATGCTGGAAGCCAGTACACGCTTCGGCACGATTATGGCTACCCTCAACGGTGTGTTCGTGGGCAATCTTAATTACGAGTGCGGCGCCCCAGCGCCCACGCCGATCGTGATGTCAGAATCATCATTCAACACCGCTCTCGCCGGAGGCGACGCCGTAATACGGGTTGGTCCCAGTAATAACGAATGGGACTTCGAGTGTAACGTCTCCTTATCGGTAAATGTCTCATATCCCGATGTTGAAGATTGCAACGGCAACCAGGTCCCTGACGATTGCGACGCCGCTGACGCTGGCGCGGATTGTAACCTGAACGAAGTGCCCGACATTTGTGAAGCTGGCGGCACGGATGATTGCAACGAGACTGGAACCGTCGACCTGTGCGACATTCATTCAGCTGTCAGTGAAGATTGCAACGGGAACTTCGTGCCTGACGAATGTGATTTGACTTCCGGTGAGCCGGATTCAGACGGCGACGGTCTGATGGATGCCTGCGAGCCGCCGGGAGTCGGCGATGACCTTTGCTATGTGGGCAACGAAAGCGGCGGCCCATGCAGCGCCAATGATGATTGTCCCGGCGCGGTCTGCGGTCTGAAAAGTCGCTACATCACGCTCGAGTCGCTCGCCCTGGTCCCACGAACGATCCGTGTGACCATCCTAGCCATGAGAGAGTGTTCGGCGGGTCCGAACATCAGGCGAGGCTGTGAAACCAATAATCACTGTCCGGGCGGTACCTGCATCAACTCTCCTAGGATCGGCGATGTTTGGTGGGCAAGGCCGGAAATGAGCATCCCCAACTCGCCGAATCCGCCGCTTCGCGGCGCCCGATTGGAATGCACGGGCACGCCGCACAGCCAGGCGTGGACCACCGGCTATCTTCACTTGTTCGGTGCGGTCATCGTGCCTGGGTCCAGGTACGACGTGCGCATGTGCAATCCCGATGGCTCGGGCTGCTCGGCACCGGTCGTCGTGGAAACGAGCAAATGGGGCGACGCCGTTCGCCCGTTCGGCGGCGGTTCGCAGCCGAACTTCGCGGACATTGAGGCGGCACTCAGGCGATTTGGAAACCAGGCCACCGCGCCCGACCTGCCGCGAGTGGACTTCACTGGCGTCGGGAACCCCGGGGCGCCGAATACACCCAACCAAGCGACCAACTTCGCGGACATCTCCAACGACGTCTCCGCTTTTATGGGATTTCCGTACGCTTACACGGTTCCCGCGTGCCCGTAGGAGTCCGGCACTACTGCCCGTCAAGGAAAGCCAGGCTGGTGTCGAGGGGGGATTCGAGGCTGCGTTTTGATTCCACGAATTTGAGCAATTCCTTGTCCTCGGTGATGGCCAGGCGCGCGGGGAAATCGGTGGATTGCGGGAAAAGCTTCGCTCCTTCTCGCCAGGATCGTCGCCCGTCTTCGTATTCGCCGGCTTTGGCGTAAGCGTCGCCGATGGCCACGTAGACTCGCTCCCAATAGGGGCGGATGGGTTTTCCGTCCTCGAGTTCTTTGTTCTGGAACTCAATGCAGCGGCGGAAATCGGACGCGGCGTCGTCAGAGTGGCGGAGCGACCGTGGCCAGTGGAGGTGGTTCATGCCGCGGCAATAGAAGGCGACCCAGGATTCGGGCTGTGCCTTGATAACCTCGTCGAGTTGATCGAGGCCCTTTCGGGCGAGGGTGCCCTTGCTGACGATGGCCGCGACGCCGCCGCGGGTGGGGATCTTGTCGATGTAGGCCAGGGCCAGTTCGATGCGGGCTCGATGGTTCTTGGGCTCCTGCTTGACCCATTTCTCGAAGAAAGAAATCGAGCGGTCGTGATTGTCCGATTGGGCGCAGCGCAGGCGATATTCGCTGGCCGGGGCGTAAGCGGTCATTCCGGCGCGGAGGGAGCGTTCGGTGGCGGCGAAGGTGGCATCGGTATCCTTGGGCGTTTCCGAAGGCGCGCTGGCTTTCGATGGTTCGGCGGCTTGGGCCTTGGGCTCGGGCGCGGGCGGCGTGACCTTGGGCCGATCGGCGACCAGCTCGCCGACGTAGGCCGATCGATCCTGCCGAACGCGGACGACGCGATCGACGCCGACGTCGCGAATTACCTGCACGCCGCCATCCGGCCAGCGGATTTCGAGCCGTTTCACGGCGGAATCCGTGCCGAGGCCGAAGTGAACTCGTGGATCGCTCTGGCCACAATAGCTGTTCCCGCCGTCGCGCTCGCGAATCTGAGTACCGCGATCCCTCACCAAAGTAAGACGGGTGCCAACGGCCTCGCGGTTGGACTTGGTCGCGGGGTCGGCCTCGAGCGAGACCATCAGCCAGTGCGAGCCGCGCGGCCCATCGTTGCGATAGAAAATCGGCGGCTGGTTCTGGTTGGCGACGAAGACGTCGAGGTCGCCGTCGTTGTCATAATCGAAGCAGACCACACCGCGGCCATCGAGCTTGTCATCGACGCCCAACTCGGCAGCTCGTTGGGTGAAGGTGAACATGCCGTCGTTGCGCCAGAGGCGAGTGGTCTCGTAGCCTGAGAACGAGCGATTTCCGATGGCTGGCCAGTTCTTGGCGTCGGCCGCTTCCTCGCCGGTCACCGTCCATGAAGCCAAGTCATACCAATAGTTTCCCTCGCCGGCGCTGATGAAGCCGTTGACGGAGATGATGTCGAGGTCACCGTCGTTGTCGTAGTCAAAGAACTTCCCACCCCAGCCCCAGCCGCCGTCGTAGGTGCCCGTTTCGAGGGAGATGTCGGCGAGTTTGATCGAGCCATCGGGCCCAACTCCGGCGTTGTGCCAGAGCATGTTGCCTTCCTGGAGGTATTCGGAGGTGGTGATGTTGGTTGCGAAGATGTCGAGCCAGCCGTCGTTGTCGAAATCGCCGAAGTCGACGTTCATGCCTTTTTTCGTGTCGGTGCCGATGACCTCGCGCGAGACGTTGCGAAACGTGCCGTGGCCGGTGTTGAGAAAGAACTGGTCGGGGCCGAAATCATTGGCGCAATAAAGGTCTGGCCAGCCGTCGTTATTCACGTCGGCAGCGCCGACGGCGAGGGTCCAGCCGGGGTCGTCCACGCCGAGTTCGGCCCCGACTTCCTTGAAGGAGCCGTCGGGTTGCTGATGGTAGAGGTAGTTGCGGCCGCCGTTGCGAGCCTGCTCGAAGTCGTCGTGCATGATACGGGTGGTGGTCAGGTGCCATAGGTCGTGGTTGTCGAAGTAGTTGCCGACGTAGATGTCGAGCCGGCCATCGCGATCGAAGTCGAGCCAGACGGCGGCGCAGGCGTTGGCCCATTCGGTGCCGGGGGAGCCGTCCTTCTTGCGGAAGTGCCGGGCGGTGACATCGGTGAAGGTGCCGTCGCCGTTGTTGTGGAAGAGGGCGTTGTTGCCCCAGCGGACGAGGTACAAGTCGGGGCGGCCGTCGTTGTCGAAGTCGCCCCATTTACAATCGGTGCTCACGCCTTTGTCACCGTTCACGTCGGCGAGGCCGGCTTGGCTGGCGACATCGGTAAACGTGCCGTCGCGGTTGTTGCGGTAGAGATAGTTGGGGGCGCCCTTGTCGGAGTTGGTAACGTAGAGGTCGATCCAACCGTCGGCGTTGTAGTCGGCGGCGGCGGCGGCGGCTCCGACACTGGCCACCCACGACATGATGTTGTCGAGTTGGTGGTCGAGAGCGGGCTTGCGGTGGACGTGGCGGAAGCCGGCGTCGTGGGTGACGTCGGTGAACCATTTAGACGGCGCGGTTCGGTCATTTTGGATGGCGACGGTTGGCGGCGCAGGGTCGGAAGCGGTGGCAGTGCGTTGGTTGAGCGCGAGGAAGCAGAGACATAAAAAGCTGAGCGACGGTTGGGGGAAGATGCGCATGGGCCGGTTTTAGTTATCGGACTAAGTCTCGCTTAAAATCACACCACCTACTACAACGGATAAGCGAAAAGGGCGTCCGATACAAACGTTGAAGCCGAGAAGAAGTTGTCTGAGCGAAGCGTCGCATGCAACCGGCATGGCCACGCGAGCGTGGGCCATGCCACGCCATGCGAGTTGGCACTGGCGGGGGGTAGCGACGGCTAGTACAATGCGGCAGGTACAGTGGGTTGTGATTTTTTGGCGCCGAACCGGCGTGGGCGGCGGTTGGTCGAGCGGGTTGTGAAATTGAAGGAGAATCAGTGATCAAGGTCAGGCCGAGAGGCAGCGAGTCGATTCAGCAAATGCTCAAGCGATTTAAGCGTCTTTGTCAGCGGGAGGGGCTGACGCGGGACATGAAACGGCACAGCTACTACGAAAAGCCATCCGAACGGAAGCGCCGTCAGGCGCGGAAGGCGGTCCGCAAGTTCGAGAAGGATCTACTGGAATTGCCGCCTCCTACGCGCTAACGTGTCATCTCCCGCCGCTCTGCGGTTGGCACAGCGGCGTTTTCACGATGAGATTTGAGTTTGTCGTCGATCCGCTAGCGCGGCCCGCTCGGGCTGCGCGCTTTTGACGGATCGCGACCCTGGTCATCACCGATGACGCTCAGTCGCGCAACCGATATAGTGTCATGCGCGACCCGAGCGGGCTGAGTGTTGGCGGTGGTACCAGAGATGCGGGTGCGTGGCGGCAAAAAGTGGGCCGCTCCATGGCTGTCGCGGTTCTGATCGGCGTCAGGTGAAGTTGCATGATTGATCGGAAAGTGGCTTTGGTGACGGGGGGTTCGCGCGGGATCGGCCGGGCGACGTGCCTGGAGCTCGCTCGTAGCGGTTACGCGATCATGATCAACTTCCGCCATAATCTGGGTGCGGCGGAAGAGACGCTGGACCTCATCGAAACCACCGGCGTGCCGGCGGAGACGTGCCAGGCCGATGTCACTGCCGCCTCACACCGCGACCTGCTCGTTTCGCACACGTTGGAACAATTCGGGCGGATCGACCTGCTCGTGAATTGCGCAGGGATCGCCCCCGACGTGCGCAAGGACATTCTCGAAACCGATGAGAAGACGTTCGACCGCATCCTGAACACCAATCTCCGAGCGGTCTATTTTCTTACGCAGCGCGTGGCCAGGGCGATGGTGGAACTCATCGAGGCGAAAACCATTGATGGGGCCGCGATCGTCAACATTTCATCGTTGCGATCCTACACGGTGGCGCCGAACTACGGGGAATACTGCATCAGCAAGGCTGGGGTGAGCATGATCACCAAGCTGTTCGCGGTGCGCCTGGCTGAGTTCGGGATCAACGTGTACGAAATCTGTCCCGGCATCATAGAAACCGACATGACCTCAGGCGAATCCGTTAAGGCCCACTACGACGCGAAATTCGCGGAGGGGTTGCTGCCGATCAACCGCTGGGGCAAACCGGAGGAAGTGGCGAAAGCCATCGGTTCCATTGCCCGAGGCGATTTCCCTTTCACGACTGGGGCGGTTTTCCACGTCGACGGCGGCTGGCACCTGCGGATCCTCTAACGACTCGGCCTCTCTCACAAGGCACCGCCGACGTAAAAAGTTGTGTCGCGTCGTCACTGTCGGCCTCATGGCTCAGGTATACTGTGGTCAATCTTACGGAGCCAAAACCATGACTAGAATCGTTCGTCCCTTTTGTATCTTCGTTGCTCTGTTGGCCGGCGTGGTGGCAACCTCTCTCTTCGCCGACGACACCCCGTCCTCCGGCGGGTCCTCGGACCATTGGCCGCAGTTTCGGGGGGTCGGGGCCCGCGGTGTCGCCGATGGCCGGCCGTTGCCCGCGACCTGGGATGCAACCAGCGGCAAAGGCATCCTGTGGAAAACGCCCATTCCCGGCTTGGGACATTCATCGCCGATCATCTGGGACGACAGCGTCTTTGTGACCACCTCCATCAGTGGTCAGACCGATCCACTGTTGAAAGTGGGTTTGTATGGCGACATCGCGTCCGTGACGGACGATACGTCGCACTCTTGGCGCGTCTATTGCCTGAACAAGTCCAATGGAAAGGTTCGCTGGGAAAAAACGGCACACGAGGGCGTACCTCGAGTGAAGCGGCATACCAAGGCGAGCCATGCGAACTGCACGCCGGCGACGGACGGAAAACACGTCGTGGCCTTCTTCGGATCAGAGGGACTGTTTTGTTACGATTTCGACGGCAATCTGAAATGGAAGAAGGACCTCGGAACGCTCGACGCGGGTTATTGGATGGTGCCGGACGCTCAATGGGAGTTCGCGAGTTCGCCCATTATCTACAAGAACCTCGTGATCGTGCAGTGCGACGTGCAGAAGGATTCATTTGTGGCCGCCTTCGATTTGAGCGACGGCAAGGAAGTCTGGCGGACTCCGCGGGCGGACGTGCCGACGTGGAGCACGCCGACGGTCCATGATACCGGCTCGCGGGCGGAGCTGATCCTCAACGGCTACAAGCACATCGGGGGATACGACCCGTTGACGGGCAAGGAGCTTTGGAGAATGAGCGGCGGGGCAGACATTCCCGTGCCCACACCCATTGTCGCCCACGGCCTGATCTTCATCACCAGCAGCCATAGCGAGCCTCAGCCGATCTACGCGATCCGCCCGGGAGCCACGGGAGATATCTCCCTGAAGGATGGAGAACAATCAAACTCCTACGTGGTATGGTCCAAGTTTCGGCAGGCGCCGTATATGCAAACTCCGATTGTGTACGGTGACTTGCTCTATGCCTGCAAGGACAATGGTATTCTCGCCTGTTTCGACGCGAAGACCGGGGACCGAAAGTACAACATGCGCCTCGGCTCGGGGCAGACGGGCTTCACTGCCTCGCCTGTTGCCGGTGACGGAAAACTCTATTTCACTAGTGAAGACGGCGAGATCTTCGTGATTCCCGCCGGGCCGGAAAAGCCGGAGCCGCGCGCGGTGAACCCCATGGGCGAAGTGTGCATGGCCACCCCAGCGATCTCAGGCGGGAGCCTGTTCATCCGAACCCAGCATCATCTCGTCCGCGTTGGCGGATAATGGTGGGCGCTCTTCGGGCTGAGGGTTTCGATCACGGACACGCGGGAACCGTGTGCGGGTACGCGAAACCCGAGAACGCGGCCACGTCGCTCGAGATATCAGCGAAATTCACTACCTGGTCCGGCGTGTTGGGTTGACCCGCGGCTCCGGCGCCGATGAAGTCGACGCGAGGTAACGATGGACCACTGGCCAGGTTGCTGAACTTTTCGACCACCGAGGAAACATCGGTGAAATTAGGCTGCGACCCGCCGCCGAAGGCCGCTACCGCGTCGCCCCATTTACCGGTGGCCACGAGCAGCGGATCGGAACAGGTCGTACCGGCCGCGTCGCACATCCGCACTTCGTAGGTTGAGCCCGGCACAATCGGGCTTCCAAAGAGGTGGATGTTGACGGCCGGCCAGACTTCGGCGTGCGATGGGGTCGGCTGACAGACCAGCGGAGCGCCGGTCAATGCCGGATGGGGTGCGTTTGGAATGCTCTGTGACAGGCCCGCCCACCAGACTTCCCCCTCGCGGGCGTCGAAGCTCAGCGCGTCGGCGATATCCACAATGGTGATTTGAATCGAGCGCATCTCGAGACCGCTGACTGAAGCAGCCGGGGGTTTGATCGTGAGGTATCGGCTCTTGGACCCGCAGATGCCTCCGGGGCAATCGGCGGAGTTCGAGCAAGAGGCGCCGTTGTTGGAGCCGCCGGAGCAAAGGTCGTCGCCCGGCAAAGGAGCGTCGGACGGATCGCCGCTCGGCTCACAACTGATTTGCATGGTGCCCAAGCCTCGAGAACCGCTCCATCCGCCGACGCGAATGGTGTAACAACGGCCAGCGATCACATCTCGGGTCAATTGCGGCGGGCCGCCGCCGACTCCGCAGGTGTCGTCGCTGCACGTGCCGTATTGGGTTGCAGAACTCGTCGGGCAAGGACAGGTCGCAGATTGGTTTTGATAGACGGCGACCATGGCATCGAAGTTGGTGTCCTCACACAGACTCACGGTCACTGTACCACTGCAGGAGGCCGTGTAGGCGTACCAAAGGTCATTGCTGAAGGGCTGGGTGCCGTTGTCGCAGCTCACCGAGGCGGGCCCGTCGGTGGAGGTGCATCGGCTGTCGAACGGAAAGACACCGTCGGAGACGGCTTGAATGTCGAGGTCGCAATCATCTCCGGCGTTCACACAGCTCACCTGCCCACAGTCGCCGCCAGCGGTCCAACGGCCGTCCACGGCGTTGCATTCCACCGAAGTCAGAGACGTGCATGTGTCGCTCGGCGGACATCCCTGACAGCAGGCGCCAAGGGCGGGACAGGAGAACGTTGCGCAGTCCGCGCCGCCGTACCACGTCTCTCCCGGTGCCTCGCAATGCGTTTGAGTGTTCGTTCCCGTGCAAGTCTCTCCGTTACAGCAGGCGCCGGCCACGATCGGGCCGTTCGTCAACCCGGTCAGCAAGAGGGAATATGCCTGCATGCCGTCGGTCAGCGTGCCCTTATGCGTAATACTCACTACGTAAGTGCCCGCGCCAGGCGCGGGGATGAACACCATTTCCACGTTGTCTGAATTGTTGTCACCCGTGGTTGCGGGGCTGCTCGGACTGGCCGGGTTTAGGACCCAGGGTTGATAAACGGTTGAGTCCGGACCGGTGATCCGCAAATCCAGATCGTTCACCAGCGCCTTGGCCGGCGGGTCGATCGCGGCTGCCGGCGACTGGCCGGGCGGGTCGGTCCAGGAAATCGTCGCCCGGATCGGCCCGGTTCCCGAATAGGTCCAGGTTTCCGCCTGGTTTTGGTCATCGGGTAGCACCAGCTCCTGAATGACCCCGGGGTTGGTTGTGTTTGCAGTGATATGCGTCGTGGCGGTGAACGTATTCACCAGGCCCCAGCCGAAGGTGTAATCGGGACCGGTGGCAGCGCCGGATTCGTCGGCGGTGTGGATTACCAGCCCCTTCAACGTGGCCGCCGCCATTTCCGATCCACCATGGGTCGCGCGGTAATGCTGGATCAAGAGACCCAGCGAGCCGGCTACGTTGGGCGAGGACATGGAGGTGCCGGAAAAGCGGCCATAGGCGTTGTTGCTGGTCGAGAAGGAGGAGAAAAGAGAAACTCCGTTACCGACCACGTCGGGTTTGATGCGGCCATCGTCGGTTGGTCCCCAACAGGAAAACGAGCTCATGGACACGCCGCCGGGGCCGGAATAGCCGTTGATCACATCGGAGACGGCGCCGACCGCCAGGACGTTCTTGGCCACCGCCTCGTGGCCGACGGAATCGAAGCCGCCGTTGCCGTCGCGGCTGCGAGCGGTGTTGCTCGATGTCCAATTGCCGTTGATCATGACAAAGTGCTGGGTGCCGGGTGCCGGGCCCTCGTCACGATCGTTTCCAGCCGACGCGACGATCAAGTAATGGCGTTTGTTGTAGGCGATGGTGTCCCAGGTTCGCGACAGAAAGCTGTAGTAGCCGAAATTGTGGTCCTCGGTCTGGCTGACGGTGACGTCCCCGAACCAATACCAACCGCTGCCGGGACCGAAATTGCCGAACGTCCACCCCTTGATCAACCCGTACGAATGATTCGACACCCGCAGACCCGTCCCGGCGGCGGCGTTCATCTCGAAATCGTCGCTGTTGAAATCATAGCCGCGAATGGTTGCGGCGAAGGACATGCCTTTCGATTGACCGGCGGGCTCGCCGCCTCCTCCGGCGAAGACACCGGCCCCGATCATCGTTCCGGCCACGTGGGTAGAGTGATCGGCGAGCGGCGGCGTACCATCGCCGGATGTGACTCGCCCGGTGAGCTCCTGGTGGGTGGATCGGATCCGGCCGCCATCCCAAACGCCCAGCTGTACACCGCTGCCGTTGAGGTTCATACCACCGGTGCCGCCTGGCCAGCAGTCATTGGTGCTGAGACTGATGGCCGCGTCGAGGTTGGTCGTCGCGTAGTACATTGGAATGCCGTTGACCAGTTTTTGAAGCTCGATGATCTTGCCGGTGGGGGTTTCGGTGCGGACCAACCAGCCGCGCTGTCGGGCGGCGGCTTGGGCATCGGCCTGACGAAGGATTGTGGGTTCGCCGAGGTTTGGGCCCGCCGCGAGTGCCGCTGGAACGATTGAACAGGCGACAAAAGTCGCACAACACGCCCCGATCAACGAAACGGCCCAACGGTTCGCAAATGTCCCGTCCGAAGCGCAGCGCCCATGCTTTGAAGTGTTCAAGGTCCTCCCTTTCATGTTAGGTGTTGATGGTATCTTACAGAACGAGCGGATTGAGTTGCAAGCACAGGGTGCGCGGCCAGGCGACTGCTTTGATCGCCTAACCAGTCTGGTAAAAGTCGAAGATGGTTTCGTAAAGCCGGAGCTGAGGACGGTAGGTTTGTAGCGGCGTTTCTGAATGGGGGAGCCGCCGTATGGCGAGGGGATCGAGATCAATCCTTCTTGTCGATGCCCGTTGTAGCGCTGGGTGGGGCGAAGACATCGAGAACGAGCGTGTCGGCCAGGGCTTCGGCGGAGTGCGGCACGTTGGATGGGAGATGGACCACCTCGCCGGCCGAGGCGACGACTTCTCGATATTCCGCGCTGCCCGGTTGGCCAAGGCCGAACTTGAGTCGGCCCTCCAGGAGGCACGTGATCTGCTCGTTCTCATGGGCGTGCGATGGCACGAAACAGCCGCGGGTGAGACGAACGTGCGAGATCATGGCCTGGGTGCCGATGACCCGCCGTCGCTCGATCAGTGGCATGGGACGGTCTATCGGGAGGTTCGACCAAGCGGCTATTTGTACGGGGTTATTGGTTGACATGCCGCGATCCTCGCAAGATTGCGGCGAAAATCAACTACCGCTGTTTCCGATTTCCACGAATTGAGCAATCGGGCGGACCGACACAAGTTACCCGCGGGAATTGGCAATACAACGCCGAATACGGGAACGTGCCCGATCACGCCCCTGCAATTCGAGTGAGAGCCCAATGGCCGGACTAATGGTCGAGCCGGTAAGGGCGACTCGGAGCGGTTGGGCGACGGCGCCGAGGCCGACGTTCTGCTCTTTGCAGAAGGACTCGATCAGTGCATCGAGCGCTGAAGCCGACCAATCGGACTGGGCTTCCAATCGGGGGAGGATGAGTTCCAACATGCGATACCCTTCGCCGTTGTTCTTTTCGAGGACCTTGGCCATGGCCTTGGGATCGAATTCGATCGCCTCGTCCGGCACGAACAAGAAACCGGCCTTCTTGATCACATCGGCGAAGGTTCGGAAGCCGGCACAAGCGTGAAGAATGCGCGACAACGTGGCGTCGTCGGGCAGACCCCCCTCAGTCCCCGCTTGGTAAGGGGGGATGGAAGAGGGCGCGGCTCGCGCGAGTAACTTAGCGGGGCAGTCGTTCACCCGCATGTAGTCCTTGAACGCGGCCAGCAGTCGCTCCGGCGGGAGCTTCGCCGCCCAGGTCGTATTGAACGAAAGCAGCTTTTCGCGATCGAACTTGGCGTTCGTCTTGCCAATCCGGTCAATGCTAAAGCGCCGGGCGAGTTCATCCATCGTGTAGAACTCCTGATCGTCGCCGGCCGACCAGCCCAGCAAGGCAATGAAATTCAAGACCGCCTCGGGCAAATATCCGGCCGCGCGAAAGTCATGTACGTCGATTTCCGGCGGCGGCAGCCCTTTGGCGATGGCCTTTTCCTTTTCCCGTTTGCTCATCTTGGTGCCGTCGACGTTGAAGATCAGGGGCATGTGGCCGTAGTGCGGGGTTTGGAAACCCAGCGCCCATTGCAAGGCGATGTGCTTTGGCGTGTTCATCAGATGCTCCTGGGCCCGGAGCACGTGAGTGATCTTCATCAGCTCATCGTCGACGACGCAAGCGAAGTGATATGTCGGGAACCCGTCGCTCTTCTGGATGACGAAGTCCTCAAGCTGGTCGGCCGCCACCGTGACATCGCCGAGGATATCATCCACGACGGTGATGTCCCGGTCGGGCATCTTCAATCGCACGACGACTGGATGCCCCTTCGCCTTGGCGGCAAGCCCCTCCGCGATCGTCGGCACCGGATTGGGACGAACATAGGTGATGTTTCGTTTGTCTCGCTTAGCCGATTCGCGCATGGCCTGTAGCTGTTCGGGGGTTTCCAGGGCGTAATATGCATGGCCCGATTGGAGAATCTGTTGCAAATAGCGCTCATAGATATCGAGGCGCCGGCTCTGATAGTAGGGACCATACGGACCCTCGACTTCCGGCCCCTCGTCCCATTGCAAGCCGAGCCACCGAAGGTCATCGAGTATTTTGGCGACGGAATCCTCCACGTGACGGGTCTGATCCGTGTCCTCGATGCGGAGGATGAACGTCCCGCCTGCCCGGCGAGCAACCAGCCAATTGAACAAGACGGTGCGGGCCCCGCCGATGTGCAAATAGCCAGTCGGCGACGGCGCGAAGCGGACCCGGACTGAATCGGACGGTGTGTTGCTCAAGACGGATAATCTATTCGTGGCGAGGCAAGCACACCAGCACCCTGGTGCCGACCTGCGGTTGGCTGTCGATCCGGATGGTCCCACCGTGACCGCTCACGATGCCATGAACGATGCTCAAGCCCAGCCCGGTTCCGCCCTCGGATTGACGTGTCGTGAAGAAAGGATCGAAGATCCGCATTTTCTGCTCGTCGTTCATTCCCCGCCCATCGTCGTTGATCGTCACCCGGGCAAAATCAGGGTCCGACCCGGTCCGCACGGTGACTCGTGCCCCCTCGTCCTTGGACTCAATTCCATTTCGGACCAGGTTGACGAAGACTTGCTCGAGTTCGACGGCGCGGCCCAGCACGACGGTGTCACGTACACCCTCTAATAGCTCCACCGTAGCTCCACGCTCGGCGGCATAGAGCCGCGTGAGCTCGCACGCCGCCTTCAAGATACGGCTAAGACTACTTGGCTGCTTTTGATATTCGTTCCGTCTCCCAAACTTCAAAACCCCCCGAACGATCCGGGCACATCGTTCGGTGTCGGTGATGATGATGTCGAGCATGCTCCGCATTCGATCCGTGTTGCCGGTCGCCAGCGCCGCGACCATAGCCTGGGCTGCGAGCCGGATTCCCCCGATCGGGTTATTGATCTCGTGGGCGATCCCCGCCGCGAAGGTGCCCAACGACGCTAGCCGCTCGGTCTGTCGCATCGTCTCCTCGTCGCGGTAACGTTCAAACGCGATCGCCGCTAGGCTGGCCGCTTGCTCAATCAGTTGCAGCTCTCCCTTGTTCGGCCCTCGCGGCTGACGGTAGTACATGGCAAACGTGCCCAGGAGCTGGTCCGACGACGAGAGGACCGGCTGCGACCAACACGCCCTCAGCCCGAACCCGGCCGCCATATCGCGCCACTCCGCCCAAAGAGGGTCGGTTTGGATGTCAACCACCACGACCCGCTGCCGCCGAAAAGCGGCCGTCCCGCACGATCCGGCGGCCGGTCCGATCTTGAATCCGTCGACCAGGCGATTGTATTCATCCGGCAGGCTCGGCGCCGCCCCATGCCGAAGACTCTGAGTCGCTGAATCGAACCGGAGGATTGAGCAGACCATGCCTTGGCATTGGCCCTCCAGCACGCGAACGATCCGTTCCAGCGATTCTTCCAGGCTGCGACGCTTGACGAGGCAGTCAAGGACTTGGGCCTGCCCTTCCTGAAACGACTCCAGGCGCCTGCGATCGGTGATGTCGAACCAGCTCCCCACCAACCCTACGATCCGGAAGTGATCGTCACGCAAGACGGACACTTGGTCGTGGAGCCATGCATATTCGCCGTCGCCGCGCCGAAAACGGTATTCGTAGGTAATGCTGTCTCCGTCCCCGACGGACGCCAGCTTATTCAGCACTCGGTCTCGGTCGCTCGCGTGCAGCCGTTCGCTCCAGAAAAACGGGTTCGCGTAGAACTCCTCTGGCCGGTAGCCGAATTGCTCATGAACATTGTTGCTGACAAAAGTGGTGGGGTAACTCGGCGGCGGGCCGCAGCGATATACGACCGCGGGCAGGCGTGCAAAGAACTCTCCCATGGCCGCCGGGATTTCGAGCCACGGGGTGACCGGCCGAGGCGGTGGACGCTCGGAGAGCATAGTGGCCGTTTTCTTCATGGCTGAATCGCCGAGCGCGTTTTGTGGCCCTCGGTGAGAACGGTTGATTCCGCCCCGCCCCGAACTGCCACCATAACCGGATGGCCCTATAGTAACCGATATCTCGGAAATAACCAACGGCGTCATGGGACGGGGTTGGTGTCGTTTGATCCGAGCCGTGCGTGAGCAAGCGGTCTTGCCGTTCGCGGGGCTGAAAAGCCCGCTGCCTTGAATGGCGGCGCGTCTCGAATCAGACAATGCCGATGCAAGCCGATCGACGGGATCGACACGTGTTCTAGGACTATCCATTTCGGACGACATTCACAACATTTCCGGCTTGATTCTGATAATGCTAAGTCTTTGACACCTCGCGGCGAGTGCCGGTCGGATCAGCGGCTCGCCAGTTGACTTGCTCGCTTCCCGCGCCAACAAATCGATGAGCGTCGAATGGGTGACGTCCTTTTCGATGGACGCTGCCCGTCGGCGCGGCAAGGGGAGGGGGAAGGCACTCTGGACATCTCGCGCTTTCGGTCCATCCATTGGTTGGCATCCTGGTCATGGGCAGCCACGCTGGCCGTGGTCGTGAGCGGTTGCGGCAACCGTCCGGGGGAGGGGCTGGCCGTCGCGCCCCTGGTGCTCACCGAATGCGACGACGGGCTGAACCCCGAACCGGCTAGTGACCTCGTCCTGCTCGATTGGAACGGAGGCGGCACGCCGATCTATCCGGACATGCCGTTCGAGGCCGTTGATCTGTCCCAATTCAAAACGCCGGACGGGACCCTGGCGGATGTAGCCGACGAATTCAAGAAACTCGTGCTTCAGCAAGTCACCCGCATTTTCTGCGAGACACAGCACATTTACGTCCGCGTCGAAAACCGCACTGACGATGCGTTGACGCCGGCGACAGTCATTCACCTGACGCAGGCGGTTTCGCCCGACGGCAACGCCCGCGTGGGCGAGGCCGAATATGATCCGTGCAACACTCGGCGAAACAATGCCGGGCTTATCTTCGGCGAGCAGATGCGGCGGCTGGGCACCGACTATACCGTTGAGGAATGGATGAACATCTTCGCCAACACGATTGCCCACGAAATCGGGCACACATTGGGCTACGGGCATGTGACGCGAGAGGAAGCGCCGGAACCCGGTCGGTCGCTATTCGTTGAGATCATGCTGGCCACGCATACGGTGGATGAACTCATCCGCGAGCACCGCTTTCTGGTCGAGCAGGATACCTGCCCCAACGATTCGACGGTGTCGAAGCGGGCGAACGATCGGCTGGTATGCACGTGCGGGGCCGAATAGGGTTTGAACAGGAGAAAACGGAGATAAGGGAGTCTTAGAATTCCTTCGTAGCTCCGCACACTCGCGCTCTGTTTTCGCTCTTCGCCTTCGCTCTTCGAACGTCGATCTTCAATTCGCCATTCGCCATTGTCTTTACGCCCGCCCGTGGCGAACCCTCACTATGCCCGTACAATGCGCCGCCGTTGCTCCAGGTGGCTCCTGAATGCCCAAACAACCCCTACTTGATCGTTTTCTGTCGTTCGCGGCCAAGGCCCACGCCTCTCGCCAACTCAGCCGGTTCAAGCGCGCCGTCCAAAACGCCCAGCGCGAGCAAGATCGCGTCCTTCGTTCGCTCATTGCCCGAAACGGGCGAAGTGACTTCGGTCGGGAGCACGGGTTCAGGCAGATTCGAACCTACGCCGACTTCGCAAGGCAAATCCCCGTTCAATCTTATGAAAACCTTCGTCCGTACATCGAGCGGGTGATGCGCGGGGAAACGAGCGCGCTGTTCGGCCCCCGAAGCCGCGTCCACATGTTCGCCGTCACCAGCGGCACGACGGACAAGCCCAAGTACATCCCGGTCACGGACGCCTTCCTCAGCGAATATCGCCGGGGCTGGAACGTCTTCGGACTCGCGGCGTTGTTGGACCATCCGACGGCCATTCTGCGGCCGATCCTGCAAGTGACCTCGTCCATGGACGACCATCGAACCGAGGCCGGCATTCCATGCGGGGCGATCTCCGGTCTCCTGGCCGCGACGCAGAAACGGCTCGTCCGCAAGTATTATGTGACACCGCCTGTCACCGCAAAGATCGCCGACCCCGAATCCCGCTATTACACGATCATGCGACTCGCCCTCACCCGCGACGTGGGCTGGATGATCACCGCAAGCCCGGCGACGCAACTTCAACTGGCCAAAACCGCGGCCATGCACGCCGAACGGCTCATCCGCGATATCCGCGACGGGACGTTGACTCCGCCCGGCGATATCTCCGCCGACGTTCGCGCTTCGCTGGGCGCGCGTTTGGCGGCCGACGCGGCAACGGCGAAACGACTTCACGGTCTCGCCGAGCGATATGGAGAGTTTTTGCCGAAGCACTATTGGAAAATATCGCTGCTTTCCAATTGGACCGGCGGGACGATGGGCCTGCACTTGCGCGAGTTTTCCCATTATTTCGGCGAATCGCCGGTGCGCGACATCGGTCTGCTGGCCACTGAAGGGCGGGTGTCGATTCCGATGGAGGATGGCACTCCCGCCGGTGTTCTCGACGTGTGCGGGGCGTTTTTCGAGTTCGCCGAAACCGACGATGCAACCGGCAAGTCCGCGGATGATGTCGGAGCCGGTGAAGAGGCTGTCGATCCGGCTTCGGTCCGTCGGTGCCACGAGCTTGTCACCGGGCGAACGTACCGAATCATCATGACCAACGCGGCCGGTTTGTATCGGTACGACCTTGGCGACCACGTCCGTGTTCACGGCTTCATGGGCCAAGCCCCGATCATCGAGTTTCTACACCGCGGATCGCACACCTGCTCGATGACCGGCGAGAAGCTGACCGAGTGGCAAGTGTTGCGGGCGTTTGAAACGGCGTGCGACGGGGGGGCGCATGTCACTCCTCTTTTTGTCCTCGCCCCCGTCTGGGACGACCCGCCTCGATATCGATTGTATCTTGAGGGGCCGAGCCCCGCGGCCGAGGAATTCGCCCGGCGATTCGACCTGGCCATCGGGGATTTGAACGTCGAATACGCCTCGAAGCGGTCGTCGGGGCGGCTGGGGTGCGTTGACCCGATCCTGCTGCCGCCAGTGGCCCTGGCGCACATGAATGAAGAACGCCGCCGCGGTCGCGGCTCGTCGAATGAGCAGTTCAAGCATCGCTATCTGCTGGGAAAACCGGGAGATGATGCGGCGCTGTGGGCCGTCTGCAGATTGCATCTTAGCCGGCCAGCTCCATTGCAGTCGCGGTTCTGATCGGAAGATCACTGCTCAAGAGACTCAAGAGCAGTGGCACGGATGCAATCGGGTTCAGTGGCCGAAGGCGTTTTGGAAGGCGCGGAAGTCGAAGAGGTCGACGTCACTGTCGCCGTCGGCGTTGAAGACGCAGAGGCATTCGCGAGAGGTCGCGGCGGCGGCGGTCGGTTCGACGGGGCCGCCGGTGCAAGGGGGAAGGAAGCCGAAATCGGTGAGTTGAATCAAGTTGTCGCCGTTGTGGTCGCCGAAGGTGGAGGTCGGGGCCCAGCGGGCCCAATTGTGCGAGACCTGCTGCCCGGCGGTCGAGAAGTGGCCCGCAGACACGAGCGTATTTCCGTGAACGATCAGATTTGTGACAGCGTCCTCCATCCCGCTCGCCAAACCATGCCAGGATTCACCGTTCCAGGCGGCGATGTATCTGTAGTTTGGGCTCTCCCTCGGTATCCAATCTGCGCCAGCGATCAGTTCTCCGTTATATACCGTTAAGGTGAGTTCGGCTCCAATCCATGGCTTTTGCATAACATGCCAGTTCGACCCATCCCAGCGCCTTAGATCTTCGTTCCAGCCCTCCGTCACAATCAACTCACCGTCGTAGACCGCCAATCCGGTGACGGCGCCTTCGACTCCGGCGCCCAATGGATGCCACTCCGTACCGTCCCATCGCGCGATTCTGGGAATCGGTCTACCTCCAATGTTCAAGAAGGATCCGCCGGCGACCAACTCACCTTTGTACACGACTAACGCTTCAACCGGCCCGCCAGTGGCAATCGCAACGAATTCATCATCAGTTATTCCAGTAGAAGCGAGCGTTTGCCAACTCGACCCATCCCAACGCAAGACTGATCCGCCGCTCCCCGCGACCAAATCGCCATCGAAGATTGTCAGTGTCCGCACGAAACTCAGTTCAGAACCCAGTGGCTGCCAGGCCAAACCATCCCACCGGAGGATGTTTTCTCTCCGTTTCTTGTCGTAGAAGAGGTATTCACCGGCCACGACCAGTTCACCATTGAATTCCGCAAAGGCGCTCACTTGGCCGAGCATTGGTTCGCCCATCGGATGCCAGGCCGTTCCATCCCAGCGTCCCACACCTTGGAAGATCGGTCCTATCGCGGGCGCGAAAGTGCCGGCTCCCACCAATTCGCCTTTGAAGCTCCCGAGTAAATACGGCTCATAGTCAGGGAGATTGCCGAGGTTGCGCCAGGTGTTCCCATCCCAACGAGCGATTCCTCTGGCGGGCGCGTCACCCGCCTCAGAAAATCCACCACCGGCAATGATCTCATCTTTAAAGACGGTCAAGAATCTTGGTGGCCATTGCTTGAAGTCGCCACCAAGTTGTGTCCAGGTAGCTCCGTCCCAAGTCGAAACATGACCCGATAGCGGCTGCTCGCCTCCCGCAATCAGCATGTCGTGATAGACGGCGAGGCTGTGAATCCGTCCCAACGCGTCGCCTAATGGTACCCACAAGTGCCCATCCCAGCGCAAAACCCGACCATATCGCGGGCCGCTCGGCGGACTTATGTCAGCCCCGGCGAAAAGCGCCCCATCCCAAACAGAAAATGCAGTCACCGCACCAGTCGAGAATTGTGATCCTACGTCTATGCCGCCGGTACTGTACCAGTGCTGACCATCCCATCGAGCGACGTTGCTGGCGCCTTGGCCACCTGCTTCGCTAAAATGCCCTCCGGCGAACAAATCGTTCTCAAAAACGATAAGCGACCATACCTCCGCCCATTGGGGAAAATCTGCAATCACGCCACTCTCGAGAGGACTCCAAGTAACCCCGTCCCAACGAGCAATGCCGTTCACAATCGTTCCTCCAGATTCTGTGAACCACCCGCCTGCGATCAGCTCATCGTTGTAGACAGCCAGCGTGAGCACCCATCGGTCAAACTGACCGCCGATCTGCTCCCATTCCGACCCAGTCCAACGTTCGACTACGCGAGCACATTCATCGCCATCGATGTACGCCCCTGCCGCAATCAGTTGGCCATGATAGACAGTCAACGCGTTGACGCCGCAGTTAAGGCGAGTCGGTAGCTTGTGCCAGTTGAAACCGTCCCAGGCGACGAGATTGTCGACCGCTAGGTATCCCGCAGCCGAGAAACCTCCACCGACAACAAGCATTTCCGGCGCAGGCCCGGTCCCGTCAGGATCCCAAAGGACCGATGAACCAGCGGAGCCCGCGACTCCAGGAACCGGATCGCCGGGGAGCCAGTCGAAGGAGCATTGGGCGGGGCAGGGGCGTATCAGTGAGACAAATGAAATCAGAGTAAGCGCTGCAAGGAACGTGTGCCCCACCGGGTGTCCATTCGGGCGTTTTTCGAGCATGAAGAATCTCCGCATTTGGTGGGGACCGTGGAATGATAGGAGGCGCGAGGGAGCGGGTCCAATCCAAAGCTCGCACCCGGAGTATATTTCCTCCGCCCCGCAGGGGCGGGTGAGGATTATTAATCGGCTACCACGGGTTGCGCTTGCCCGCCTGTCGGCGGGCGGCGCTCCACCCGTGGCTACAGTCCGTCGCTCCTTCGGAGCGAGGGCCTCCACGTTCTATCGTGACCTTGGCGCGTTAGCCGCTCCTTGGCAGTCGCGGTTCTGATCGGATCACTGCTCAAGATCTCTTGAGCAGGGGCACGCGTTAGCCGACTTCGCGTTTTTGGAAGGCGGCTACGGCGATGCCGAGGATGCCCACGGTCAGGAGGAGGGCGTAGGCGGTGGCGTAAAAAACGTAGCGACCGGGAACGGCCGTCTCATGCGTGCCGGACATCAAGCCGTCGATGATCCAGAAGACGCCGAAGTTGGGGACGGTGCGATACGCGATCATCGCCGCGGTCGAAGTTGCCTCGTATTGGCCGAAGGCGTAATCCGAAATAATCCCCACGCCGAGGACGGCCGCGCAAGTGACCAGCGTCATGAGTTGACCGAAACGGGTCGAGGCGGCCACGGCCACGGCCGCGGTGATCATGACCGCCAGCATGACCAGGTAGGCGGCGATGATTTCCTGGCCACCGATGTAGTTGCTTCCGAAGGGAATCACCTTCCACACGGGGTCGAGCTTTCCCACGGCGAGGACCGACGCGGTGAGCAGGGGTGTGGCAAAAGCCATGGCGGTGGTGGCGAAGTGATTTCCGTAGAAGTAGTTGCACCATGCGGCGGCCAGCACGCTTAGGAAGACGCTGCCGAATCCAAACACCAGCACCGGTCCGTCCCAGGGGTCGGAACTCGCCTCCAATACCCCATGCCGCACGGTGAGGACGAAGGCGAGAAACGAGAGGTAGTAGGCCACGAGTAGGGCACCGAGGAGGCCGGTGAATTTGCCCAGAATGAACATGGGCCGGCTGACGGGCTTGGAAATCACGGTCAGGACGGTTTTGTTCTCGATTTCGCGGGTAATGACGCCGGCGGCGCTGAAGGCGGATAAGAACAAACCGCTCAGTAGGAGCGTAGAGAGTCCCAGGTCCAACAAGAGTTTGTCGTCTTCCCCGAAGGTGAAAGCCGCCAAGGAGACGTTGAGGATCATCAGGAGGGCGGTGGCGACGAGGACTACGCCGAACAATGGCTGGCGGATCGTTTCCACGAAAGCGTTGGCGGCCAACGAGTAATAGCGCTGGAACATCGGGCCTGCAAGATACCTGGTTCGTTAGTAAATCAAGGGCGTTGGCACCTTCAGTGAGGTATTGTAAGCTCCGTTCTCGTTCGGGCCAGTCGAACGCTGTGATTCATGGGCTGATACGTATGCCGAGTCCGAGGGGTTCGGCCTGGGGAAATGGTTGGTCAACGTTCCGCCGGTGCGGACAACGACCCGCGCCACAGAGGCTTCCCGGAATGGCAGGTCAACAACCTGCCCTATGATGATGGACAAGACGTCACCTGAAGATCGCCGCGCTCAACACGTGGCCCTGCTGGGGTTCTTCCTGGAACTAGCGGCGTTTGGGACGCTGTTGGGCGTCGGGATTTGGTCCAAGTCCGCCGCGATTGTGGCCGCCTCGCGGTTCATGCTGGCGGGGGTGCCGATCTGGATCATCCTCTACCTGATCTTCAAGCAGATCCGGCGGGTGCGGATTGAACAACTGGAAACAGCGGAGTTGAGCCGGGCCCGCGAGGCGGGGGCGACTGGGGCCATCTTCGAGATGGAACCGGAGGCGGTGTACCTGGAGCAGAACCGCCTGCGCTGGATGGTGCGCTGGCTGCTTCCGACCGGGACGATCATTGTCGTTCTCATTCTGCTGGCGGGTCATTTTGTCGCGTGGGGATGGTCGTTACCGGACGCCTTCAAAACTCCCGCCGAGAGCTCGCTCACGCGTACGCAGGACCCGACCATGATGATGTGGTTCGTGGTGGGCGTCGGGTTCCTTTGCTTCCTCTATTCTCGATATGTGATCGCGCTTTCGCGCTTGCCCGAATGGCGGTTACTGCACGCTGGGGCGGTGTACATGGCCGGCAACGCCTTTGCGTGTCTTGGGCTGGCGATCGCGCTCATGGCCACGACGATCGATTGGGCCGAGCCGCTGGTCGCCTATGTGATCCGGTGGGCGATGATCGTGCTCGGCATCGAGCTGGCGATCAACTTTGTCTTCGACTTCTATCGGCCAAGGCATCCGGGGGTGGTGGCGAGGCCGTCGTTCGACAGCCGTCTCCTGGGCCTGTTCAGCGAGCCGGGGGGTATCGCGAAGTCGATCGCCGACGCGGCGAACTACCAATTTGGGTTCGAGGTCAGTTCGACCTGGTTTTATCAGCTTTTGCAGCGGTGGCTGTTTCCGATCATGGTGGTGACGGCCATGGTCGTGCTGGCGATGACGAGCCTGGTGGTGGTGAAGGCGGAGGAGCAGGCGATTGTCGAACGATTTGGCCAACCGATCGGACCGGGAACGCGGGTGCTCGAAGCGGGGATTCACTTCAAGTGGCCATACCCAATCGAGATTGTTCATCGAGCGCCGGTGAAGCGGGTCGGTGAGATCGTGATCGGAGAGGCGAGCGAAGAGGACACGGACGATCCGTCGAAGGCCATTTTGTGGACGGAAGCGCACGACTACGTGCCTGAGCTTCTCATGTTGGTCGCGGCGCCGAAGTCGTCGGCCGGCGAGGGGCTCGATACGGTCGATCCATCGAGCGGGGGGGGGACGAGGAGCGTTGCGTCCAGCCTGTTGATGGTTTCGGTGCCGATTGAGTTCCGGGTCAAGGACATCACGAAATATCTCTATGGGTACATCAGTCCGGACAAGGTGCTGGAGGCGGTGGCTTACCAGTATCTGACGGACTACGCGGCCAGCGTGGACATTGACGTTCTCATGGCGCCCGGTCGAGGCGCGATCAACGCGGAAATCAAGGATTTGTTGCAACGTCGGCTCGACGAACTCGACGCCGGGATCGAAATCGTGTTTGTGGGGGTTCGAGGGGCGCATCCGCCGGCGAAAAGCGGCGTGGCCGCCGCCTTCCAGAGCGCGGTCGCGGCTCAAACCAACATGCAGGCGACGATCCACGCGGCGGAGGGAGAGGCCCGTCGAACGTTGACTTCGGTGGCGGGAATGGAGTCGCGAGCCCTCGCCCTGGATGCGGCCGTCCGTCACCGGGACCGCTTGCAATCACAAACCAATATCGATTCTGGAGAGCTTGAAAAGGCGAAGCAGCGGGTGGACGAGTTGATGCTGGGCAACGCCGAAAAAGGGATGGCGCCATTGAGCGGACAAGCGGCGGCGCTGATCGCGGACGCCCGGGCGAGTGCGAGCGAGTTGATCAGTCAGGCATCGGCGAAGGTTCGGGCATTCGCCACGGAGGTGGCGGCGTATGAGGCGGCGCCGAAGCTCTATAAGCAGCGCAAGATGCTGGAGGTTTATGCAAAGCTCGATGACATTCGGAAGTACGTGATCTTGGGTGATCCGACGAACGTGGTCATCGAATACATCGGCGTGGAGCAGGGGGGGTTGGACCGCGTGCTATCCGAGGGCGTGGAAAAGGAGCATAAGAAACACGGCGGGGGGCATTAGTATTACAACGGTGTTTGCTTTACATAAGGATCGAAGGAAGCCCGTTGAAACGGCCTCAAGAATTGCCGTACTGCGATGAGCTTTCGATGGATTTGTTGCAGTAATACCGGGTGACCGTTTGGTTTCGGGACCGGAGTATGAATG
>Ga0137431_1000159_pt1 | contig 32085 bp, 32 predicted proteins | sample EasRivERMZT800_2_FD_104646 | JGI IMG/M metagenome (GOLD analysis project Ga0137431, IMG submission 104646) | Soil microbial communities from meander-bound floodplain in the East River, Colorado, USA - East River MetaG ERMZT800_2 | ecosystem: Environmental > Terrestrial > Soil > Floodplain ... | reverse complement strand
GAAATCGGTCGTCACGTTGGAGTTGAACAGTTCAAATCGGTCTTGAGGCAATTGTCCGGGCAGCAAATCCAGGATCGCGTCCGAAGTCGAATCCAGCCCTTCGAGGTCCACGCCGCCGACGATCGTGAAGTCGATACCGAGGGCGTTGTCGTTGTCCAGACGGGCCCGAAGAATGGTCGCTTCGATCAACACCTGTTTGGGGCGGGCGTCGAGTTCTCGAAGCATCGTTTCGATCTGCTGCACCCTGTCGGGCGTGGCGGTCACCACGATGAAGTCCTGCAAGGCGTTGTCGGCGCCGCCGCCCTCGGTGTTCTGGCTTTCGAGTCCCCTACCGGGCGGCGGAGATACGGCGATGACATCCTCTTCGCCGAGGATCGGCTGTAGATACGTGCGGGCATCCTGGGCGGTGATGTAATTCAGCCGAAAAATCCGAGTCGTCCGTTTGTCGGCGTCGGCGACCGCCATCTCCTCGAATTCCTTGTTCGTGTACACGTAGATGAAGTGGCCCACCTGCCGAAAGCCGGCGCCGTTGGGAATCAGAACGGCGTCGAGGGCCTGTTCAAAGGTGACGTTGTACAGATTCGCGGTCACCGTGCCCTTGACGTTGGGCGAAGCGATGATGTTGCGTTGACCCTCGAGCGAAAGCAGGCGAAGCACCGTGGAAAGGGGGAGATCGGCGACGTGCAATTCAACGGTTCCGCGCTCGCTATTGGCCACCTCGGGCCGATTCAGAAGGGGGACCTCCTCGGCGGGAGCCTTCGTGGCCGGCGCCGGCGGTAATCCTTGTTGTGGAATGGGTTGGGCGCGAAGCGACAGCGTCGTGGCCGGCGTCAAAGCCGCGACGATGAAGAATAGGCCAATAGATCGGCGCGAGTCCATGTTACAGCTCATTCGTGCCATCCGTGGGCAGACGGTCGCGTGCTTCGCCTCGCAGGCCCCCACTACCGACCCGGGCTCCGCGGAATCGGCGCGGGGTCCGCTTGGTTATCGGCACCATTCGTGCGGACGTTTATCGTTCCCTTTTCAAGGATTTGCTTGATTTCACCCAATAGCAGGTTGGTGAGCCGGGCTTCGTCGAGTAGCTGTTTGCGCTGTAGGCCGGCGTCGGGGATTTGCGCCTCGGCCCGTTCGATCAGGCGCGTGGGACCGATCCAGACCTTGAGGCAGGTAAGCAACAACGCAATGGCAACCCCTTTGCGAATCCAATGGTTCCGTCGTAATCGCCGCTCCTGGGGCCATTCTTGGCGGTCGTTCATAAACCACCTTCCTTTCCGAATTCGCTTAAGGATCCATAGGCCATCGGTCACCAAAAAACGGAGGGCCTATTCCGCGTGCAGGAACATCCAGACGTATCGGCGAAGTAATGGATGGGTAGAGGCAAACGCCTCTTGCTTGGGGTCTTTAAGCGGACGGCGACTGACTAGCCAATGTTGTTTTCAATGCTGGGGGAGCGTAGGTTCGACGGTCGCGCCCCGACGGAATGGCTATCGCGGCTAGGACAATCACTCCGGTCACCGCGCCGCAAATGGCCCAAAGACGAACGCGGCGCCTGGCCGGCGCGTAGCCGGGCTCATAACTGGTGAGAATGCCGCCGAGCACAAAAAGCGACAGGGAAAGTGCCACTACGGCGGTCTCGCGGGTCATTCTGGCGAGCACCGGAAGGGCTATCCAACAAGTCAACGCCGCAAGGATCAAGGATCGAGAAAGGATTTGGGAGCCAACCACCGCCCCATGGGCGACACGGCCCAACAAGGCCCTTTGACCGACGGCGGCCGCGAAGCCAATCGGAGCGATGGCCAGACAAGCCGGAAGAACGGCGATTGCATCGTTCGCGTCGGCCGTGAATCCGAGGCCGATCGCGGACGCCGCCGCCGCCGCGCCGCCCATCGCGCAGGCCGTCCCAAATCCGCCGATCGTGTGAACGCTCGTCCCGCTCCACTGGCCACCCATCCCGAACCCGCAGGCCAGCGCAAAGAGCATGGCGGGAACGAGTGCCATCGGCACAGGCGCCGTGTTACTCAACGCCGCGCCCCAAAGCGCCATCGTGCAGGCAGCTGCCCCGCCCAGGATTACGATTCCCGCACGGAGTAACCGAGGCGAACGGTCGCACCACTGGGGGAGTTCATCTCCCTCGTGGCCGGCGCCGGCGGCCGCGTGCCGATCGTGGTGGGCGAGCAGGGCGCAGAACAGGCTCAGGGCAAAGCTTGGAAGTGAAGCCGCGAGCAGTTGGATCTGCGCCGTACCTCCTCTGCGACTCATCAACGAAGTCAGCAAGGCACCCAATCCCGCCCCGAGCAGGATCCAACCCGTGGCCCGTGCGTCCCACCATCTTGCACGGCGCATGAGGTGATGAGCGCAGACCGCCGCGCAACCGAGCAGCGCCGTGGATAGAACGGTCGAAAGCACGGCAAGAGCCAGTTGGAGAACTTGCCGCGGCCCGTCGGACCAGACGAAATGCAACTGAAGTGATTCGTACCAACCGATCGTACAAACCAGCCATAGCGGCAGGAAAGCCGTGGTCAGGCCGACGAACAAAGCAATTACTGAAAGAACCATCCACGACATGCGTCGATCAAGAATCTCCTCGACGGCGCGCCATGGAGCGTGCGCAGTTGAGCCCGGATGTTCTGTGAGTTGCACTTTTCCGGCCAAACCAAACCGCACGACGAACCGGGTCGTGGCGGTTGCACCCAGCGCCATCCCCAAGAGGGACGCCGCGAGTAGTGAGTGCGTCTGATTTCCACCGCCGTTGGACGAAGCGTTCCATTGGACGACCAAGCCGCCAATCAGCATGGCGATGGCCACTCCGACGAGGATCGAAGCCGCCTGAGGAGCGACGGGGATGGTCAGTTGCGTGAACCGGTGAAACGATTGCTGAAAAACCGCAAGGGGATTCCGAACGCCTAGGGAAGATGCGTGCCTCCTCGCTTTGGATCGCGGTAGCGCGATGGGGCGCTGATGGACACGTTGGTCGGGGTTAGAAGCGCGATGGGCGCGGTTCGGGCGGCGGACAGAATGATGATGGGCCGAACGCTTGGGCTTATGTCGATGGGTTCGCTGAGCCATGGCGCGGGCCTCCATGCCCGAACACGTCACACGTCACACCCTTTTACCGGTTCTCCATTCCCGGTTCAAGCTCAACCCCCAACCCATCCGCAACACGGTTGATGTAATTGAAGAACGAGATCACCTGCGTCGCGTCGTTGATCGCCCGATCGGAAAGCCCGGCCGCCCGTAGGGCGTCGATTTCCGCCTGAGTGATCGAGGCCGGTGCCCGCGTCAGTTTGACCGCATGATCGCAAAGGGCTCGATCGATTTTGCTCAGCGGCGCCCTCGTGTAGTCCGCCTTAACCTGTGCCACCAACCCGGCATCCTTGACCTCAACCCGGAGGTCATACGCGTGAGCCTCCGTTCAGTAGACGCAATCATTCACTTTGGACACCACCACGGCGAGCATCTCGCGCTGAGCCCGGGTCAGCCCCGAGTCCGGCGAGAGCATGGCCGCTTTGTATAACTCCAACATGGCCTGCAAAGCCGCCGGGTTGTTACTTTGAATCCGAAGGATGTTGTAGACGCGACCCGCCCGCTTCCGAGCCTCGTCATAAATCTTGGCCAGTTGCCCGGTCGCATCGGAATCGTTGATCAGACTGATATAGGCCATGCTTCGATTCTATCCGAAAACGGGCCTCGGCACCTTTCTTTCCCCCACGGACCGACGGCCTAGTCAAGCTGCTTTCTGAACCGCCTCAGACTCAAGGCCAGAATCGCGACACAACATATGGAAAGCCCCGCGATGTGCGGCCAGAGGTCTTGGGCATCCGCCCCACGTAGGATCACACCTCGCAGGATCTCGATAAAATACGTAACAGGCATTAGGAACGTCGCCAGGTAAATCAATAGGGGCATTTCCGTCCGTGGAAACATGAATCCGGAAAGCAGAACGGACGGCATCATCACCAGGAACGAGAACTGGATGGCCTCAAGTTGCGTCTGCGCAAGAGTCGAAAGGAGTAGGCCAAGCGCCAGCACGGTGAGAATGAACAAGGCGGACAACAGCAGAAGCAGGACGATATCGCCGCGGATGCCGACCCGGAAGACGGCCACCATCAGAACCAACACCAGCAGCAGTTCGCCGAACGCCATCATGGAGTAGGGGAGCAGTTTGCCAAACAGGATTCCGCCGCGGCCGACCGGCGTTACAAACAACTGTTCGAGCGTCCCAAACTCGCGCTCTCGAACGATGGAAAAGCTGGTCAGGAAGAGTGACACAAGCTGAAGAATGATTGCGATCAAACCGGGCACAAAAAAATGCGAACTCTCTAGATCCGGGTTGTATAAGAGGCGCGAGCGAGCTTCGATCGGCAGGGCGATATTCCCCGCCTCGTCACGCGCCGGCACGACCTGCAAGCTTTCGCCGATCGCCCGGGCCCGCCCGATGGATAGCTCAATCGTGAGCAAATTGACGGCATTAAGAGCGGTCGTGGCCACCTGCGAGTCGGTGCCGTCAATCAACACCTGCACTTGGGCGTTTTCGCGATGCAGCAATCGCTCGGAGTAGTCGGCGGGAATGAGGACGCCGACCTTGGCTCGGCCCGAGTCCAGCGCCCGACGAAACGTATCCATATCGTGGGTCCGCTCCGCTACCGAAAAACTGCGGGTGTTGCACAGAGCTTCCACGAGGCGACGGCTGTCCTGGGCGCCGTCCAGATCGAAGACGACTAGCGGAATGTTATCGATCGTCACGTCGATGGCGTAGCCGAAAATCGTGATTTGCATCGCGGGAACGATGAAGGCGAAGAAGATCGTGCCACGATCCCTCCGGATGTGGGCGAATTCCTTCAGTAGAATGGCCCAGAAACCGTTCATGCGGCCCGCTCCTGTGCCTGGCGGGCACGGGTCATGATGACGAATACGTCCTCAAGCGTCGGACCGACGGGGCGGAGCGTAGCGCTCGCGTCGCCCGGGGCCAGCGCCGACAGTAAGGCTTGGGGTGATAGCGAGTCTTCAACCAATGCATGCAATCGATCGCCGAACAGAGTCGCGTCGCGGATCGCCGGGGTGCGGAGCGATCGAGCCATGGCCTCGGTCAGCGCCGCGCAGGTCACCTCATAGCGAGTTGTTCCGGGTGGCGTCACTTCGGGCAACGCCTTGAGTTCTTCCGGTTTGCCCAAGGCGATCAGTCGCGCCGCGTAAATATAACCGACGCGGCCACACCGCTCGGCCTCGTCCATGTAATGCGTGGTGACGAACATGGTGACGCCTTTGTGGGCCAGGGCGAACAGCAAGTCCCAAAGCTCGCGCCGCGCAACCGGATCGATGCCCGCGGTCGGCTCATCAAGGAAGAGCACTTGCGGCTCATGAATGATCGCACACGACAGGGCCAGACGTTGTTTCCACCCCCCGGAAAGATGCGCCGCCAAGCGATCCGCGAACGCGCCGATTCCGGTCAGACCCATCACGATCTCTTCTCGTTCGCGAAGACGCTGCGGGCTAAGGGCGTAGATTCGTCCGTAAAAGCGCAGGTTTTCCATCACGGTCAGGTCGGCGTAGAGGCTGAACCGCTGCGACATATACCCGATGCTTCGCTTGACGGACTCCGGGTCCTTCACGATGTCCACGCCAAGGACGGAACCGGTGCCGCTGGTGGGCCTCAACACACCGCATAACATGCGAATAATGGTCGATTTGCCGGAGCCGTTCGGGCCAAGCAAGCCGAAAATACTCGCTCCCGGAACTTCAAAACTGACGTCCCGAACCGCGATCGTATCACCGAAGCGGCGTGTCAAACCGCTGGCACTAATGACTGGCCCGTTCACCGACCGCCCTCTTCCAGCCATACGTCGGCCGCCATGCCAATCCGCAGCCTTTCTAGCCCCTCGTCGAGAGTCACTTTGATCCGGAAGACTTGTTTGCTCCGCTCCTCCGGCGTTTGGATATTCCGTGGCGTGAATTCGGCTTCTTGGGCGATGAAGGTGACGCGGGCGGCGAACCGTTCGTTCGGAAAACCGTCCGCAGTGGCGTACACTCGCTGTCCCAATCTCACTCGTCCAAGACGTCCCTCCGGCACATAGGCTCGGATCCAAAAATTGGAAGTGTCGAGCAACGACATGGCCGGAGCGTTCGCGTTGAGCAAATCGCCCGGTTGAAGGTCCACCGCTTCCACAATGCAATCGCACGGTGAGCGGACGATCAATTCCTCGATCTGTCGCTCGATCGCGGCGATGGCCGACTGGGCGGCGTCCATCTGCGCAGCGGCTTTGGCGATGTCTTCAGAGCGGTACCCCCGTTGCAACAAGGCCAAGGCTTGTTCCGCCTCTGCCAGGACCGCCCGCGCCTCGGCGATCTCCTCCGAGCGAGTTCCTTCCTCCATCAGTGCCAGCCGCTGCTGGGCGGCGGCCAGCTCCCCCTGTGATGCTTTCAGAGCCCGGATCGCCTGGTCGACCTCGGTCTGGGCCGCCTCCGCCCCCTCGCGCAAGCGCATCACGCGGTCGTAGTCCGACTGGGCGAGTTCGAGATTCGCCCGGGCGATGTTCACCTCTTCACGGGCGATCTCGATTTCCTTGGGGCGTGGGCCGGCCACGAGCTTTTCGAGTGTAGCGGCCGTCCGTTCGCGCCGGGCGTGGGCTTGCTGCACCTCTTCGGGACGAAACCCAGCAACCAACCGGCCGTGTTCCGCTCGGCTGACGGCAAGCTCCGCACGAGCTTGGGCCAGCCGTTCGATCAAATCAAAGGAGTCGATGGTCAACAGCTTGTCACCCTCGGCGACCCGTTGCCCCTCGCTGACCACCACTTCGGATACCCGTCCGCCGACACGCGATCCGACGCGGATTTCGTCGGCCTCGATGAAGCCGGAAACGACCAGCGGACCGGGGCGACCCTGCTGCCAGAATAACCACGCAACGACTCCAGCCGCCACGAGCACCGCTAGCAAGAATAGTTTTCGCATGGTTGCCCGGTCCCGACGCCACCGACTCGGGTTGCTCGCGCGCCCGCATTGAGGGCTTGCCCTCATCCCTTCCCGGCCGGGCCCCTTGGATATTGGGTGAGGTCATTATGCGGGAAGCCCCGCGTCAACGCACCTGCACATGATCACGGAGTTCGGCGACTCGATAAATCGCATCAAAAACTCGGTTTGGTCGCGGACCGCAAGACCATCGGCGCCTCCCTTTCGCGCATTTCTCGCCTGTTATCCTCTTTTCAAGCCACATTCATTCGGATCGATCAAACTATGCTCACGGAACGCCAAGGGTGAGCCCAGCTCACCTGTGGTTTGGAGCGTAGCTCGCAGCGCAGGGAGAGAGGCGGCCGGGGGGGATCCGCCGCTCCCTGTGTTTTTTTCGATTCAACCGGGACAGGGGAAGCAACCCAGTCCCGTTCCGGCCCCCCGGGGCTGATAGATCGTTGCCCGGCCCTGGGGATTTCCCCAGGGCCGGGAGGCATGCCTTTCCCGCTTTCTGATCCGGATTTCACCTCTCAGGCCCTCAATGAACGCGGTGTAATCTGCTTCTCATTCTCGGTTCAGGTGTAGCCGGCATAATCCCCTTAGAAAAACCGACGCGGCGATCGCGGGCGAATCAAAACATAACCCTGACGGGCGCAAATAAAGGAGTGCAAAACATGTTGTACTGGGCTTTGGTCTTCTTTCTCGTCGCGATTGTTGCGGCCGTGTTTGGCTTCGGCGGCATCGCCGCGGGAGCGGCGTCGATCGCGAAACTCCTGTTCTGGTTGTTCGTCGTCTTGTTCTTGGTCTCTCTGATTGGCGGGCTGACGACGCGTCGATCTTCGGCACCCCGAATCTGAGGTCGGGCAACTGGCGATCACGGATATCCGGTTTACTGGGACGATTCCGCGGACGACATGCGTACGATTCCGTAGGTAGGCATCTTTAGGGAGATATGCGATGAAATTCGATTCGTTGGAAAGCCTGTTTCTTCACGAATTACACGATTTGCGCAGTGCCGAGGCCCAACTGATCAAGGCCGTGCCCAAGATCGCCAAAGGCGTCCAATCGCCCGAGTTGCGCAAGGCCTTTCTCGACCACCTGGAAGAGACCAAGGTGCAAGCGGAGCGTCTCGACGAAATCCTGGACGGCCTCAACGGGAGCTCCAAGAGGGTGGTGTGCAAAGGAATGAAGGGACTCATCGAAGAGGGCCTAGAGGTGATGGAAAGTAATGGTGACCCCAACGTGATCGACGCGGCGTTAATCGCCGCGGTACAGCGCATGGAGCATTACGAAATCGCCGGCTACGGATGCGCCCGCACGTTTGCCCAACTGCTCAACTTGCGCGACGCCGCGAACCTTCTTCAAGAGAGCTTGAACGAAGAGGGAGCCGCGGACAAGAAGCTGACCAAGCTTGCACAGAAAGTTGTCAACGTGGAGGCGGCACAAGTGTGATGCGGGCCGTTCGCCGTGCACCCAACGCGCCGGAGGCCGGCGAACGGCTCTTATTGGCCCATGCTCGCGCGGGCGAAAAACTCACCGCGTGAACGAACTCAGAGAGGAGAGTGTAACGTGAAGGCCACAGACGAAATGAAATCAACGAAAAAAGGGTCCTGTCCCAATTGTTCCATGCCGCGCGATGAATGGTCGGATTCCAGCGGGTTCGATGGTGTTCATTGCTGCGAGGCCTGCTCCCGCGGCGAAACCTGCACCTGTGAACAGACTGTCGGTTCCGGACAGAGCTCGGGATCGTCGGTGGGTCAGAGTCAAGAAAGGGCGTTTGGCGGATCAGGCAGGAATCGTTCCGAACCAGGTCAGCCACGCGGCGGTGATTCTGGACGCACGGGCGCCCAGAACCCGAAAAATCCAGGAAGTAGTGGTCCCTCTTCGGGAGCTTCATCGAAGCCCGGTGGTCAGCGAACGCCTTCCAGCGGCGCGGGATCTTAGCGTCGCGGCGAAAAGGCAAGCGTGGACCGGTTGCCCGAAATCCCCCCACGTTGCGTAACGACATCGCCCGCAGGTGGGGGGAGGCAGGAGGCGGTGGTGCGTTCGTCTCTGGGGATGGGCGCACCCCCTCCTGTGTGTGGGTATCGAAGATGCCTTCGGTAGAAAATGAATCGTCGCGTCAAGAAAGTGAAGAAGAAAGCCCGCAATGCCCAATGAGGCCGTCGTTCCTCATTGGGAACATGTGAAATGCGATGCGCATTGCGGCGAAGGTTAGGCGTTTTGCCAAGGAGCAATGACATGTCGAGATTGTTTGTCGATGATGATCTGTGGACCAAAGTGGAGCCCATGCTGCCACGATGGAAGCCCAATCGCAGGGGTGGCCAGCCGCGAAAGCCGGATCGCCTTTGTTTGTCGGGAATCATGTTCGTTCTCAAAACGGGCATCCCATGGGAGGATTTTCCCCAGGAAATGGGATGTTGCGGCATGACACTCTGGAACCGGCTGCACGAATGGCGGCAAACGGGGGCGTGGCCGAAGATTCATCGCGTCCTCAAGGAGCGACTGGGAGAGGCTCGCCCCTACCGTCCGGTCCCGCGACAGGCCGCACAGCGGCATCGGTCCGATGCTTGGATGGAAAACAACACCGAAACGGACCGCCCGCCCATCGACCAGTCGAAATCTCAAACGCAGGCAAGACGCGCTGGGTCACTTGAACGGCGCAACCCATCACCGGACCGCCTCACCACAGCTCCCTTCATTCGAGGGGGACTTGCGGAGCAGAGGAAAAGGGTCGGTTGATGGGGGTTCAACCTCGGGTCGAGTGTATGCGTGACCACCGGACCGCGTTCGTTTCAAGTAAGAAAGCGGAACGGTGATCTAACGAATTGAAAACGTAACTCTCGGAGCTAAAGGAGCAGAATCATGATCGTCAAAACAGAAAACGTGGCGCCTTCTCGGACGGATTCCCCATCCGATCGAAATCTATTACCAAGCCCCGAACGATCTTCGTCAAAAACCGGCCTCGGTCGCGGAAGCAACTTGACCGAAAAGGATCGGGTCCGCGGCGGAGAGCGATCCGCCCGGATCCAAAAGCGGGATCGTCATGGGCACTTCGCCGGTTTGCGCGAGGAAGAATCTCGGAATGAATCGCCTTGGCCCGGCACCCCTGGCGAAGAGGCGGGTATGGCTCGGCAAGGGCGCGATCCCTTCGATGCCGAAGGCCTCGAGGAAAACGAGACGACCGTTTCGGCGGTCGGCTCGATCGCTGAACAAAGCGCCTCCATCGGATCGCCGCGAAGATAAGCCGTCCAGCGCTCGTGACTATTGAGTCCAACCGGCGCTGTCCGCTCACACCGCTTTCTAGCGCTGCGTGAGTGAACAGCGCCGGCCGTCCGATCGCACACAGGCGTCGGCAATCACGGACAACTCGGCACCGTGAACGGATACGGGAACCCGCTGAAGGCGCTCAAGTTCGCCGATTGGTTCGGTATGTTCGACGTACCCGGAGGCTGCGCACCCACGAGATCAGCGCGTGGCATGCTCGGGGCCGATGCAAGATTACTGAACTTCTGCACGACCGCGTTGACGTCGCCGAAGTTGGGCTGCGACCCACCGCCGAACGCCCGGATCACATCCCCCCACTTCCCGATGGCCACCAGGAGCGGAACCGAGCAATTACTTCCGCTGGCGTCGCACATTCACACGTTGTAGGTCGAGCCGGGCGATTGCCGCGCCGAACAAATGTAGTACGCCGCTCGTCCATACTTGGGCGTTAGGCGTCACCGTGCATTGCAACGGCGCGCCGCGCAGCGGCCCCACGCCGGACAGCGACAACCGCGCCACGAGTGTCACGAGCTTGCGAAGATCTCGATTTGCCGGTATCCTGCGGCCCGTTTTCACATGTTTTTTCTTCTTCTGGATCGATCGAAGCCATGATCGAATTGGACCATCAAGCGATCGTGGATGCGGTCCGCGGCGACGAGCACGCCCTCACTCGCCTGCTGGAGGCGGCGGCCCCGGACGTCCGACGGAAATTGCAGATTTCGCCGAGGTGGCAAGGCGTGATCGATCCTGATGACGTGATGCAAGTGACCTATCTGGAAGCGTTTCTGCGCATCCGCACCTTCGAGCCCAGCACTTCCGAGGCCTTTCTGGCCTGGCTACGGCGGATCGCCGAGAACAACCTCCGTGACGCCATCCGTGAACAAGAAAGGGCAAAAAGGCCGCAAATTCGCCAACAGCCCGCCGCCAGCGAGGACTCGTATGGCACCCTGCTCGATCGCCTCGGCGCCACCACCAGCACGCCCAGCCGGGTGGCCGGCCGCCACGAAAACGCCGAGATCGTCAAAAACGCCTTGAAGCGGATCCCACCCCTCTATGCCCGCGTCATTCGGCTCTGCGATCTGGAAGGCAAGTCCGCCCCCGAGGCGGCCGCCGAGCTGAAGCGATCGGCGGGCGCCGTCCGCATGTTGCTTGCGAGGGCCCGGGAGCGCCTGCTCAACGAGCTAGGTTCCGCAGGGGCTTTTTTCACGGATCCGGTGTGACAGGTTCGGGCTCTCTATCGCTGAATGTTTGAGGATCGTGTGCTGGATCCGAGCCTCGACCGTGAGGGTGGAATGCGTCGGTTTCATCAGAGTTGCAACCAGTGAGCGGAGTGCGTGGCAGGGCGCACGTTCGCGTGCCCATGCGTTACTGCGAGACAAGACCCGCGACACTTGCTTATCGTCGCAGCTACGGACGTCCTGATCAGTGCCGCGACTGTAAAGGAGCGGCCATGCCGAATTGGTCCCAGCGTCGAGGAAAAAAATGACCTCTCCCGCGAACGATGAAACGACCCCGCTCGATGCGGAACGAAGGCTCATTAACGAAGCCCGGCGAGAAGCTCGCCGCTACGAGCCGAAGGAACACCTCCCCAAGTCCATCGGCCCTTACGAAATCATCCAATCCCACCTGGCCGCGCGGTGGCGCAAGAGTCGTTTTACCACCGCGGCGACGCGCGCTGGATCATCGGTCAGGGACCGCTGCCGCCAGCATCTTGGCATTCGCCTTCCGCGTCGACGCTGACGCCCGCGGCGTTGGCAAAGCAGTCGTTGTCGTAGGTCACGCCGTCGCATCCGCACACCGGCGCGAACTCTTCGGTGCAGAACTCGGGAATATCCATGCATACGCCGGATTGGTCGCCTTCGCCGCAGATACTGTCCTCGAACAAGCAAAACTGGCCCTGCGGGCAGATGAAGCCGGCGATGCCGCCACAGATCCCCTCGCAAGTTCCCTGGTGTTCGATGCTCACGCCGGCGACTCCGGCCTCGCACGCGTTGCCGTAGGTCTCGCCGTCGCAACCACATACCGGAGCGAAAATCTCCGCGCAGACCTCGGGTGTCTCGCGGCATTCGCCGGGCTCATCGCCCTCGCCGCAGGTCCCTTCCGGAAACCGGCAATACTGCCCTTGCGGACAGGTTGCGTCCGTGACGCCGCCGCAGGCTTGTCCGCAGGGGCCTTCGCTCACGACGCTGACGCCCGCCGCCGCGGCCGCGCAGGCATTGCCGTACGTCTCGCCATCACACCCGCACACCGGGGCGAATTCGAGCGTACAGGCTTCCGGAATCTCCTCGCACGTCCCGGTCTGATCGGCGGCACCGCAACTGCCGTCGTCAACGTTGCAGTATTCCCCGTCGCGGCATGGCAAGCCTAACAGCCCGCCGCAGCTTCGGGGAAAGCCCACGAACAAACCGCCGTCACAACCACTGAATATGGCGATCAAACCAACAGCACTGACGGCCCACTGGCCGCGCATTTCCCAAGCCGCTTTCATACCTTCTTCCTTTCGTCGGGCCCCGCTGCCCGAAAGCACGCGCCTTCCGGCAGGGATTATCCCGCGCCCCAACTGTCTACGGACCTCGGGCTCGGTGGCATGGCTTGCCGCGTGACCATGACTTGTCCGCTGTAACTCCTGTGGGGTCCTTGCCTTGCGCGCGAAGTCTATGTTGCGCCCCCGCAAAACGGGAACCCTCTCGCCTCCTGATCGGCGAATTCCGCCGAATCTCCGATCAGGCGGCGCCCTGTTGGTTCAGACGAAGTGGAGATGGCTCACTCGGTCGATGCGGCAGGCCAGCGTGTCGCTGCTCCGGGGTTGATGGTTCTTCAACGGGCGAACGCACGGCTCCGCGTCAGACTACCGAGTGACACATCATGACACAGCGCCTCGGAGAACGCAAGTCGAAGCCCCGTCCCGGGGTCGCGCCCGGCCACGCCACGAAACTTCCGCCGGAACGCAAACGCCTCGATCCGCTTCCGTGCAATACGTAAAACTCGCGCTCACCATCCATTCGTCCTCAGTGATGACCGCGGGCACGGGCACCGTCGTCTTCAGGGGCATTCGGTCGGACCGACCGGAGTTCGCAACCAGTATTGTGCCATTGACTGTCACTCTAACCCGCCATGGGGCATCGGGATTGTAGTGCGCCCGCGGAGGAAGCGAGATATCCAAGACCAGGTCGATATCGCAACCAGGCGCGACGTCGATCGTCCCCGCTTCGATAATCTGACCGCTGCGTTCCGACTGATCTTCGACCCCCCTCGATCCCCCCTTGGTAAGGGGGGAAGCAAGAGAGACCAATCCGTCGAACGCGATTTCGTGCCAAGCTTGTGTCATCAGATTAAGACGCACGATGCGATGATTGTTCGTGTCGGCCACGAACACGCAGGGATCGCCCAACGCCCGATCGTCCAGAACCGACAATCCGCCTGGCTCGAAGAATCCCGGCCCGCCCGCATCGGTCCGCGTGCATGGCCGGCCCGAGCCAACAAGCGTCCGCACGCTGCGAGCCTTCGGGTCCACCATCTTGATCTTGTGATTGTAAGTGTCCGCCACCAGCAGCGACTTGCCCCATGTGGCCACGCCGAGCGGATGCTGCAACTTCGCCTTGGGGTGGGCGCCGTCCGCATCTCCGAACGCGAACAAGCCCTGCCCAATCACCGTGTACACCCGCTCCTTGGCCATGTCGATGCCGCGGATCGCGCTGACCTCGCTGTCGGCCACGTAGAGGACGCCGTCGCAGATGCAGATGCCCGATGGCTGAGCGAAGGCCGAGGTCTCCGTCGGGCCATCGACGATGTTCTCACGGCCATTGCCCGCCAAAGCCCGCGCGAACCCTACCGGCAGGTCGATCCGCCATATCTGATGCTCACCGGCCATGGCCACGTAGAGCGTCGAGCCTTCGACGACCAGGTCCCACGGCGAGTTGATGCCTTGTTGCGTTCCCATGCCACCGCCCGCGTGGTCATAGGTCATTTCGCCCGTACCGACGACGGTCGTCACCTCGAACGATGCCAAGTCGATGGCACGGATCAAATGATTCTCCGTGTCGGTCACGTAGAGGCTTCCATGGGCAACGGCCATGCCCTGGGGATGATTGAACGTCGCGCGATCGGCGGGTCCGTCCGCGCGGCCGATTTCTCCGGAGCCGACAATGGCCACGACCTTCGCGCGACCCGCTTCGTCCGGAAGCTCGGCGATGACGACCCGATTATGGTTCGAATCGGCGACGTAAAGCCGCCGTGTTTCGGCGTCGGCGAGCACTTTGCCAGGAAAGGCCAGGCCGGACGCGGATTCATCGATCGTCTCACCTTTGAGTTTGATAGGGCCTGTCGCCAAGGTCTTGTTCGCACGACCTTGAGCGAGCGCTTCTGCAATGGTGTGGTCGAGCACGTCCCGGTTGCCCTCGCCCGCCGCGACGCCGACGACGTAGCCACGAGAATCAATAACCACGACCGTCGGCCAGCTTCGCACCGCGTATTGCCGCCAGAGTTTCATGCCGTCATCGACGACGACGGGATGGGCGATCTCGTAGCGAAGGATGGCCTGTCGAATCGTCTCCGGCGACGCCTCGTTCGAGAACTTCGCGCTATGAACGCCGATGAAGGTGACAGGCTCCTCGGCATACTTGTGCTCCAGAAACGCGAGATCGGGCAGGATGTGCATGCAGTTGATGCAGCAATAGGTCCAGAAGTCGAGCACCACGACCTGACCCTGGAGCTCGTGCCCGAGGCGCAGGGGCCGATCGGTATTCAACCAGGCTATTCCCGCACTCAGCTCCGGCGCTCGTACCTCAGCGGACATGGAAAATCTCCGTGATGAAGTCATTCATGGTATTGGTCCTCCGCTCTGAGCATGATGATATCACGAATCGGAATGCCATGAAAGCTATGGCCTACTTGTGGAGCAACCGGCAATGGGTTCCGCCACGCTGGGATTACCGGCAACTTCAACAGGGTCCAGAGCTCTTTCTTCGCCCGTCAGGGCGCGCGATGGTTGCCGTGGTGCCGAACTTCTTACTCTTCTCGCCCGGAGGGCGAACGAATCAGCCGCCTTTGAGTGTTTCCCCGAAGTTCTTAAAATCCGCGACAGGATAGATCGAACCAAAATGATGAAGCGAAAAAAAACCGCGACAATGCGATCTTCGACCGCGCTGGAAATCGGCCCGCCCCGGTCCACCGCCGAGTTGCGGTCCTTCTGTGAGGTCTTCCGCGAAGCCCTCTGGCCACCGTCGGTTCCCAACGTCGATCTTGATCTATGGGCCAAAAAGGAGGGCAAGGAAAACATCCGCATCGCCCGCAAAAACGGAGCCATCGTCGGCGGCTACAGCGTCCAGAAGATGGGCCAATGGTTCGGCGGGCGCAGCGTCCCGATGGGCGGAGTGCGAGCGGTGTGCGTCGCGGCGGAGCATCGTGCCGGCGGCGTCGGTACGCAACTGATGCGGCATTGCGTTGAACAAATCCATCGCGACGGTCTGCCGATTGCCACGCTGTACCCGGCCACGCAGGAGGTGTATCGCCGCGTGGGTTATGAAAAAGCGGGCGCGTATCGCAAGTATCGAGTGCTCACCAAGCTGATCGACGTCCGCGATCGGACACTGAGCGTGCGGCGCGTCGAGAAAAGCGACCACGCCATCGTGCATGAGCTATATGCTCAACGCGCTCGTGGAACGGCGGGAAACGCCGATCGTAGTCCGTGGTTGTGGGGGCGGATGCTGACTCCGGCGCCGTGGATGTCACCGGTGGTCGCGTTTCTGGTCGAGCGATCGGAGCTGGCCGAAGGGTACGTGGTTTGGACACTCAAACAGGGCGCCTCGTTTCACGACAACGAGATTGATGTCTCGGACATCGTCGCGTTAACGCCGGGCGCGGGGCGGCGCATCTGGTCGCTGCTTGCCGATCATCGCTCGATATCGAAGGGAGTAAGCTGGACCGGGCCGCCGAACGATCCGTTGCTGTACCTGCTAGATGAACAGGTCTTTGAAATCACCGAGGCCAGGGATTGGATGGTGCGGATTGTCGATGTAGCGTCGGCGCTCAAGGCCCGTGGTTATGCACCGGGAGTTTTAGCGGAGGTCGTCCTCAATGTGCGAGATGACGTGTTGCCGCACAACAACGGCCGATTCTTGTTGCGAGTCGAAAGCGGCGAGGCGAGAGTGATCAAAGCCGAAAAAGCGGGCCGGGCGAATGCTCGCCGGTCCAATGATCGCCGCCAAGTTCATGAACTGTCCCTCGATATCCGCGGCCTGGCCGCCCTCTACACAGGCCACTTATCCGCGCATGAACTTTTGCCGACGGGCTACATCGACGCGCCGGAAAAATCAGGCACAAGCCTCGACGCATTCGACTCCGCGCTTCGCTGCGCCTCGGCCATTTTCGCCGGCCCGGCACCCTGGATGCCGGAGATATTCTGACCACGACGAATAGGAACCACAAAGGCTAGACTACCCTCTCGAAGTAAAACCAGAAACTTGGCAAAGTGGACCATTACCAATGATGCGTTTCAGACATCTTTTAGTTTATGCCCCATTTTCTGCTTTTTCGCCGTCAGATATCGCAGATTGTGCTCGTTCGGCGGAACCTCGATGGGCAGTTGTTCGACGATTCTGACGCCATAGACCTCCAAACGGTTCACTTTCTTGGGGTTGTTGGTCAGGATGCGGAGCTGGCGCAGCCCCAAATCGCGGATGATCTGGGCGCCCAGGCCATAGTCGCGACGGTCGACCGGAAGCCCAAGTTTTTCGTTGGCTTCGACGGTGTCCAATCCCTCGTCCTGCAATTTGTACGCCTTCAATTTGTTGTGCAGGCCGATGCCGCGTCCTTCCTGACGAAGGTACAGAACCACGCCCTTGCCGGCCCGTTGGATGTGTTGCATGGCCGCGTTGAGCTGCTGGCCACAGTCGCAACGGAGGGAATGGAACACGTGACCGGTCATGCACTCGGATTCGACACGGACGAGCACCGGCTCTTCGTGAACGACGGGGTTGCCCTGCGAGTCGAGTTCGCCGATCCCGCCACAGCAAAGGGCTAGATGCGGCTCGGGATCGACGGGCGAATGATAGGCGATCAGGTTGAATTCGCCGTACGGCGTGGGCAGCTTCGTCGTAACCCCCCGGGTCACGAACGACTCGCGCTGCATCCGATGCTCAATGATATCCGCCACCGTGTACATGCGGATGCCGTGCTGCCGCGATAGCTCGGTCAACTGCGGCAGCCGGGCCATCGTGCCGTCGTCGTTGAGGATTTCGATAATGGCGGCCATGGGTTGGAGACCAGCGAGCCGGCACAAATCCACGGACCCTTCGGTCTGACCCGCGCGGACGAGGACACCGCCATCGCGGGCCATGAGGGGATTGATATGCCCTGGCCGCACGAGGTCTGCCGGTTGCGTGTCCGGGGCGCAGGCCACCTCGATGGTCCGTGCCCGGTCGACGGTGGAGACGCCGGTGGTGACGCCGAAGCGGGTATGTGCGTCAACCGTGACCGTGAAGGCAGTGCCGTAGCGCGTCGTGTTGTCCGCGCTTTGCAGGCCGAGGTTCAACTGTTCGCAGCGGACCCGCGACATGGGAAGACAAAGCACGCCACGGCCGAACTTGAGCATGAAGTTGACGGCTTGGGGAGTGATCTTCTGGGCGGCGATGACCAAGTCGCCCTCATTCTCCCGATCGGCGTCATCGAGAAGGATGATGAGGCGCCCGTCACGAAGATCTTCAAAGGCTTGTTCGATGGGTGAAAACGGCGGTTGGCTCATGGGACGATCTCGAACGTGGCGTCTTCTCGGGTCACCCGCGTCGCCCACTCGCATGGTGGGCGGAAAAACGGCTGGCGAGCCGGATGTAATCGGCCAAGGCGATCACGGCCAGCGCCGCCGCGGACCAATACAACGCCTCCAGCACCGTGTGGGCGTGCCGGACGACGACGTCAGGCACGAACAGACAATACAACACCATCAATAATTGTACCGCCGTGCAGGCTTTCCCCCAAATACGCGGCTGAATGAGCAAACGACCGGTGGTGGTGTAGACCAAGACGAAGCCGAGGACGGTTAGCAGGTCCTTGCCCACGACCACGACCGGCACCCAACTGGGCAGCCGGAAACCTGGGATGGCCGTCGCCTCAATCGACAGGAGAATGACGGTTGCGGTGATCAGCAGCTTGTCGGCCAGTGGATCGAGAAACCGACCGAGCGACGTAACTTGATCGAGACGCCGAGCCAGAAAGCCATCGACGGCGTCGCTCAGGATCATGACCGAAAGCAGTCCCCCGCTCAGGTAGCGCCAACCGACCCAGCCGGCGTTGAGGTTCAGCAGGCAGATGACGAGGGGCGCAATCAGGACGATCCGGGTGAGGGTGATGCGGTTGGGCCAATTGATCCAGCTCATGACGGCATGAGCCCTTCCGACCTGAGAAGGCGTGCGACGCTTCGCTTCACGGTGATTCGACGAGGGACGAGACAGCGGCGTCGTAGCCGCTGCCACTCGGCTCGCGGTCTGCCGCCGGCTTGGATGGGGCGGCCACGAAGCGGGCGACGGCGTCGGCCGAGGTCGGCTGTTCCAGGATTTGATGGGAGTTGTCGCGGCGCACTACGACCAGGGCGGGGAGAGCGAGGACTCCAAATGGCGTGTCGCCCTCGGCCCCCGCAATTCCCCAGAAGGCTTCCCGGCAATGTACCATGCCGGCGACGTGGCGGAGCACCTCTGGCCGGGCCAAAAGCGCCTCCAAGTCGAACCAGTCCTGGGAAACCCCGCGATAATAGACCACGAGCAGATCTCGGTCCTGCCGCCGAGCTTCTGGTCCCGCATCTCTCAGTGACGTGTGCCAGGCGAATTCGGCGCGTCGTGGCAGGTAAGGATTCAGGTTCGGGCGCAGGCCAGGCGGATTGGAGCGGGCCAGGAATGCACGGATCGAATCGTCGGTGAATGGGCCGGTCGAGGCATGAAAGGTCCCGTCGGAATGAACGAGGATCATGGCCGGTGATCGCTCGACGCCGAATTGTGCTGCGTAGCGACGATCGGGCTCATAAGAATTAAGCAAAATGCAACGAACAAAGCGGTCATCGCCGTCCGTACAGACCTGCTCGATCAATCGACATGCGTCGTCGTGACGATTCCGCGTATCCTTATAGTAAAAGAGCACGGGCTGCTGTCGCTCGCCCGCCTGGCGCTCCGCGGATTCATAATCCGAGATCCACCCCCTCCAAGACCATTGATTCAGCAAGGGTGCATTAGTCGAAGCGCAGCCCGTCAGGAACAAGGCGAGCGGTACGAAACCGCTCAGTCCGCGCCAACTGAGATTGGTCAGGATCGCCAGCATGTGACGGCGAGAGTGTAACGACGCGCATAAGCCGAAGCAACCTCCCAAGTGAACGGGTAGTTGCATAATTTGACTGTACCGCCGTCGGTATCGAATCGAGCCTTGCTTTGAGCGGAGATATTAAAGAGTTGTAATGTTTCTGAAAGGTCCGGTTAAGTCTGCTTGCGTAGAATTGCGATTCTGGGTTTGGAGTCCCCTATGTCTTTGGAGTTCCCAGAAGAACCAAGAGCATTTAAGCCGGGTGATCGAGTCCTTTGTAAGCACAAGACAGATTGGCAACCCGCGACCATCGTGAGAATCTCATACACCTACACCAAGGACGAAACACAACAGGTTCAATTCTCCTTGGTGCCCGAACCGACGGCGATCGTTTCGTTTGAAGACGGGCACGAAGCGTCTGTACCACTCACCGACCTCAAAGAACCAAATGAAGACACGGTCGGCGACTCGGATCGGTGACCAGCAAACCAGGCAAGTACGTCACACGGATGCTTCGATGCCCGCCTCCGTCGCGCGGTCAATCGGGATCGGTCGACCGCCCTTGGATTCGTCAGCGAGCTTCGGAGCTAGGGTCGCGAAGGCATCGGCGCACCGTGTGAACGCATCCACCACGTCCGGATCAAACTGCGTGCCCGCCGCGGCGGTGATAACCGCGACGGCGTGCCGGTGCGACATGGCCTCCTTGTACACACGTCGAGTGGTGATGGCGTCGTACACGTCGGCAACAGCCGCGATCCGCGCAGATAGGGGGATTGCGTCAGCTCGTAAGCCGCGGGGATAGCCAGTGCCGTCGTACCGTTCATGGTGGGCATGCGCGATCTCCTCAGCCATGGCCAGGAATGAAGCACCCGGTACGCGGGAAATGATGGACGCGATCGTTCGGGCACCGATGGCCGCGTGAGTTCTCATCATCGCTCGCTCCGCCTCGGTGTGGGCCCGCGGTTTGAGGAGGATGTGGTCGGGAATCGCAACCTTGCCGATGTCATGCAGCGGAACGGCGCGTTCGAGATCACTGATGAATTTCGTCGTGATCCGCTGGCGATAGCGTGGGTGCCGCTGTAATTCACAAGCCAGGAGTACGCAGAAGCGGCCCACGCGATCCAGATGTTGTCCGGTATCGAAATCGCGATGCTCGGCGAGTTGAGCCAAGGCGACCACGATGGAGTGGCGGGCTTCATCACGAGCCTGCTGGGTGAGGCGGTCATGGATGGCGGCCGCAGCGATGTTGCAAAGCAGCCGCAAGTATTCCAGGTCGAATTCGGAATAGGGTTGGGCCATTTGTCGGTCGGCGACAGTTAAGATGCCCAACACGTTTTCCGGCCCACAAAGCGGTACGGCCACCGAGGGCCTGGCGACCAGGAATGGCCGTTCCGCAGGAGCAGCGAAGTCGGCATCCGAAGCGTTCGACAGCAGAACCGGTTCACGCGATTGCCACGCGTTCCATAGGACACCTCGAGATGGCTCCACAACGATCGTGGCCGCGGTTGGCTGGTTCAGTCCTAGTGCGTCAGCGACGGTCATGACCCGTCCGTCGGGATCGGAAAGGAGAATGGCCACCCGGCGGGCACAGGCAAGGTCGGTAACGGCCGCAAGGGTGCGTGACACCACCCCTTGCAGCGAGTCGGCAGCCGCCAGGTTTTGGGCAAGATCGGCGATTACGGCCAAGGCTCGGGACTGGTCGCCGCGGAAGGCGTTGGCTTCCGTAAGCTCGTGTTGGAGGCGGAGCATCGTCTGAATGCGGAGGACCAATTCCACGGGGTTGGCGGGTTTGGTGACGTATTCGTCGGCGCCGGATTCTAGTGTCCTGGTTCGATCGGCCGGCGTGATGTGGGGTGCGACGACCACGACGATGTACGCGTGGGAAACCGACTTCCGAAGGCGGAGCGCCCGACAGAGCGCGGGCACGTCGGCTTGAGGTGTGACACGGTCGATCACAATGACGGGTGGGTCGCACGCGAGTTGGATTTCCAACGCATCTCGATCGTCCGCCGCGCTGATGGATGGGATGGTCGCCTGATGAAGCAAATGGGCGAATTTTTTCCGCTCGGCGGGGTCGGAAACGACCAGCAGGACGCGCGGTGAGCTGTCGATGGCCATGATGGTTTTGCCCTGCCCGCCGCCTGACCAGATCGAATCGGCCTTCCCCAACGCAGCGCGTGGAGTGGTCTGCGGGCGAAGCTCGCCCGTCACTACTACTTCGGGATCGCAATACGGGTGCCCCTCGTGTCCCGCCGGTGTGAGAGTTTTCGGACCCTCGGCTCCGGTTCCACCTAGCGGTTAATCGTCCGGCCTACGTCCGGTCGTGAATTCCGGGATAAACAGAGTAATGCGGGAATCGAGAGGGGTTTCTTTCATCGGCCTTGTCCAATTCGACCCATGCTGGACCCCGTGCGGTAACCGCCTCTTTTTTTTTTATTGGCAATAGACCCCCGGTTGCGGGTAGAATCAGGGTCCGGTTTTGTGGCGGCAGCGGTTAGGGCCTTTGGCTCTTCTTATTGGACAGGTTGTTGCAGAACGCGCTGGTAGTGCGCCTGCGGAAGCTCCGTAGAATGGGGCCGGCCGCAGGCACAGCCACCGCGGTTGGCGACATGAACGTTGGAAGCCGCGGTTGTTACCGTGCCGGACTAAGCTCCCCGAGGCATTCTGCCTTTTGGAACGCTCAGGTAGGTTAGCGGACAATTCCGTGCGGCTTAATCCGGCGCATCGTCGCCGGAACGAGGGACTTCGCCCACGATGGATCTAGACACGATCTGGAAACGCGCCCGCGGTGATTTGACGGTCACTACCAAGCAGGGCGATCCGGACGTTTTTTTGTGGGAGCATTCGTACCGCGTTGCGCAGGTCGCACAGCGTATCGCGCACCTGCCCGAGGTGCGCCCGCATGACCCGGACGAGCTAGCGATCGTCGCGGCCGCGCTCTACCACGACGCCGGTTGGGCCATTCGTTGGAGGGACGGCGAAATCGAGCGCTCCGAAATTCTCCTCGGACCCACCACGGACACGGCGTGTGAGCAGGCGGCTACCTTGATGGAGCAAAGTTTGGCCGGGTTTCTGCCCCCTGGAACGCTGGAACGCGCCGCTCGCGCGGTTCGAGGTTTGAATGATCGGGAACCAACTTCCGTTGAAGCCCAGGTCGTTGTCGAGGCGAATAACCTGGAAGAGTTTGGATTACTCTTGCTCTGGCCGGCCATCCGCCGCGGCATGGTGGATGGGAAAGGCATTCAGGCGGTCATTGATAGCTGGCGGCGGAAGAAAGAATATCAGTTTTGGAGTGCCCGCCTGCGAGATTCATTCCGCTTCCCGGCGATTCGCGAGATCGCCGAACGACGCCTGGAGCGGCTTGAACAATTCATGATGCAGCTAGAGGAACAGCACCTTGGTACCGATGTCGTGACCGCTCCCGTAACCAAGCCCGCCCAGCGCGCCACGCGAGTCAGCTAAAGTTCGCCTGCCCACAGTTATTGGACTACCGTTCGACGAGCGCACCCACCCTAACGCGCGTCGATGACCCTTCTCGAATGGACCCAAAGGTCATTCCGGCATCCGCCGATAACCCCCACGGGCTTGTCAACTGTGCCCAATCAACAAGAAACAACGGTGAGGGATTGGTCATGACGACACGGATTCGTGCGTGCTTAGGGTGGACGGGGGCGGCAACGACGTGCGCGATTCTGGGAATCGCGATGTTCTTCGGCTGTCGCGGCGATTATTCAGGCTTCGGTGGTGATTTCCTCGAATCCGGCGACACCGCCAGCTTCTTCCGTGCGATTCAGGTCGATCCGCGAAGCGAGGACTCGGCCGGTCCTCAGTTTGTCGCGGCATCGGATGTCAACAACGATGGCCTCGTCGACTTGGTCTCCGCCTGGAACCAATCGCAGCCCGTTCAAGTTCATATCCAGCGACGCAGCGGCGGGAGCATCACCTTTGAGACGGTCACCCTGGCCGGCAATATTCCGGTCATTCGCGTTGCGGGGTTGGTGGTTGCCGACTTTGACGGAGACGACCATCCGGACGTCGCCGTGCTGGCCAAGGAAACCGGTCTGTCTGCGCCGGAATGTCTCGATTCGGAAAACCCCGGCGATGGCGACTACACGGGGTTGATCATCCTGTATTTGGCCCCTAGCGACGTGGCCACAGTGACGCAGGCGTTGGCGTGGCAAGAGGTGGTGGTGGAATCGTCCCGCCTTGGCGGAGGGGCCTCGACCGGTCCGCCGGGGCCGCCGGAGGAGGAAGGCTTCACCAGCATGGCCGTCGGCGACATCAATCTGGACGACGGCCCGGACTTGGTGGTCGCATGGAACCCGGGTGGTTGCAACGGGGGGATCCCCGAGACTTTGTTGTTTACCAACTTAGGGCCCGCGGGTGTGCGGGATGGAAGCTGGACAGCCGAGCGCATCCCCGATGCGTTCGAGAAGGGCCCGTTACTCGAGGATGAGCCGGGGCTGCCTTCGATTCGGGTCAAGGATGTGAAGCTCACCGACGTGGACGGCGATGGCGACACCGATATCGTGGCCACCTATCCCGACGCCGCGAGCCTGAACGTTCGTTGGTATCGTAACCCACGTTTGGACGTGCCCGATGACGTACACGCATCGGATGGCAACTGGCAGACCGGCGTGGTGGGGCAGGTATCGCCTAAGGATAACGATTTCGCGGATCTCGGCGGCGCGGATGCGATTCAGGTCGGCGACATTGACGGCGACGGTATCCCCGACGTAGCGGTTCGATCGACAGGCGGGGCGATTGTTCAGTGGCTTAAGGGGCCGACGTTCCCGACAAGTCTTACGGCGCCGGTAACGAGCGGATCGGTCCGCCAAATCCCTTGGCAGGTGTACACGCTGGCCGAGTACACCGAGGGTGAGCCTCGGGCCATTGCATTGGGCGACTTGACGGACGACGGTCGGCCGGAACTGATCGCTTCCGCGGGGGGCAGCGTGGCCTTCTACAATGCCGACGGGGCGCCGAGCATTTTCGACCAATGGCCCCAAAGTCTGATCGTCAATGACGATACGGGATCCTCGCCGACCGATCCGAGCGTGCCATCCGAGGTGATTGCCGGGGGAACGTTCATCAATTCGATCCTGGTGGTGGACGTGGACGGCGATGGGAACAACGATCTGGTAGCCACGTTGGACCGCAGCGGCCTGAGCGGCTTGAGCAACGACGCCCTCGTCTGGTTCCAGAACACGGGGCCGTGAGTCCGCAAGTCAGATGGGGGTGCGAATCGGGCGAGCCCCGATGAGGGGCGATAGTTTGTAGCCGGGGGCGTCAGCCTCCGGATGGGGGAAACGTCTCTCCCAAAAGCCCCGACGGGGCGAAAGATCCCCAATCACACAAGTATCGTGCGTCAGGTCCCGATTTGTGCTGCTCGACGATCTTGACGCTCACCCAACAACGCGCCCGCACTTTTTTTTCTTGACATGCCGCGGGTCAATCCATATCTACCGTCTTCCTGATCCCGAGCTGTCAAAGGAGCTCTCATGTATCCCAGAAACACGATCGTACGGTTCGCCCTGTTTTCCGGCATCGCCTGTTTGATATCGATGACGTTCGTGTCATGCACCGCCGTTGACGAGACAACGGTGAATGTGGTGTTGCGAGAGTTCAGCGTGACCCCCGCCTCTGAGTCCGCTCCCGCCGGGCGCATCACGTTTCACGTAATGAATGACGGAGATGAGGGCCACGAGTTTCTCGTCATCCGGACGGATTTGGCGCCGGATGCGCTGCCCACGGAAGAAGACGGCAGCTACCAGGAAAATGGACCGGGCACTGAAATACTCGACGAAATCGGGTTTATTCGCTCCGGCTCAAGTGAGGACCTCACGCTCGAACTCGAACCCGGAAACTATGTCCTGGTTTGCAACTACATCGACATCGAAGACGACGGCGAGGTCGAGGCACACTATGCCTTAGGAATGCGCGCCCCGTTTTCCGTCGAGTAGCTCCGAACGGGCAACTCAAGCACGCTGCGCCGAATTCGTCACTGGCCACGCCGCGGGCAGCTCGCCGTATCGAAGATAGCACGTGTTCTCATACCACTCCTGGCCCCATTGACGCCGACCATGAAGCAGGTATGCCGCCTCGGCCACCGGCGTGCTTCGCCCGGCCCAATTGAGCGACGGGACGAACGCCTCCGGTTTATCGTGGAGGAATTCGATCGCGGTGTGTTCGCCGTGAGCCCGCGCGGAGTCGAATCGGCGATCCAGTTCGCTCCGGGAGCGCCGCAGAATCACGTCGAAGATGAGTTCCGGCTGAAGGATCGTCCGATCGCGCACCAGCCCTATGAGCGTGATTTCGGAGATTTCCCACGGCTCGACGCCGATTTCCTCGCGAAGTTCGCGGGTGATGGCTTGTTCAAAACCCACATCACCGTCCGACGCGCGATCCGTCAAGTCAAGCATGCCGCCGAACGGGTGGAGCAGCCCCGCATGATAAGCCACGCGCCCGCTTCGCCTTCCGAAGGCGACGTAACCGTCACTGGTCACGACCGCGGCGCTGATGCCCAAGGCGTTGGAGCGGTGGGTTTCGTCGAATCGGTCTAGCAATTCGTGGTTCCTAAAATGCGTCCCGACGAATTCGCGATATCGCGTTGGACCAAGAGCGAGGCGAAGTCGCGTCGGTGCAACCTCCGAGCGAACGAGCCGGATCAGTTCGCCATCGAACAGCGTCCGACCCTCGGCTCGTGCCAGAGCCGTCTGTGCTTCCCATGCCTGGTGAATCGCGGCTTCGATCGCGGGCGTCGTACCCCGAGGGCGATCATCCCATGCCTGGGTCACCTCAACGGCCTCGCGGCTTCGAAACCACTCCACGTAAAAAGGGGCCCTCGCGGACTCCAATCGCTCTTCGGCCGCCGCTCCATTCATCTTGGGCGCCGCGTTACCGCTGAAGGAAACGAGGTACATGCCGAGCAAGGCCCATCCGGGCAAACTAAAAAACGCGGCGGCCAGCGTGAAATCGAACACCGACGTGACCGAAGTGCCCAGCACCAGCCGCGGCTGGAGCAAGCCTGTCGCCCCCAACACGCCCGCCACGATGGAGAACCATCCCGCGAAATGAATGAGTTGAGTGACTTCCGTTCGTCGCAATGGCCGGCGCGCTTCCGACGCGATTAGCAAGCCCGCGAGCGCCAAATGTCCAAGGGCCGCCACCGACACCCCAACCACGGCCAGCCCGTCGCGGATGGTCAGCGTTCGGCCATGCCCCATCAGCGACACCACCGCCACCAGCGAGCCAATACAGCAAACCAGGCATGCGACGATCACTCCGAATCGACGGATGCCCGCTGGGGCGCGTGAAACCAAGCCCGCTTCGTCGATCGTCCAGCCGCACCATGGGCAGTGGGCGCCTGTCGCCCCGGTGAGGTTGTAGTCGCACTCCGGGCAGTGAAGATCGGTGTCAGTGGGATGGGATTCGGTCGGAGCCATAGCCGCCGAGGCCGTCTTCACCACGTCAATCGGATCGGGAGTACGTCGCCCCATCACAGCACGGTCATCAGCAGCATGGACGCGGCGACGAGGATCGCCGCCACCGCCCAGACCCATCGTTTCCAGGCACCGCCGGGATGGACCGGCGTGATCCAATCCCCGCAATGAGGGCATTTCTGCGTGTCCTCGTGGACCGACTCTCGGCAATTGGGGCATAGGAGCAAATCGTTGTCGGAATCCTCCTCGTCGTCGAATTCGTCGACTGAATCCTCCGGGGCATCATTCCAATCCTCGTCCGTCGCGCCGAAACTCATGGGATGGCTCGAAAACTCCGCAACAACGCCGTCAATCTTCGGGCGGCGGCGAGGCTTTGATGACGTCCAGCATCTCCTTGAAACGTGGCGCGTCGCAACGGCCGCACAGCTCAAACAGCACGCTTTCCACCGTCGTCACCAGCACGCCGTTCTGTCTCATCCGAGTCAACGCGGTGTCATAATCAATCCGCCCGCGCGAGCCGACGGCGTCCGCGCAGACGAATACATCGTAGTCGCGTGAGGCCAGGTCCAGGGCGGTTTGTTGCACGCACACGTGGGCCTCAATGCCAATGATGATGACCTGTGACCGGTCGAACTTGAGCAGCGCCTCGCGAACCGGCGGATGGTCCCCGGCGCTGAATGTGGACTTCTCCAGAGTATGGGCCTCCAGGGGTCGCAATACATCACGAATCGGCGCGACCGTGGGCCCGAGTCCTTTGACGTATTGTTCCGTCGCGATGACCGGAAGCCGGAAGATACCCGCCCCACGTAGCAGCTTGGCGGCCGCGTTGACCAGCCGCTCGTGGCCCCGGATCAGCGGGAGCAGTTTCTCCTGCATGTCGATGACCAGCACGCAGGCGCGGTCGGCGTCGAGCTGATCGGCACGCATCTCGTTTCAATCCTCGTTCGATAAACCCAAGCCGAGTCTAAGAACGGTCGGAACGAGGGTCAAATGTCGGGGGGCGCCGATCATGGGATGGTTTCAACAAACATCCCGCGCGGGGTTGGAAGGAACCCCGTGCGGGACGTGCAGCTCACGTCATCTCGTCGTCCGCGCTACGGAGGGCACGACACGACGGTATACGGATACGCGAATCCGCTGAACGCGCTCACGTCGTTCGACACGTCGGCGAAATTCGTGCTTTGGTTCGGGGTATTCGGCGTACCCGGACCCTGCGGACCGACGAGGTCGGTACGCGCCGTGTTCGGAGCCGAGGCCACGTTACCGAACTTCGCCACGATCGCGGACACGTCGCCGAAGTTCGGCTGCGAGCCGCCGCCAAAGGCCGCGATCACGTCGCCCCACTTGCCCGTGCCCACCAGCAACGGATCGGAGCAAACAGCTCCGCTCGCATCGCACATCCGCACGTTGTACGCCGAACCAGGAACGATGGACGTGCCGAAGAAGTGCAGCACTCCGTTGGTCCAGACCTGAGCGTTGGTCGGGGTCGGGCTGCAGACCAGTGGCGCGCCGCGCAGGCTCGGATTGGGCGAGTTGGCTACATTCTGTTCGACGCCGACCCACCAAATCTCGCCGACTCGCGCGGCGAATTGCGGCATGGAGACGATCTCAACTTGTATGGAGGTATTCCCGCCACCGGCCACGGCGGCGTTGGTGGGCGTGATCGAGATGTAACGGCTCTTCATGCCGCAGGAACCGCCGGGACACTCCGAGTTAAGCGAGCACGGTTGCCCGTTATTGGCCCCTCCGGAACACACGTCGTCACCGCGAGTGGGCGGCATGGGTGATGGGCATGACCACTTGGCGATCTTCGACGATGGGAGGCCACCGGCAAAGTTAAATTCCCCCCCCGCGTACAACGCCGGACTTTTCCCGTCGTCGAGGCCGGTCAGGGCATACACATTGCTGTTCACTCCGCTGCTCAACCCGGACCAAACCGATCCGTTCCACCGGGCGATGTCGTTGGCGTTGCCCCCGCCGGCGGTGCTGAAAGCTCCTCCCACGTACAGTGCCGGACCGGTCCCGTCGTCAAAGACGGTCAGGGCAGACACCTCGGCGTCCGTTCCGTTGCCCAGCGCGGACCAAGCTCCCGGCGCGCCGGGAGTCCACTTAGCGATGTGATTGGCGCTGACCCCCTCGGCCGTGATAAAGCCACCCCCCGCGTACATTGCCGGGCCGGTGCCGTCATCGAAGACGGTTAGAGCTCTCACATAAAAGCTCATTCCGCTGCCCAGCGTGGACCAGGTTCCTGGCGCTCCCGGATTCCACTTGGCGATGTAGTTGGCGCTGCCCCCCCCCGTGCTGAAGAGCCCCCCAGCGTAGAGTTCCGGGCCGATCCCGGCGTCGAAGACGGTTAGGGCGAACACAGAGGTTTCCATTCCACTGCTCAGCGCGGACCAGACCGAGCCGTTCCACTTGGCGATCCGGTTGGCGCTGCCCCCCCCGGCGGTGGTGAAGTTCCCCCCTGCGTAGAGCGCCGGTCCGGTCCCGTCGTCAAAGACGGTTAGGGCGAACACAGCATCGTTCATTCCGCTGCCCAGCGCGGACCAAGCCGAGCCGTTCCACTTGGCGATCCGGTTGGCGCTGTCCCCCCCGGCCGTGGTGAAGTTCCCCCCCGCGTAGAGCGCCGGGCCGGTCCCGTCGTCGAAGACGATCAGGGCGGACACGGCGGCGTCCGTTCCGCTGCCTAGCGCGGACCATGCCAAGCCGTTCCACTTGGCGATCCGGTTGGCGCTGATCCCCCCGGCCGTGGTGAACTCGCCCCCCGCGTAGAGTGCCGGGCCGGTCTGGTCGTCGAAGACGGTCAGGGCAAACACGCGGGCGTTCATTCCTTGATCATCGACCCCGAACCCACTCGCCCACTCCGGCGCGCACTGATCGCAGGCGGCGCCGGCGTACCCGGAATTGCACACACACGTGCCGTCGTCGCACGTTCCGTGGTCGTTGCAATCGGGCGGGGAACAGGGCGCAAGGCACGATAGCTGGAACACGTATGCCGAGCCGGAGTCGGAGCCCGCGTTGTCGTCGAACCACGCTCCGACCACGGCCGTGTCCCCGCTGACCGAGACGGAGATCCCGAAAGTGTCACCCGCGGCCGCGTCCGAGGCCGTCAGCTTCTGCTGCTGGGTCCATACCGTCCCGGAACGGACGAAGACGTACGCCGAGCCGGAGTCGCCGCCCGCATCGTCGTTGTCATCTGCCCCGACCACGGCCGTGTCCCCGCTGGCCGAAACGGAAACCCCGAACAAGTCACCCGACGCCGCATCCAATGCGGTCAGCTTCTGCTGCTGGGTCCACACGCCACCGGTGCGGACGAAGACGTACGCCGAGCCGGCAAGCGACCCACCCGCGTGGTTGTCTTGGTGCGCCCCGACCACGGCCGTGTCCCCGCTCACCGAGACGGATTCCCCGAACGTGTCACCCGCCGCCGCATCCGAGGCGGTCAGCTTCTGCTGCTGGGTCCACACGCCGCCGGAGCGGACGTAGACGTACGCGAGCCGGAACTTTCGCCCGCGTCGTCGTTGCCCACCGCTCCGACCACGGTCGTGTCCCCGCTCACCGAGACGGAAGACCCGAAATAATCTTGCACCGCCGCGTCCGAGGCGGTCAGCTTCTGCTGTTGGGTCCAAACCCCCCCGGAGCGGACGTAGACGTACGCCGAACCGGAGGTGTCGCCCGCGTCGTCGTTGCCGTATGCCCCGACCAAAGCCGTGTCGCCGCTCACCGAGACGGAGAACCCGAAGAAGTCACCCGCCGCCGCGTCCGAGGCGGTCAGCTTCTGCTGCAGGGACCACACCACCCCGGAGCGGATGTAGACGTACGCCGAACCGGAGCCGGAGCCCGCATCGTCGTCTTGGTACGCCCCGACCAGGGCCGTGTCCCCGCTCACCGAGACGGAACGCCCGAATAAGTCATTCGCGGTCGCATCCAATGCGGTCAGCTTCTGCTCGCACTGCCCCCACGCCGGCGATGCCCCGACGGCCATGCACACTCCGACGAATGCCCACCGCAGGCTCGATACACTCGCGATCGCCCGGCAGCCCGCGTTTAACCTGTTTCTTTCCGACATACGTGCCTCCCTTTTCTTTCCAACAGACCTGTTCATTTTTTTCTCTCTTTGCAGAAGTGATCGTGAGCGGCGTCGCGCCGACGATCGAGCGCCAACTCGGTCGCCCATCGCCATTCACCGCCCACAAAAAAGCGAGGCGGTAGAACACCATCCGGTGTCCAACCACGTCGCCTACTCTATAGCTGGCCCCGCGGACCAGCCGGGTTGCCTTCTAGCTAGTCATCCGAACAGTTCCACGCCCACTACGCCAGAGTCGGCCCAGAACATCGAATCTGAACGCTCTTCCACAGTACGCCATTGTGGGTACAAAAAGGAGCCGCCTGCTCAGGCTGCAAACAAATACCGAACATCATCGATTCTGATCTGCTTTTGAGGGTAGTGCCCTGAAAAATCACAGACGCGTGTTCTTTAACGGCGACTTTCTGGTACCCAAAATGGAGATGCTGGGACCGCCACCATCCGGGAAAAAAGCCCCTCGGACCCGGTCAACCGGATCCGAGGGGCCAACTTGTCTTACTCTCGACCTATACGCGAGCGGTGCTAACCGCTCGATCGATGGTTACGCCAACTCCTCGCGCCGGCCGAAGTACACCTTGGCGCCGCTGAGCAGCAGCAGGGCCATGATGACCAAGCCCCATTCGGAGACGGTCGGGATGATGCCGCCGTCCTCACACGTGCAATCGGACAGACAGACGCCGCTCAAACAGGGATTCGCCGTGCCGTCGCATTCCTCGCCGACGTCGAGCACGTTGTTGCCGCACTCCTCCAGCGTGCAGGTGCCGGAGCAACCGTCGCCGCCGATGTTGTTGCCATCGTCGCATTGCTCGCCGGGGTCGAGAACACCGTCGCCGCATTCGGCGGGGATCATACAGTCGTTCGTGCAACCGTCATTATTATTCATGTTGCCGTCGTCGCACTCCTCGCCGGTGTTCACGATGCCGTTGCCACAACCCTGCGTGCAGTTGTTGCTGCAATCGTCGTTGTTGTTCATGTTGCCGTCGTCGCACTGCTCGCCGGTGTTCACGATGCCGTTGCCGCAACCCTGTGTACAGTTGTTGCTGCAATCGTCGTTGTTGTTCATG
>Ga0137431_1000157_pt1 | contig 32283 bp, 21 predicted proteins | sample EasRivERMZT800_2_FD_104646 | JGI IMG/M metagenome (GOLD analysis project Ga0137431, IMG submission 104646) | Soil microbial communities from meander-bound floodplain in the East River, Colorado, USA - East River MetaG ERMZT800_2 | ecosystem: Environmental > Terrestrial > Soil > Floodplain ... | reverse complement strand
GGCGCGAGCCCCCGGTAGATTGCGCAGAGAACATAAGCCCACAAAAGGGGGCGGCAGTAAGGCGTTATCATTCACCAGCCTTGCGCCAGGCCTCCCCCGAACGCCCGGTAGTGTCCTAATTTGGCTCTGCTCTGAAACGCCAAAGGCGTTTAGGCCGCCAGCCCAGGCTTGACCCGACAAAGTCGGGGCTACCCTGGGGAAAATAGCGCCGGATCCACCAACCCCAACGGGGTTGCGGCCTTGCTCGACAACGACGTGAACGGGCACGAAGCGTTTATTCAACTCCGAATTAGGACACTACCGAACGGCGCGACTTTGCTTGACTGCGCGACCAGAATCGGGTCTATTGACCTTCCTGATCGGTTCGTCTTCAGCGAGCATCGGAAAGAATCTAAATGGTGATGAAACCAAGACAACCATGATCGCTCTCCTTTCTCTGATCGTGGGCGGTTGCGGCCTCGGGCTTTCGGGTTGCGCCACGACGCGCCCGACGGGTACGCACCAGACGCAACTCGAACAAGAGGCCTTGTTCACGGTGGAATCCATCGACGTACCCAATCGCCCGGTAACGGTCAGAAATACCTCCGGCCTCGCGTCGACTTATTACGTTGACGAATCGATCACCACCTTCCCGCAGGCCAACGTCGGCGATCGAGTGTGGGTTCGTTTCCAAGAGTCCTTTGCCCTTCGCCTAAAGGAGCCAGGCGAAGCCGGATCCGCCGTGGAAGTGACGGAGGAATCCTCTCCCCCCGCGCCTGGCCGACCCGCGGCAAGGACCTCGGGTGAGGTAAAAGCGACGGTTCGAATTCGATCCGTCAATCGCGATGGCTCAGTCGTCACCTTCATCGGTCCCCGCGGACGTCGAACCGTGCAGATTCGCGATCCGGCCATGCAGGATTACGTCAAGGAGCTTCGCGCGGGCGACCACGTGGAGGTGACCTACAAAGAGGCGCTCGCTCTCTCCTTGGAGCCCGTTTGAGGAAACTGCAATGACCACTCATACTTTTCTGCAAAAGACTTCGAGCATTCTTCTATTGACCGCCTCCATGGCTTTCGCCCAAGACGCCCCCCCTCTGACACAGGCGGAGCTCGATCAACTCTTGGCCCCCGTCGCCTTGTATCCGGACTCCCTTGTCTCACAGGTCCTCATGGCCGCAACCTATCCGCTCGAGGTCGTCCAGGCTGAACGCTGGGCACGGGCGAATGCCAGCCTGAAAGCCGATGCGTTGACAACCGCCCTGGAAAAAGAGACGTGGGACCCCAGCGTCAAGTCCCTGGTCAACTTTCCCCAAGTGCTCGCCATGATGAGCGAGAAGCTCGACTGGACCACCAAGCTCGGCGACGCCTTTCTGGCCCAGCAGAAACAGGTGATGGACACCGTTCAAAAACTTCGGGCCAAGGCCAAGGCCGAAGGAAACCTCGAAACAACCAAGGAACAAACGATCATCGTTCAGGAAGAAGGGCCCACCGAGGTCATTGTCATCGAATCAGCCAGCCCCGAAGTCATCTATGTTCCGACGTACAACCCGACGGTGGTCTACGGCGCTTGGCCATATCCGGCTTACCCCCCCTATCACTACTACCCGCCGGGCTACGTCGCCGGGGCCGCGGCACTTTCCTTTGGCCTCGGCGTTGCGTGCGGCGCGGCGTGGGGATATGCGTGGGGCAATTGCAACTGGGGTCACGGCGATGTGGACATCGACGTAGACCGCAACACCTTCGTCAACAACAAGATCGATCGGTCCCGACACAAAGCAGAAATCGGCAGCCGCAACCGCAACGTGCAAAATGGGCGGGGCTCTTGGCAGCACGATCCCTCGCACCGCAAAGGCGCCGCCTATCGTGACGGCAACACCGCGAAAAAGTTCGGCGGCCCATCAACGGCGGATGCCGCCAAGAGCCGTGACTCATACCGGGGCCGGGCCGACGCCGGACGACAAGATCTCGCACGCGGGGACGCTGATCAATTCCGAGGTGGACAATCGCCGAACAGGAATCCATCCGGCCCCGGCAATCGCGACGGAGCCGGGAATAGAATACAAGGCCAGGATCGCTCGACTTCCAGGCCGCAAGATCGTGGCGCAACTGCCGATCGCAGGCAACCAAGCCAAAACAATCGCGGGGGCGCCTTCGACGGCGCCGGCCAGGGTCAAAGCGCCAGAAATCAGAGCCAGCGTGGCCAGGCTAGCCGTTCCAGCCCATCGCGCTCGGGAGGCGGCGGCCGCGCTCCAGCGTCGCGTCCCGCCCGTGGCGGAGGCGGTGGCGGACGAAGGCGTTGAAGCAGAACATGCCTCGGATCGAATTGCAAACGTTTGCCTTACCCGTAACTCCGCTTGGCTCATCGCATCAGCGGCGCAATTGTGAGGAACGTGCCATGCATCGTTTAAGGAAACTACGACCGGTCATTGTACTCTGCCTCCTCTTCTTCTCGGGATGCATTTCGACGCAGAAAAAGTTCTCAACCGCCGATGAAGCAGCCCGCGCGCTCATTCTCGCCGTGCGATCGGAGAATTCCGGCGAAGTTCGAAGCATCCTCGGTCGAGGGAGCCAGGAGATTATTTCTTCCGGCGATGACGTCGCCGATCGACAGACGCGCGAAAAATTCCTCGCGGCCTACGACCAAAAGAACACTCTGGTCGCCGGGCCGGACGGAACAATGACCCTCCAAGTCGGCCACGACGATTGGCCGATGCCCATTCCCATCGTCGAGCAACGCGGCTCCTGGCGATTCGACACTCGTCGCGGCAAGGACGAGATTCTCAACCGCCGCATCGGCCGCAACGAGCTGTCGATTCGGCAAGTGTGTCTGGCCATTGTCGATGCCCAGCGCGAATACGTAACCAAGGACCACAACGGCGACGGCGTTCTTGAATACGCCCAGAAAATCATCAGCGACCCCGGTCAGAGGAATGGACTGTATTGGGAAACCGGACCCCAGGAGCCTCCGAGTCCCCTGGGCCCGCTCGTTGCCGAGGCCGCCGAGGAAGGCTACGGGACCACGAGTAACCAAAGCGGCAAACGTCGCCCCTTCCACGGGTATTACTTCAAACTCCTGAAATCCCAAGGGCCCAACGCCCCAGGTGGGAGCCGCGATTACATGGTAAACGGACGCCTCACCGAAGGATTCGCCGTCGTCGCCTGGCCGGCGGAGTACGACAACTCCGGCGTGATGACCTTCCTGACGAGCCATCACGGCATCGTCTATGAACAGAACCTCGGCCGACGCACGGAACGGATTGCCAGCTCGATGTCCGCGCTTGATCCCGATTCAGGATGGGAGATCGAATACGTGGAATAATCCCAGATCTCAACAAGAGTTCGCATCAACAACCGTCTGGGAGAATCAGGCCTTTTCAGGGCCGAATCCAAGAGCTCTTCTCAGGCCCCCCTTCCAGGGGCCTTCGCCCCGCCGCAGGCGGGACTAGCCCCGGCGTTTTACGCCGGGGTACCGTGGTGCGGTTTCCCTCTTTTTTCAGCCCGTTTCAACGGGCTTCCCGACTCGTCTCGAGCCACAATACCGCGATCGCATTCACCGCCACTTGAAGACGCCGGGTGTTGAGCCTGAAAAAAGTACTAGATTAAAGCGAGAAACACGTTCCGCGTTCCGTAGCAACTTCACCGCTGTATTCTCGAACACTCGGCCATACAACTTCTCTTTAGTCACCGCAGCATACCTCAACGGTCCCGATTTAGCGAAAACGCGGTCATTTCCCATGCGCACCACCTGGAGCCTCCACTCGACATATTCTTCAGTTACAAGATTTTATGAACCCTCTCGCTTGAAATCCGTTGTTTAGATGGGCTAACGTGAATGGTTTGTAAGGGGATGGGCGCGACCTGCCTGATTGGTGGTTCTTAAGTGCTCAAGGAGAGTTGGATTATGTCCAAGCGTTTCGGAATGATGATGGTTGCATGTGGGGTGGTCGCTGGCCATGCGATGGCGCAGACGGCGGGGATGCAGAGTTTTCAGGGGTTGATCAAAGACGCCGCCGGCAACCCCGTGACCAGCCCGGTCACTCTCGAGTTCCGCATCTATGACGCGTCCGTGGGCGGCAACCTGATCGACATGGACGGCGACGGCGTCGTCGAGAACGTGATCGGGCAGGACGCCAAACAGGTGCTGAATACCACCCCGAGCGGCGGGGTGGTATCGACGAAATTCGGTCCCGTTCATCCCAAGGCCTTCAACGGCGGGGCCCGCTGGTTGGAGGTCCGAGTGGGTGGCACGCCGTTGTCTCGGTTGGAGATGGCCACGGCGCCGGCAGTGGCGGAACAGATCAACATCCCGGGCACGGGAACGTCCCGAATCGCGGTGAACGCGGCGGGCCAAGTGGGTATTGCCACGGCGGTGCCGGGGAAGACGCTTCAGGTCGGCGACAGCACCGTGTCCAACTCGGAGGGCGTGATCCGTCTGGCCTCACGGTCGGGAACGAACACGATGAATCGGACGTGGGACGTGGGGGTCAGGGAAACCGACGCGGATACATCGACGACGGGGTATGACTTCATCATTGACGATATCGCGGCGGGAGGTGCCGGACAGGCGGAATTCGTTATCGACCACATCACCCGGAACGTCGGGATCGGAACGAACGCTCCACAGGCCAAGCTGGACGTGGCCGGCACGGCGCGGATGCAGGTGTGCACGATCACCGGCGGAGCAGACCTGGCGGAACCGTTTGATGTTTCGCGGGCGTCGAAGGACGGCGGCGAGATTGAACCGGGAATGGTCGTGGTGATTGACCTGCGGAACCCCGGGAAACTCATCCAGGCGTCGGAGCCCTATGACCGCAAGGTGGCGGGGGTGATCAGCGGCGCCAACGGTCTGTCACCGGGCATGGTCATGCGAGCGGAGGGTGACGCATACGCCGACGGCATGCACAACGTGGCCCTGACCGGACGGGTGTGGGCCCGGTGCGATGCGTCGCTGGGGGCCATTGAGCCGGGCGATCGGCTGACGACGTCGGGGGTGCCGGGGCACGCGATGAAGGTCGCCGACGCCACCCGAGCGGATGGCGCGGTGATCGGCAAGGCGATGACGCCGCTGAAAGAGGGGCGCGGGTTGGTGCTGGTCCTGGTTCAGCCTCAATAGGGTCAAGGGGGATAATCGATGCATTACTTCAGCCTGCATAGGTTGTGGAGCGCGCTGTTGACGCTGGGCCGGGCGGGGGCGTTGCAGACGCTGGGCTCGGTACCGTGGCTTGGCATCTTCATGGCCGGGTCGTCGGTCTTCGCGCAAACGGCCGGAAAACAGCCCAGCGAACGCGACGCGGTGAATTCACGGCCGACAAAGGACGTGACCGTTGTCGAGTCGGCCTCCGTGCCATTCGGCACGGTGGTTGCATTCGGCGACGAGGTCCGGGCGAAGCTGAAAGACGCCATGTATCCGCGGATCGAGCGGTTTCCGCTCTCGCGGGACAAAGCGGTTGACCTGGAGCTGGAGCGGTTCTGGGTGACCAGCCCGGGGGCGCAGTTTGTGGTGGGCACAGACCAGGGTGACAGGCCGCTGTCACCGCCCGACGTGGCTCTGTTCAAGGGCGAAGTGGCCGGTCAGCCGGATTCTCGCGTGTTCCTGAGCGTCCGGCCGGATGGATCGAACGGGTTCGTTTACCTCAACGGGGAGGAATTTGTGATTTCCAACCTGAAGGGGAAGCGAGCGGGCTTGCCCGCGAACTCGCACCTGGTGTTTTCGCGGGCGGATACCAAGCCGTTCGCTCCCCAGGCGGCGTTCGATTGCGAAGCGTTGACGCCACCAGGCCAGGTGGAGGAAGTGGCGACGGAGTTGGCGACGGTAGCGACCGTGGTCACTCGCCAGGCCAACGTGGCTTTTGACTGCGACTACGAATTCCGGCAGATGTTTGCGAACCTGGCGGAGGCGACGGCCTATGTCATCGAGCTGGCCGGTGCGGTCAGCACCATCTACGAAGATGACATCGCCATGCGACTGAACGCCTCGTTCATCCGGGTGTGGGACACGGCCGCTGACCCATATGTTGCGACGAACACGAGCGGAGCGTTGGAGGAGTTGCGAACGCATTGGAACTCCACGATGACGTCCGTGCCTCGGAACACCGTGCACATGTTGTCCGGGAAGAACTCCGGCGGCGGCATCGCCTACGTCAACCAGATGTGCGGCGGGCAGTATGCCTATGGGGTGAGCGGCAGCCTCAACGGCACTTTCCCCACGCCGATTCATGACGCGGATTGGGGCAACTGGGACCTGATCGTCGTGGCCCATGAACTGGGTCACAACTTCCGCAGCCCGCACACGCACTGCTACAACCCGCCGGTTGACCAGTGCTACAGCGGCGGAGGCGGCAGTTGCTGGAGCGGTGCCACGGTGTGTCAGCAAGGCACGATCATGAGCTACTGCCACGTCTGTGGCGGCCTTGACAATATCGACCTGACCTTCGGCCCCACGGTCAGCAGCTACATTCAGGGTGGGTTGCAGGCGTGCATCGGCACGGTGTCGGTGGCCAGCCTGGTGTACGTTGATTGGCGGAATGCGGGCCCGGAAAGCGGTTCGGTGACCCAGCCATACAACACGGTCACCGAGGGTTTGTCGAACGTGGTCTCCGCAGGCACCGTGAGCATCGCCTCGGGCGGGTATTCGGAAGAAATGACGATCAGTCAGCCGGTCACCCTCACGGCTACGGGTGGAGCCGTGTCGATCGGGCAATAGCGGCTGAATGTGGGTGAAAGAAATACGCGGCTTGGGGAGCCGTTTCGATAAAGGGTCTTGGGGGAGTGATTGATTCATGCGAACCATGCGAAATGTTGGGTGGCTGTTGTCTTGCCTTCCGGGGGCGCTCATGGGCGCCCCGCCGAATGACCCTCCGGTCCGGGAGACGACCACGCTGGTCGCGCCCGAGGCGGAACCGGCGTTCATCGATGAGGCCGAGGCGGTTGTTGCCGGTGGCGGCTCCTACACGCTGACCTTCGGCACCATTTCCGAGGGCGGAGCCGTGATGACCAACGGTTCGATCGGAATCGTGGGGCAGGCACTGGCCGGAAGGATATCAAATGCGACCTACACCATTGAGGTGGGCGCCGTGCCATGCCTGGGCGCCGCTCCGACGACGGAACCGCCCGTGGAGCCCCCGGGAGCCTCGTTATGGGTCACGTTCAAAACCAACGCGACTGTCCCGGGCGTAGGCGCCGTGGAGAACGAGGATATCGTCGCCTATGACCTCAATACCGGCGCCTGGTCCATCGTTTTCGACGGCAGCGACGTGGGGTTGAGCGCCTTCGTCATCGACGGCATGGCCCGTGAACCGGATGGCGACATTCTGTTGAGCTTCACGGTGGCCGGAAACCTGCCGGGCTTAATCGGCGGTCCCGCTGGGCAGACGATCGATGATTCGGATATCGTCCGTTTTGTACCGACCTCGTTCGGCAGTACGACCGCCGGTTCGTTCACGTTTCACTTCGATGGAAGCGACGTGGGTCTGACGACCGACTACGAGGACATCGACTCGATCGCCCTGACCAGCGATGGCCGGTTGCTCCTCTCCTGCACGAGTTCGTTCATCGCAAACAACATCAGCGGGGCGGATGAGGATCTGATGGCCTTTGCGCCCACGAACCTCGGCGCGACGACGACGGGGACCGTGACAATGTACTTCGACGGGAGCGACGTAGGCTTAACTTCCCTGGACGAGAACATTGACGGCGCCGGCGTGACGGCGGAGGGGACGATCCTGCTATCGACGGTGGGGTATTTCGCGGTGACCGGGGCCGCCGGTGAGGACGAGGACGTTTTTGAGTTCAGCCCGACAAGCGTCGGATCCACGACGGCCGGGACCTACTCCTTCTTCCTCGATCTCAATGCCCTGGGCATCGCCGTGGACGAGGACATCGCGGACTTGGAACTTGTTGAATAACAACGGCCGCGAGCCGCGGTTCTTGCCTGGCCGGAGGGGATTAAGGCAAAGCCGCGGCCGGTCGTACCAAGTTCGATTTCTTTTCTTGCTCGCCCGTCGGCAGACGAAGCCGTTTCACGTCAGCTGATCGAATTCAGTGAATCGACCCAGCTTCGATCCGTTCGGTGCGTCGAGTATGCTCCCAGGGGTGACCCCGGTGGTGTACATCAATGGCGCCTTTGTTCCCGAAACCGAGGCGTTGATCCGTGTGGATGACGGCGGCTGGCTGCATGGGGCCGGCTTGTTCGAAACGATGCGCGCCGAAAACGGCCGCGTCTTTCGATTCGATGCCCACGTGCGACGCCTCATCCGGTCGGCGGAGAGAGTCCTACGGCCCATCGAGCGATCGATGCTCCCTACCGAGGGCGCCATTGGAGAACTTCTGGAACGTAATCGACTGCACACCGCCCGAGTGCGCATGACGGCCACCGCGGGTTCGGTGCGCGGCGATCCCTCCGCAACCGAGTTTCCCCCGTTGAGCGTGTGCGTGTCGGCCCTCCCCCTGACCGCTTACCCAACCGAGTCTTACGAGCGCGGAGTTCAAGCGGTGATCTGCGATTACCGCGTCTCACCGAGCGATCCGGTGGCCGGGCACAAAACCACTTCGTATCTACCACGATTGCTGGGGCTCCGACGCGCTCAGATGGTGGGAGCCGCCGAGGCGATCTGGTTCACCACCCAGAATCATCTGGCCGAGGGGTGTATCAGCAATGTGTTCGTGGTAAGCGACGGCGTGCTGCGCACCGCGCCCCTTGAAACACCGGTACTCGCCGGCATCGCCCGAGCAGTCGTTTTTGAACTGGCCCGCGCGAATGGGATCAAGGCAAGGGAAGAAGTGCTGACCATCAACGACCTGCTGGACGCCCAAGAGGTTCTATTGACCAATTCAATCATGCAGGTGATGCCCGTCGTCCGAGTGGAAAAACGGGACATCGGCGATGGACACGTCGGACCAATGGCCAAGCGGTTGCTGCTTCACTATCGAGAATTGGTTCAGAAGGAATCCGATCTTCAACCCCATGGGCCCGTCGAGAACTAACGCGCCGAGCCGGCCTGGGTCACCGCGCCTGATGGCGGGGCGTGCGGGTCGAAATCGGCATCGGTGAGGCCGACGTTGAACTCGATGCTCCGCGTAACGTAGCTGCCGAGCATTTCCTTGCGAGCGTCATCGGCATATGCCAGACAGGCAAGCGGAACGAGCCACTCTCGATCGATGTAGATCATGAGGGTGCGGTCGGGGTAGGGTTCGTCCGGCTCGGTGTACGGTAGTTTTCGTTCAAAAACGTAGCACGACCGCCCATCGAATGTTTCGATCCCCCGGGGATGCATTTCGTAGCCGGGCTGCCCTTGAGCCATTTCGGAGTACTTGATGATCAGCTCGAGCGTACTCCGAAAGCCGAACTGATCGATCGAACGGCGCGACGCCGCCAGCACATCGGGCGCGTGGATACCACGCTTAACCCCATTGGGGGCCAAGAGCGCCAGAACGCCGGAAGGGACAATGTGGGCCATCTCCTTCCCGTTTTCGTTCCACCGCCCCTCGACGTAGTTCACGTGCGTGGCTCCGCCGGGGTTGCGAATCCAGCGCATGTCCACGCTAAACGGTTTCTCGCGAAACAGGACCGCCATCTCCTGCTCCTCGCCGACCCGATCGTTCATCCGCTCCCGTTTCAAGAAGATGCATCGATAATCGGAGACCGTGCGATCGTAGTTGTCCAGACAATGCTTGAGAAAAGCGAGCGGGTCCGCGGCGGCCAGCTTAGCCGCTGATTCGGCGGGCGTTTCCTTGGCTTGAGATGAAGGGTCGAAGAGGGAATTGGTCACCACGCGCGAATCGGCAACGCGGCATTCAATCGTCGAAAACGACAACAAAGCCAAGACGAGCGCGCGCCAAGCCAACGGCGTGACCGTCCAGTGCATACGGCGAATCATCGGGTCAACTCCGGTGGGCCGCGGCTCGCGGTCATGAGCGTTTCGGCGCTGTCGCCTCGTTGCGTAGTCGGACAATACCACGGACCGGCTCGATTTCTATCGGCAGGTCTCTCAACTGCGGCCCCAGTTAAGCCCCTCCAATCACTCATTTTACGATCAGAGCGGACCCGTTGCTGCCGTCCGTGGGCTCTTCAATCGTAGCCGCCTGGTAAGTCCGGGGCAAGCCAGCATAAGCGCTAGGACACCCCCGCGCTAAGTTGGCGGTGGATTTGGCAAATGAACAACTGCCGCTTTCATGGCCGCTTCAGCGGCCTTCCGCCGCCGAAGGCGGCATTCAGGCCAGGCCTTTTAGGCCCCTGGTTAACGGGACGCCCAGATCTTCTTACTCTCAGCCCGTTTTAACGGGCCTCCCACCAGCTGTTCGCAACTAACCCACTACCTACGCACCCTTATCCCGTTGGACATCTGGCCCTGGGGAGCTCGCCGTGGCGCCGGGATCGGCTCCCGGCGGAATTCGCACGAAAAAACTAGATCCCTTGCCCGGTTCCGACGTGACGCTGATCGTTGCACCGATCATCTTCGCCAGCCCGTGCGCGATCGGCAGACCCAGACCCGCGGCTTGGGTGATTCCATCGCCGAGTACGCCCTTGGTGGTCCAGAACGGCTCAAACATCCTCAGCATGGCCTCCTCCGAGATCCCCACGCCGGTGTCGGAAATACGGACCACGGCGTCGTCGCCATCGAGCACGACTTCCATCGTCAGCGCCCCTCCGTCGGGCATGGCCTCTACCGCGTTCTGGGCGATGTTGCGCAGAATCGTCGCAACCGGAATTCGCGGAACCGGCCGCACGGGAAGGCGCGGCAGCAGCAGCGAGAAGCGGATGTCGCGGGTGGCGATCATGGATTCCACCTCGTCGGCAACGCCGTAGACGACCTCGGTGAGGTCGCTCCAATCGTTGGCCAGCCGGTCGCCTTCGGCGAACGCGAGCAATCCCTTGGCCAGGTAAGTAGCCTTGGCGAGGGACCTCGCGATCCCTTTGAGGAAGCGCTGGTCGACACCGCCTTCACGGCATGAGTTCGCGTAATCGATGCTGGTGATGACCCCGCCGAGGATGTTGTTGAAGTGATGAGCGACGGCCCCCGCCATCTCCCCCAATGAAGTCATGTGGCGGGTTTCGTTCAATTTGTTCTGAATGGCGATGCGCTGGGTGATGTCGCGGATGCATAACGAAGCGCCCATCGTCTCCCCGGTGCGGCTGACGATGGGAGCGATGGTCACAATCTGTTCCCGCCGCTGACCCTGTGCGTCGCGCTGCTGCCACTCAAACTCGCGGGTGTCACCCCCCGCGATGACCTCGCGGATCGCCTCTTCCGCCGCGGCCCGATGGTCATGCGGAATCACCGACGCGACGGGAGTGTCCATCATCGACTCCGCCGTCGCGCCGAAAAGACGAGCCGCCGCCGAATTCCAAAAGGTGATGTGCCCGTCGCGATCGACCGCCACCAGGGCCACGCCGAGATTGTCGCAGAGGTAGCGATAGTAATCCGTGTCCAGGCCGAGCGGGGCTGAGGTCGTCATGGTCGCTCCGGTTGCACACGAACCTCGCGCCGCGTCCTTTGCGAACGCGGGGTCACAAACAGGATCGTTTCCAGCGCCCGACCCTCGCGCTCGCCGACCAGAAACCGGTGACCGAGGAGATATTGGTGCGACGCCTCCGTCGTCGGGCCGATGACCAGCGACTCCCCTTCCGCGAGCGTCAGTCGAACGATCGAACCTTCGAACACGTGACGATCAACGCCCGGCACTTCGCGTATCATGCCGCCTTCCCGTTCCCAGGTCATGGCGCCCTGATCGTGCCGGATTTCAAGACTCACTTGCAGATCCGTTGCGGTGGCGGCTTCCTCGCGCACGGCGTAGTCGAGGGTCAGAGTTTTTTCGCCCGCCGTAAAGGTCTTGCCCACCAGGCGAGCCCCCGCCCCGTAGGCAAACACGGACTCCCCCTCTTCCACCGCCCCGAAGGTGAGGAGCAGCGGCTGGCCATACGGAGCGGGTGAATCGTCGCGCCGCCGCTCCGCGCGAGCCACATCGAGAATGGCATTCACCGCCGGCCAGGCTTCGGCCCGCATGGCTCCGATTCGCAGACCGTTTCGTGCCAGGCGGGCGCTGGAATCGGCATCGACGCGCAGCTCATCCACGTGATTCCAGAGCTTGGCGGAATGCCGGATCTCGATCAACGGCAGTTCCGCGCGGAGGACTTCAAAAGACAGGTCCACGACGACGATGGGCTGACCCCCCGCCGCGGGCGGAGGGGAAGAAACCGCCGGAGCGCGACTGACAGCCTCATTCGATTCATGAGGCGAGGCTCGGGCCCCCCGTGACAACGAAAACGGCCCCGAGGAGCGACAACCGAAGAAGAGAAGGATGGAAGCGATGATGAAGCGACGCAACACCATGCGGCGGCGCACCATGACACGACCCTCTCCGATCAGTACCGCGACCGTAAGGGAGCGGGCTATTTGCTACGGCAAACGCGCAGCCCGCTTGGCAACACCGGTGGTCCAATCCAAACTTGGCCAGTACCCGCGCTCGACCACTAATTGCCGCCCGAGGTCCAAGTCCCCAGAATGATTCCCACCTCACCCAGGGGCGCGGTAACGTCGTCCGATCCGTCGCACATCGAGCACAAGTTCAAATCGCCGGTGATACTCGTCCACATGATCGTCGCCCCGCCGGCGCCGGTCGTAAACGTCCCGGTCTGCGATCCCACAAACTGATAACGCCCCGGTTGAATGAAGGACGTATCCTCAACCGTGTAGTCAAACGTCCAAGTGGCCACCTCACCGACGACCATCAGATTGAACGTGTTGATCGTCACATTCTCGCTGTGCAGCGTGGTGTTACCCTTACGGACCCGATAGACGGTGGTGGTCGAGCCCCGCGGCACACTGGCGTCCAGGATTTGCACGGTGCCACTGCTGGTGATGTTGGTGATGATCGCCTCCGGGTCCGGCACAAGGTTCGCGGTAATCAAGTTGCCCGCACCGTCGAGCTCATACGATTCGGGTAGCTCATAGCCGACGCCCGGAATATACTCGACCATTCTCTGCGTGGATACCCAGAGTGGGCACCCAGTTTCCCCCACCCCCGCGCCCTGGGGCGTGTTGGCGCATTGATCGCACCCATCAGCAACGCCGTCGTCATCAGCGTCGGCCAGGTCATCAAAACCGGGACACACGTCGCACACATCGCCGAATCCATCGGCGTCGGAATCCAGTTGGTTGTTGGGGCCGGCAAGCGGGCCGTTGGGATCGGCCGGACAATTGTCCACGGCATTGGGCACGCCGTCTTGATCGGCGTCCTGTTCGCCTTCCGCACAACCATCCTGGTCAACAACCGCGCCCGGTGCTGAGTTCGGACAATCGTCCAGGTCCTGGCAGACGCCGTCATCATCCGCGTCATTCGTCGCGTCGTTTGGACAGGCATCGCACGCGTCGCCCAACGCATCGCCGTCCGCGTTAGCCTGATTGGCATTCGCGACGTTCGGGCAGTTGTCGCAGGCGTTGCCGACGCCGTCCGTGTCGGAATTGGCCTGATCGTTGTTGGCGACGCCGGGGCAATTGTCACAGACATTTCCACGTGAATCGGAATCGGTGTTGGCCTGATCCGCGTTCGAATTGGTCGGGCAGTTATCGCAGACATTTCCATCGCCGTCCGAATCCGAGTCCGCCTGATCGGCGTTCGCCATATCCGGGCAGTTATCGCAGACGTTGCCGTCGCCATCGCCGTCCGTATCCGCCTGATCGGCATTGCTCAAGGACGGACAATTGTCGCAAACATTTCCGTCGCCGTCCCCATCCATGTCCGCCTGATTGGCGTTGGCCATGTCCGGGCAGTTATCGCAGACGTTGCCGTCGCCATCGCCGTCCGTATCCGCCTGATCGGCGTTCGCCATGGTGGGGCAATTGTCGCAAGCGTTTCCGTCGCCATCCGTGTCGTCATCCGCTTGATCGGTGTTGGCCGCCATCGGGCAGTTGTCGCACGCGTCCCCCAGCTCGTCGCTGTCGCTGTTCGCCTGGTCTTCGTTGGTCTCCAGGGGACAGTTGTCACAGACGTCTCCGAACGTGTCGTCGTCCGAATTCAACTGGTCATTGGGACCGGCCAGCGGCCCGTTGGCATCCATCGGGCAATTGTCGCCGGCGTTCTTCACCCCATCCTGGTCGATGTCGACCTCGCTCGAGGCGCATCCATTGTCATCCACGGTTGAACCCGGCGGAGTATTCGGGCAGTCATCCACGTTCTGGCACACATTGTCGTTGTCGGGGTCATTGGTTTCATCGTCAGGGCACTCGTCGCACGCGTCGCCCAGACCGTCGGCGTCGGCATTGGCCTGGTCCTGATTCGAAATCGTCGGACAGTTGTCGCAGTCGTTGCCCAACCCGTCCGTGTCGGTATTGGCCTGCCCGGCGTTGGAAACCGTCAGGCAGTTATCACAGACATCGCCCACCCCGTCCGTGTCGCCGTCCAACTGGTTGTTGGGACCCTCCGTCGGACCATTGTCGACGTTCGGACAGTTGTCCAGATTGTCGCCGATCCCGTCGCCGTCGGTATCCCGCTGGCTCGCGCTGCAACCGTCGTCGTTGGCGTCTTCGCCGGGCGGCGTGTCCGGGCAATCGTCAACGTTACCGCAAACTCCATCGTCGTCGGCGTCGTTGGCATTGTCGTTCGGACACGAATCGCAGGCGTTGCCGAGCGCGTCGCCGTCGGAGTTCGATTGGCTCGCGTTCGCATCCGCCGGACAGTTGTCACAAACATCACCCCGGCCATCGGTGTCGGTGTCGAGCTGATCCGCGTTGGTGCTGTTGAGGCAGTTGTCGCACGCGTTACCCCGCCCATCCGAGTCCGAATCCGTCTGATTTGTGTTGGCCGTGTTTGGACAGTTATCGCAGACATTGCCGCGACCATCGTTGTCCGAATTAACCTGATCGGCGTTGGCGTTGTTGGGGCAGTTGTCGCAGACGTCTCCGCGACCATCATTGTCCGCGTCCGCCTGATCGGCATTGGCCTGGTTCGGGCAGTTGTCGACGGCGGCGCAGTCCCCATCGGCATCGGGATCGTTACCCGCGTCATTCGGACAAGAGTCGCAACCGTTGGGTATGCCATCTTCATCGACGTCCAGATCGTCATCGAAACCGCTGCAAAGATCCTCGGTGTCCGGCGTGCCGTCGGCGTCCGAATCGAGCGGCGGTTCCGGAATGAACGTAGCGGTGATCGTCGTGGCCTCATCAGCCAGAATGGTCAACGGATTGTCGGTTGAAGCGGTGCTGCCGGACCAACGGTCGAACACCCATTCCGCCTCGGGCCGGGCGGTGAGCGTCACTTCCTCCCCTTCCGCCTCTTGGTCAACGGTCCCGTTGCCGACGACGGTAACCTCAAGAACCACGTCCGTCGGAACATCCTGACCGGATCCGTTTCCACCGCCATTGCCCGAACCGTCATCGTTGTTGAGCGGGCAGCCGCAGATCAGGAGCAATAAGAAGGGCACGCCCGTCCAAAGGGTTAGACCGGGCCTCACGCGACGGAATGGCAACATGCTCGATACGTCTCCGTTAGGGGAAAGTACCCAAAGGCGGGGTCAGCGATCGCCCAGCCACGACGACGCCTCATTATCGCGGTCGCGGTGTTCGCAGGCAAGGGAAAGTCGCGATCGGCGGGCACTTCCCCACCGTTTTCCTCAGCCGCGGAACCCGTTCATGTCCGATATCTCGGTGCCCTCGCGGGCGTGCTTCGCCATTGATACCGCGGGCACCCCATTCGAGGGCCACCAAAACAGCTGAGCCGCGAGCAAGGATCCGTACGGCCGGGGCGACCTCCCCTCCGAAAGTCGCTCCCGACTCGCGCGGACCGTGCCCGCGGCTCATTAAGGGCTTCGTTCCGCGAACGCTCGTCGCCTCGCGGAGTTGTCTTGAAGCCTACTCGCAATGCTCTTCAGCCAGATCGACGCAGGGCTGGTCCCACTCCTCCTGGCAGCACGCGGGATCTCGTGTGCAAACTTCGCCGCAACAGGCCTCATCGTTCGAACCGGGGGTGTCATGAACCGTCAACGGATCACCGGCGTCGGGTCCGCAGGCGCTATGACACCGCGAGGCCTCGCGCTCCGCGCACACGTTGTCCCACTCCTGCAGGCAGCAGTACGGGTCCTCGGCACAGACGTTGTTGCAGCAATCCACGTCGCCGCAGCCCGGCTGCGATCGGCAGCTACCCTCACCGCCGCCCGGACACTGATTGTCCGCGGCGCACGGACGGCCTTCGTTGCTCCCTGCGGAGCAGACCGTGCCACGCGTGCAAGCCGGCAGCCCGCTCTGGCACGCCGCGAAGTTGCCCGTGCAAAGACCCTGGGCCTGCTCGGCACAAACCTCGTCCCACTCAGTATCGCAGCAGTACGGGTCAATCGCGCACGTCTCCTCGCAGCAGTTGGCGTCACCACATCCCGCCGTGTCGTGGGCGGCCAGACAATCGCCCGCCGCACCGCACGTCGGCAGGCTGCAACTGATGTTCACGCCGCCGACCCCACCCGGTTCGCCGGAAAAAGTGCCGATTCGGATGAGGTAGCTCTGCCCGGAAACGGCCTCAAACGTCACCAAGGACTGAACGGCGCTGCTCGTGCAGGCGTCGTCGTTGCAACTGAGCAAGCGGGCGTCCGTGGCCGGGCAATCGCACCCGTCGTACACCGCCAGCTTGGTGTCCACCGCGGTCAAGCCGCAGGTCCGGACGAAGACCGTGCCAGTGCAGGGCGACTCCCAGCAGGCCCACACGTCGTGATCGACCTGGTCGCTACCGAAGGAGACGCAATCCGTGTGGCCGGGGCCGTCCAAGGTGGCGTTGCTGTTGTCAAACACCACCGTACCCTCTTCCGAGAGCGCCTGGGCGCCGTCACATGCGTTCGCGGTGATGCGAATGATCGCGTCGCAGTTGCTATCGCACGTCGTCGAGTTCGGTGGCTCGCATTCTTCGCCGGCCTCGACCACGTTATTGCCGCAGACGGGATCGCCACCACCCGATTCCGGGCAGCCGTTTTCGTCCACGTCGGTGCCCGCCGGTGTCCCCTCGCAATCGTCGCGGTTGTTGGGCACGCCGTCGCCGTCGCTGTCGTCGTCACCGGTATCGATCGGGCAGCCGTTGGCGTCGACGTCGGTGCCCAGCTCGGTGTCCGGACAATCGTCATCGGCGTCCATCACGCCATCACCGTCCTCGTCGTTGGCAATCGGGCAGCCGTTGGCATCCACCACCGTGCCCGCCGGCGTATTCGCACAATCGTCGTCAGCATCAGCCACCCCGTCGCCATCCGCATCGGGCGCCAATGGACAACCGTTTGCATCAACTTCCGTGTCCGGCGGCGTATTCGGACAATCGTCATCATCGTTGACCACGCCGTCATCATCCGTGTCGTCGTCGCCGATCGGTACCGGACAACCGTTGGCATCTACCGGCGTGCCCATGCTTGTGCCGGGGCAGGTATCGACATCATCGTTCACGCCGTCCTCGTCGGTGTCGCGCTGGCTGAGGGCGCAGCCGTTTGGATCGACCGTGGCATCTTCGGGCGTATTGGGGCAATCGTCATCGGCATTGATCACGCCGTCGGCGTCGCTGTCACCCTGTCCCGGCGGCGGGTCGACCGGGCCGGACGGGCAGCCGGTAATGAGAATGGTGAACGTCCCGGCCGCAAAAAGCCATGCGGCAATGCTTAAACGAGTGAACAACTGAGTCTGCACGCTGAATCTCCCCAAGAGCCTATAGTGCCGATCAACCCCGACATGAATGTGGAATCTGCCGGGGGTCCCCCCTGTTGAGGAACTCTAGGCCCCACCAAGTAGCAAGGCAAGGGGCGATAGCCCAAGGTCCGCTCGCCCGCGCTCATTTGGATCGTTTCGCCGTTGGGCGGCCGGAGTTATCGAGCCTGATCGATCTGGGTCCGTTTCCGCGGTGATGGTTCGGCGGGGGCGTCCATCGGCGGGCGAGAAAAAATGGCGCCTCGGCCTGCGGTACTTGGCCGCACTTGGCGCTTATCACTTCGGGGCATCGCGCGCCGCCGCGACCGGCGGAAATGCGCGGGCAATCTCATTTATCGCCCCCACGACGCGGCGCGAATCGCGCTTCGCCGAAAATGTGCCGCTCAGCTCCGCGCGCTCAAACAGCGGTTCACCCTGCGTATCTTGCCGTGCCGGCTTCAACCGGGCCAGTTCGAGCGCCCCGGACAGGTCGTTGCTCCGCTTGTCAATATCGCAGAACAACGATCCAACTCCCTCGAACGTGGCCACCAGCTCACCGCTCCAAATGCAGTAATGCACGGTGCCGTTGAGCTGCGTGCGATGAGCGACGGTGCGCCCGGCGATCGATCGCCAGAACGTCTTCAAGTGAACGATTTGCACGATCTTGGCCGAGGGATCGTTTCGATCGGCCGTTTCACGGCGAAGGATAATATCCACGTTGCCACCCTCGTCCACGTCATAGAACGCCTCATCGAATACTTCATGCAGCCGCTCGACGCGCCCCGGTTCCCGATAATTGACGATTTCAAAAGTCGTGGCCGGGGCGGAACAACCGGCGCAAACGAGCATGATCGTCCACAAGCATCGCTGCGGCCCGCCTATGGCCTGATGACCCGCCACCGCGCGAATCGACGCCGGCGTCGCAACATGAACTGGAATTCCCGACACGATCGAGGACACGATACGAATGGTGGAGAGGAGGGTCAACGGGTGGCGTGCGTAAACCGCGGGTCCGTGACGGAATCGGTGGATCTATTGCAGACCCCAACGGGGTCTCGACTTCTAGCCCAGGGTTGCCCGCCAAGGCGGGCTACCCTGGGTTAACGGCGCCAAGCGTCGCAACCCCATCGGGGTTGTGCCCATTCGTCGCATCGGTTTCCCAGGGTAGCCGCTGCGCGGCAACCCTGGGCTGAAGGTCATAACGCCTTCGGCGTATGCGTCTTCGGCCTTCGCATCTTGGCTGACCCAAGCGTGGCGCCTCCGGTTCCTCATACCGTCGCCGTTCGCCGCCCGAACGAAACCTTCGCCCCGATCAGCAGCACCAGCGTCAGGACGGCCAATCCCCACTCCCCCATCGCCGGGATCCCCGCGGGTGCGCAATCCAACTCGGGGCACGAAGTTCCCTTGGCCCACTCGCACGTCGGACAATCGCACCCAGCCTGCGTCACGCCGTCCGTGCAGGGTTGGAAGGGATCGCCAGAACAACAGGCCCCGGTAATGGCCTCACACTCCACCTCATCGCATGGCACACCCTTGGTCCACACTTGCAGCGGGCCTGAACAAGCGCTGGATTCTTCCTCCGCGCACGTCCCGGAGATCAGATCACAGCAGGCCCCGGTGATGGCCTCGCACACGATGTCGGCGCAAGCCGCACCCTCGCTCCACGCTTGGTGTGTTCCAGTACAAGCGCTGTCCAGGATGTCCTCCGCGCAGGTCCCTGAGAGAAGGTCGCAGCACGCCCCACGAAGTTCGAGTCGGATCGCGACGCTGTGAAACCAGCCCGAAGCGACAGTGATAAAGCCGCTGTTGGGCACCGGGACGTTAGTCTCACTATAACCGTTGCGTCCCCACGCTACGATGGAGCCGTCGGACTTCAGGCCAAGGCTGTGCCCCCAGCCTCCGGCCACGGCGATAAACTCGCTGTTGGGCAAGGGTACGTCGGTCTGACCATAATAGTTGTCTCCCCAGGCCACGATGGAGCCGTCGGACTTGACGCCCAAGCTGTGATACAGCCCCCCGGCGACAGCCACGAAACCGCTGTTGGGGCCCGGGACGTCCGTCTGACCATCGTCATTGAGTCCCCACGCCACGATGGAGCCATCGGACTTGAGCCCCAGGCTGTGATGCCCGCCCCCGGCCATGGCCACGAAGCCGCTGTTGGGCGCGGGGACGTCCGTCTGACCGTCGTCATTCACTCCCCAGGCCACGACGGAGCCGTCGGACTTGAGGCCGAGGCTGTGATGGCTGCCCGCGGCGATGGCCACAAAGCCGCTGTTGGGCGCCGGGACGTCCGTTTGACCAAAGCGCTCGTCTCCCCAGGCCACGATGGAGCCGTCGAACTTGAGGCCCAGACTGTGATTCACCGCCCCCGCGATGCCCACGAAGCCGCTGTTGGGAGGGGGCACGTTCGTCGGACCAAAGAAGTAGTGTCCCCATACCACGATGGAGCCGTCGGACTTCAAACCCAGGCTGTGATACGCGCCTCCAGCGACAGCGATGAAGCCGCTGTTGGGCGGGGGAGTGTTCGTCTGACCATTCTCATTGAGTCCCCACGCCACGATCGAGCCGTTGGACTTGAGGCCCAGGCTGTGCTCTCCACCACCGGCGACGCCAATGAAATCCGCGTTGGGCGCGGGGACGTTCGTCTGACCATCCCAGTCAAGTCCCCACGCCACGATGCGGCCGTCGGACTTGAGCCCCAGGCTGTGACCAAAGCCCGCGGCGATGCCCACGAAGCCGCTGTTGAGCGCGGGAACGTCGGTCTGACCAAAATAGTTGTATCCCCACGCCACGATCGAGCCGTCTGACTTTAGGCCCAGGCTGTGCTCATCGCCCGCGGCGACGGCCACGAAGCCGCTGTTCGGGGCCGGGACATCCCTCTGACCACGATAGTTGTCTCCCCACGCCACGATGGAGCCGTCGGACTTGAGGCCCAGGCTGTGAAGCCCGCCCGCGGCGATGGCCACGAAGCCGCTGTTGGGCGCGGGGGGCGGGTAGCCGGAGATGAAATGTCCCCAGGCGACAACGGAGCCGTCGGACTTGAGGCCCAGGCTGTGCTGCCCGCCGGCGGCAATGGCCACGAAGCCGGTGTTGGGCGCGGGTACGGTGCACTGACCGGAGTCAAGGTTGTCACCGCATCCCCACGCCAGGATGGAGCCGTCAGACTTCAGACCGAGGCTGTGATACGCGCCTGCGGCGACGGCCACGAAGCCGCTGTTGGGCGCGGGGACGTTGGCCTGACCAGCGAGGTTCCAGCCCCACGCGACGATGGAGCCATCGGACTTCAGGCCCAGGCTATGAGCCGCGCCCGCGGCCACTTGCGTGAACGGTCCCGTCAAGTCCACCCCGACGACTTGGCGTCCCCACCCCACGACCGATCCGGACGGCTCGCCAGCGAGAGCGATGCCGGTTGACGTAAGCAGGACGACACTGCAAGTGTAAGCGAATCGTGACGCGACAACGATCAGTCGCCCAGGCGCCAAGCTTCGAATTTGCTGGTTCATAAACTTCCCTTTCCCGTGGAAATGCCGCAGACCTAACGGGCATTCTACTCGAACTGCTCTCGAAGCCACAACGCTTTTCCTGTACAGGGATCGCTTGCCGGCGATCAGAGCCGCGACCGTCAGGGAGCGGGCTTTTCAACCCGTGAACGTCAAAACCGCTTGCTTACGCGCGCGGCTCTGATCCTCGTAACCGCCACGCGGTTTCCACCTGTCAAAAGAATTGAAACCCGTGCGCCAGAATTTGAGAGGGGCTCCGCCGTGACCTATACTTCACCTCATGGAACGCGCGATGACCAACGCTCACAACGACAGATCAGCCCGCTGGCGACTCGGGGTGGTGTCTTATCTCAACGCCAAGCCGCTCATCGAAGGATTGGAGACGGATGGCCGCTTCGAATTGATTCTCGACGTCCCCTCACGACTGGCCACACTGCTCGACGAAGGCTCGGTCGACGCCGCTCTCGTGCCGGTGATCGACCTTCTGTGCGATGGTCGGCGGTGGCGGATCATCTCCGACGCTTGCATCGGGTGCGACGGTGAGACGCTTACCGTGCGCGTGTTCTCTCGCGTGCCCGCGGCCGAGATACGAACCCTCCACGTAGACGGGCATTCGCACACCTCGGTTGCACTGGCCAGAATCCTCTGGCATGAGCTGTATGGGCAATCCCTCAACATCGTCCCGCTGGAGGATGTATCCGAAGGTTATGACCGGGACGCCGTTCTTCTGATCGGCGACAAGGTGGTGACCCACGCCCCCACTCATCTGGAGATCGAAACCGACCTCGGCTCGGCCTGGAAAACGTTGACCTCGCTGCCCTTTGTATTCGCGGCGTGGGCCGCTCCGCGAGACAGCGACCTCGACCTCTCCGAACTCACCGACCGGCTCGCCCAGGCCCGTAACGCCGGCGTCGCCGCCGCGGAGATGATTGCCGCCGATTACGGACCCGGTCTCGGCTGGCCGGTCAACCTGGCCAGGCGATATTTGACCCAGCGGTTGAAGTTTCACCTCGGTCCCCGCGAGCGGCAGGGAATGGCCCGTTTTCTGGAACTGGCCAAGCGGCATGGGATCGTCTCGCCGACCAAGGAGCTGGTGTTCGCATGACGGCGATGACGACTCTCCGCGGTCCAGCGATCACGGCGGAGCGACCCCCGCGCCTCGATGACAACGAAGCGTTGGAGCTATACACGAGCGCCTCCATTCAGGAGCTGGGCCGCCGGGCGCATGAGATCACGACTCGACTTCACCCTGAACCATACCGCACATACGTCGTCGATCGGAACATCAATTACGCGAATTACTGCTCGGCGCGGTGCATCTTCTGCAACTTCAAGGCCGACCCGCCCGGAATGAACACCGGCCGAAAAGACCTGCCGGAAGGATACGTCCTTTCCTTCGCGGAAATCGGCAAGAAGATCGAGGAGCTCATCGCCATCGGCGGGACGCAGATCCTCATGCAGGGCGGACTGGTGCCCGCTAACATGCTGCCGTTCGAGTGGTACGGCGACCTGATGAGCTTCATCAAGCGCGAATATCCCGGCATCCACATTCACGCCTTCAGCCCGCCGGAAATCCACGCCTTCCACGAAGAGTTCAACATGAGCGTGCGCGACGTGCTCCTGCGACTACAAGAGGCCGGGCTCGATTCGATCCCCGGTGGCGGCGCCGAAATCCTCGTCGATCGCGTCCGCGACAAAATCGCTCAGGGCAAAACGACAACCGACCAATATTTGCACGTCATGCGCGAGGCCCACGGAATCGGCATGCGGACGAGCATCACCATGATGTTCGGCCATATCGAGACCATCCCCGAGCGAGTCGAGCATCTGCGGCTCATTCGTGACTTGCAGGACGAAACCGGCGGCTTTACCGCGTTCATCGTCTGGACGTTTCAGCCCGGCGACACTCCCTTGGGGCGCGTTCGCACGCGCGATCCCCACGACCCCGCTCCTCCCGACGGAGTTCACCTCCACCTGGCCGATGCCCATGAGTATCTGCGAATGACCGCCCTCGCCCGCATCTTTCTCGACAACATCCCCAACATCCAATCGAGTTGGGTCACGCAAGGCCCCAAAGTCGGTCAACTGGCCCTGTTCTTCGGGGCCAACGACATGGGTTCGGTGATGATGGAGGAGAACGTCGTGTCCGCCGCGGGGACGACCTACAGCCTCAGCGAGAACGAAATTCGCCACGCAATTCAAGACGCGGGCTGGGTTCCACGTAAGCGGAACTTTTATTACGAGCTGATCGACTGACAAGATCGGGTCACGCTCCTGTCACCCGGGCGCAATTTCACCGTTCACCGCATTGTAATGACGACGATTCGTCAGTATCTTTAGGGATGTCCCTGACTTAGTGTTAGTACGGGGTGTACCGTGGGGTGGGTAGGGAGTTCTGCATGAATCTCGGTTGGTCCGGCCGTCTCGTCGCGTCATCATTCTTCATGTTCCTGCTGATTGTCCCGGCTCGTGCCCAACAGGCCGCGCGGCCACTACGCGTGGTTGAACGGCTCCCGGCCCAACGGGCGACCTTGTACAGCGGTCGCGCCATCGACGTGGAAGTCGAGCGAGTCTGGAAGCCCATTTGCGGAAGCGACACCGCGCAGATTACCGAGCAGCGATTTCAGACCCTCGTGGACGAGATGCGAGCGGCCGTCGATGCCGCGCCCGCGGAAGCGGTGAGCGTTTCCGGTGCCGGGTTGGACATCGTATTCAACATTATTGGCGGGCTGCCGGCGGGAGCCGCGGCCGGTCTCGCGAATGTGGAAGCATTCATCGAGAGCCAGTTCACCGACCCCGTCACGATATCAGTGACCTTTCGGATGCAGAGCATGGGCCCCGGCGTTCTCGGCGCCACCTCCAGCAGCTACGCCGGCAGCGTGCTCTGGCCGGACGTCGTGGAAGGTTTGCAGGCGGGCATGGACGGCGACGACGTGATTCATGACTACCTTCCCACCGGCCCAACCATCCCCGTTCGCTACGACGCGAGTTCGAGCACCATCACCAACGAAACCCGCGTCTTCTTCACCATCGCCAATTTCAAGGCAACGATCGGCTCTACGGGCGGCGCGGCGGCCAGCATGACGCTGAACACCGATTTCAGTTGGGACTATGACCCGTCCGATGGCGTCACGGGGTTCGATTTTCAATCCGTTGTGGCCCATGAGGTCGGACACGCCCTGGGTTTTGTCTCCGGCGTCGATTTCCGCACCAACGACATCGAATCGCTGGACATCTACCGATTTCAACGAACCGACGGCTCGGGCGATTGGAACCCCGACAACTACAATGAGTTTCAAAACCGGGCCCGCACCGCCGACTTCAACAACCCCAACGACGACGCCAATTCCGACATCATTTCCGCCGAATACCGCATGGAGGACGGCAGTCCGCGACAAGCCAGCCATTTCCGCGACAACATGGGCATCGGAATCATGGACCCCACGGCCGCCGCGGGCGAAACTTTTTATCCCAACTTCTATCGAATGGCCGACCTGCAAATGTTCGACGCCATGGGCTGGGATTTCGTCGATTGCAACCTGAACGCCGTGGCCGACCAGCAGGATCTCGCGATCGGCGGTTTCGAGGACGCCAACGCGAATGGTCAGCTCGACGTGTGCGAGCGGAACGCCCCCTTGGCCGAGCTCGGCGCCGGAGCCGGGCCCTGTGACTTCTGCATCGGCGTCAGCACCTGCATCGACGGCACTTGTTACCAGCCCAAGAACCGATACGTCTCGCTTCGCCCACAGAATCCGGGCAGCCTGACCGCTCTGCGTGTAACCGAGGTGGGCAGCGGGCGGCAGTGGTGGGTCGGGGAACCGAACGGAAGCAGCATCGCCGAATTGGTCGCCGCCCCGGAATTCAGGGACTGGTCCCTGTACCCCGAGACGATCCACGTCGGAGACTGTGCCATAACCCCGGGCGCCACCTACGAAATCCAGTCGTTGTTGGACGTGGACGACCCGAGCGATGAAGGGGTGTACTCACCCGCCGTGGCCCTACCGACGGTGAACAACTGGGGCGACGTGACCGGTTTGATTGCTGGTTCGCCGCCGGATGGAACATCCAACTTTTCCGATATCACCGCCGTCGTGGATCGCTTCCGCGGCGTGGCCAGCGCACTGCCAACCGAGCGCTGCGACCTGTACCCCGAAGTGCCCAACGGCACCGTGAACTTCCAGGACATTTCGGGGGCCGTTGATGGATTCCGCGGAATCCTTTATCCATTCAGCGCTCCCGTGAACTGTCCATAGACGTAACAGCCCGACCCGGTGATTCTCCGCCGCACTGCGAGCCACGGACCTCAGTCCGCGCAAAACCGCTGTTCCGGGTGAAGTCCGCGCCGTAATGCTTCCGCCCTGCTACCATATCCATGCGTGAGCGCGCGGGCCCATCACATGGAGCGTAATCCCAGCGACCGAACCGGATTCCTCTGGCACGAGGAAGGCGATCGGCGCGAGGGGACCGTTGCCGAGGTCGCCCCGATAGCCCCTCTTGCGCGAACCTACTCCTTTGCCGTGTCCGAATCCCTGGCCGAATCCCTGCAACTGGGACATCGCGTGATGGTGCCCCTCGGTCGCCGGGGGACGCTTCGCCCCGGCTTCGTGATCGGGTTGGATCGCCGCCCCTGGGACAGCACCCTCCGCCCGGTTGATTCCCTCGTCGACGCGGGCAGCTTTCTCACGCCGGAACTGATCGATCTCGCCCGCGAAATCGCCTTGCATTACGCCTGTCCGCTCGGGCGCACGCTCGCGGCCATCACTCCCGAAGGCGTCCGACGCGAGGCCGGACTCCAAACCGTTCGGTACGTAAGGCTGATCGATAACGGCCCGTCCCCGAAGTCGCCCGCGGATTCCATGGACGCACCCGGTTCGGATGCCACGAGTGTCCTCCGTATGACACCCCAGCGCCGGAACGTGATTGAGTATCTTCAATCGACCGGCAGTGGATCGGTAACACTTGATCAACTGTTAACTGCGACGGGCGCTTCGGACGCCGTGGTCCGGGGGCTGGTCGCCGCGGGCCGCCTGAGCGTCGACATTCGCAAGGAACTCACCGCCGAACTGGAAGAACCGCCTTCGCAGGTCGAACCGTCATTCGAATTGAACGAGGAACAAACGATCGCCCTTTCATCGATTCGCGAAGCCATCGACGCCCGCCGGTTCAGCGTCACGTTGCTATTCGGGGTCAGCGGGTGCGGAAAAACAGAGGTGTACATACGGGCGATTCGGGATGTCGTCGGCGCCGGTTTTCAAGCCATTCTGCTCGTCCCCGAAATCATGCTGACCACCCAAGTCGCCCAACGGCTCGCCTCCCGCTTTCCGCGCGTGGCCATGATGCACAGCGGGCTCACCGACGCCCAGCGATCGGTGCTTTGGCGGCACATCGCGGCCGGCGAGCGATCCGTCATCATCGGCACCCGCAGCGCCGTCTTCGCCCCGTGCCCCCGGCTCGGCCTGATCTGCGTCGATGAGGAGCAGGAAACCAGCTACAAGAACCTGCGGGCCCCCCGGTTTCACGTGCGCGACGTGGCCATCATGCGGGCCAAGCAATTGGGCATTCCCGTCGTCCTCGGCTCGGCCACGCCGTCGGTTGAAACATGGCATCTCAGCGGCGCGCACAAGGACTATCGCCGCGTGGCCATCCGTCGCCGAGTCAAGGGGCTGCCCATGCCGCGGGTGGACGTGATCGACATGCGCGTTGAATACGTCGAGCGAAAACAGTCCCTCGTCTTTTCCCGCACCCTGGAACGACTCCTGGGTGAAACATTCGATCGCGGCGAGCAGGCCCTGCTGCTCATGAACCGCCGAGGGTTCGCCAACCGGCTCTTCTGCCCGGACTGCAAGACCCGCGTGGTCTGCCCCCAATGCAACGTCGGATTGGTCATGCACTCCGCGACCGGGCAGTCTATGTGCCACTACTGTCGCACCCGAATGGTAACGCCGACGCGTTGTCTCAATCCGACTTGCAACGCCGAACTGGTGCGGTTCGGCGTGGGTACGCAGCAGGTCGAAGATGTCTTGGCGCGGATGTTCCCCGATCGACGAATCGCTCGCGTCGATAGTGACACCATGCGGCACCGGTCACAATATGAGGAACTGGTTCGACGCTACGAGACTCGGGAGATCGACGCCCTGGTCGGCACGCAGATGATCGCCAAGGGCCTTGATTTCCCGTTCGTTTCACTGGTGGGCGTCGTCCACGCCGATATCGGCGCCTTCAGCGCCGACTTCCGGGCCCACGAACGATTGTTTCAACTCATCACCCAAGTGGCGGGTCGCGCCGGTCGCGCGGACGCCGCCGGGCGAGTCGTCGTACAAACCACGACGCCCGATCTGCCCGCTTTCACCTTCGCCCTGAAACACGATTACGAATCCTTCGCCGAGGCCGAACTCGCTTCCCGCCGCGCGATTGGTCTGCCGCCGTTTCGTCGCCTCGCCCGCATCGTCGTGGCCGATCGCCGCGACGCCAAAGCCGGCGAGGAGGCGGAATCGCTGGCCGTTCGCGTTCGGGGATCAATCGCAGCCTTGGCCCTGTCCCATGCCGACGTCTGGGGGCCGACGCCATGCGCCATCGCCAGGCTCCGCGGGCACTATCGCCACGAGATCATCATCCGTACCGCCAACGCGACTGACCTGCGCGCCCTCCTGTCCGCGCTGCAAACGGCCAACGCCCTGCGAACCAAAGCAGACTCGACGATCGTCGACGTCGACCCGGTATCAATGATGTGAATCAAGCGTCTGGCTTGGGTGTTGACCGCGATTCGTTGGCTTGGATCACGGCCTCGGGGGAGAGGACGGTGATCCCTCCGTAACGTGTGAAATCTTGAGCATTGAAGGTAAGAATGTACGAAACGTTGTGACGAACCATGGCGGCGACAAGCCGAGCATCATGGGCACTTTTTCCTCGCACATCGTACTTGACTACGAGTCGCTCCCAATGGTCGAAGATGGTCCGCTCGTCGCGAAGCAAAGTGAAGACGCTCCTTGCCTTGGTGATTTCAGCTTCGGCTTGAACCATAGTTAAGGCGAGTCCGTTGGCCGAAGCGGGTTTCGTCGCCACAACCCAGAATTCATAGAGCACCTGAGGTACAATACAGGGGTCGTCGTTGCGAGCGATGACCGTTTCCACGGCTCGGAGGGCTGCTTGGTGGTGATGGTGGGCTGGTTGAGCGATACGCGCGACGATGTTTGTATCCGCGAGTATCCTCATTCACCCTGGCCTTCGTAGATGCCGTTTCGGCTGTCGTCGGCTTCATAGGGAAGATGCGGGCGACTATCTGCCCAAGCACGAAGTGCCGTAATCCGCTGTCGAGACGACCGCTCGAAGTCCCCGTTCCCATCGACGACCTGGTCGGCAATCGAAAGCTTTTCTTCGAGGGCTTCCAAAACGAAACTCGAAATATCTTTTCCCGCGGCCCGGGCTTGTTCTCGAAGGGTCAGTTCAGCTTCTGGAGACAATGAGACATTGATTTTCATGGTATCTCATTCAGCATTGCGCAACCCGATGTCCGAACCAGCACTATTTGACACGGCCTTTTTCTCGATCATAACCAGGGTAGCAATGAAAAGCCACGCGGCTATTTGACGATAATATTCCCAGAGCTAATATCGGACCCCTGTTCAATTTTGGCGCGGTGTTAAGAGGATTTCAGCGATGTCCAAAGCACAACGGATGGTCTTCTCGTTCGGCAACGGCAAGGCGGATGGTCGCGGCGATCAGAAGGAGCTGCTCGGCGGCAAAGGGGCCGGCCTCGCGGAAATGACCCGCATCGGCCTGCCAGTCCCCGCGGGTTTCACGATCACCACCGAAGTCTGCGACGCCTACAACCAGCGCAAGCAGCAGTGGCCGGCGGGACTCGAACGACAAGTCCGACAGGCCGTCGCCCAGATGGAGCGCACCTGCAAAAAGAAACTCGGCGCCGCGAAAAACCCCCTGCTTGTCTCCGTCCGGTCCGGCGCCGCCCGCTCCATGCCCGGCATGATGGAGACCATCCTGAACCTCGGCCTCAACGACCGCTCCGTCATCGCCCTGGCCGAAGCTTCCGGCAACCGCCGTTTCGCCTTCGACGCCTACCGCCGCCTCATCATGATGTACGGCTCGACCGCTCGCGGCATCGACCGCCACCATTTCGACCGGGCGTTTGACGAATTGAAGCGCACCCGCGCCGCGCGGCGTCTCGTTCGCGGCCCCGATCAGCAAATCCTCGATACCGACGTGGACGCCGATGAACTCGAAGCTTTGGTTGGCGAATTCAAGGACATCTACCGGCAGCACGCCAACGAAGATTTCCCACAGGATCCATTCGTACAATTGAAAGGCGCGATCAACGCCGTCTTCGATAGCTGGATGGCCGAAAAGGCCGTCACCTATCGCCGTGTCGAGAAAATCTCCGGCCTCAAAGGCACCGCCGTCAACGTCTGCCAGATGGTCTTCGGCAACATGGGCCAGGATTCGGGAACCGGTGTCTGCTTTACCCGCGACCCGAGTACCGGCGAATCAACCTTCTACGGCGACTTGCTCATCAACGCCCAGGGGGAAGACGTGGTCGCGGGTATCCGCACGCCGCTCCCCCTCTCCGAACTCCAGCGGCTCATGCCCGAGGCCTACGATCAGCTCGAGGCCGTGCGGGCCATGCTCGAAATCCATTACAAGGAAATGCAGGACATCGAGTTCACCATCGAGCAGGGTACTCTTTATGTGCTTCAATGCCGCGTCGGCAAGCGATCGCCGCAGGCGGCCTTCAAGATCGCAGTCGATCAGGCCACGCACGGCCTTCTCGCTCCCGCCGAGGCCCGCCGCCTCGTCAAGGAGCGCTATCTGCCCAAGCGATATCTCGCGGCCGCGATCAAGCCCATCATCACCAAGGACGACGCCATCCGGAGAATCCAGCCGGTCGACGTCGAGCGCTTGTTCTATCCGGTCCTCGATCCACGCATTCCTCCCGCGGAACTCAATCATCGCCGCCTCGCCACCGGTATCGGAGCCGTTCCCGGCGCCGCCTGTGGCGAAATCGTCTTTACCGCTCAGGAAGCCGAACTGCGCGGCAAGCGCGGCGCCAACGTCATATTGGTCCGCAAGGAGACTTCTCCTGAGGACGTCGGCGGCATGCACGCGGCGGCGGGAATTCTGACCGCCACCGGCGGGAAGACTTCCCACGCCGCCGTCGTCGCCCGCGGCTGGGGCAAGTGCTGCATCGTCGGCTGCGATCAACTGGTAATCGACTACCCCGCTCGCCGCATGACCCTCAACGGTCGCACTCTGCACGAGGGCGAATCGATCACCCTCGACGGCAACAGCGGCACCATCTACGACGGCCGCATCAACCTCGTCCGACCGGATGCCCCTCCGGAATTCGAGACCTTGATGAGTTGGTGCGATGAGCGCCGCCGCCTCGGCGTCCGCACCAACGCCGACACGCCCGCGGACGCGATTCGCGCGGTCGAACTCGGCGCCGAGGGCATCGGTCTCTGCCGCACCGAGCACATGTTCTTCGACCCGAGTCAGCCGCGAAGGCTCATCGCCATGCGAGAGATGATCCTCGCCGACAACGAATCCGACCGTCGCCGCGCCCTGGAAAAACTCCTCCCTTACCAGCGCGAAGACTTTGAGGGCATCTTCGCGGCCATGGACGGAAAGCCGGTCACCGTGCGCCTTATCGACCCCCCGTTGCACGAATTCCTTCCGCAGGCGGACAACCGCGAAGGGCTGCAATCCGTTGCCGACGAGCTGACCTCGAACATTCGCCAGGAACTGTCTAAGCTGACCGTCTGGGACGATGAGCGCCGCCGCGAGTTGGAGTCGAAACGGATCTCACTGGCCGACCTCGCCCGCCGCATCGACCAACTGCACGAGACCAACCCCATGCTCGGCCATCGCGGCTGCCGCCTCTGCATCACCTTCCCTGAAATCCTGGACATGCAAGTCCGCGCGATCATCGAGGCCGCCGTCAACGTCTCCGAACGCGGCGCCAAGGTAACGCCGGAGATCATGATCCCCCTGGCCATCGACGATCGAGAGCTCGGCTTTTTGATCGAACGAACGCGGGCCGTGGCCGATGCCATCCTGCGTCAGCGCGGAAGCAAACTCAAATACCTCGTCGGCACCATGGTGGAAACGCCGCGCGCGGCGCTCATGGCGGATCGCCTCGCCGCCATCGCCGATTTCTTCAGCTTCGGCACCAACGATCTCACTCAAATGACGCTTGGCCTGTCACGCGATGACGCCGGCCGATTCCTACCCGATTACCTCGCCGACGCCTCCAGCGAACCAAGCACCGCTCATACCGCCGCTCATACCGCCGCTCATACCGAGCCGCAGGCTTTAGCCCGCGCGAACGCGCCCGCCGATGCAACGCGTACGTCAGCCGATGACGTCCCCACGGAATCCGATCTGCGAGAATTGACCGAGAAATACTTCCCCATCTTCGAGGACGATCCGTTCCAATCGATCGACGTGGACGGCGTCGGCAGCATGATCTACATCGCCTGCGACGGCGGGCGCTCGACGAATCGCGCCCTCAAGCTCGGTGTGTGCGGCGAGCACGGCGGCGATCCCAAATCCATCCGCTTCTGCCACGAGGTCGGCTTGGATTATGTCTCATGCAGCCCGCTCCGCGTACCCGTGGCCCGCCTCGCCGCGGCCCAAGTCGCCCTGGAGTCGAAACACGGCGCGTCCCCACGCCCCCGCGGCAAAACCAAGCCTAAACGCGCCGCCTCTCGTACATCTTCGTCCGCCCGCAAAAGATCGGCGTCACCCAAGAAAGTCGCCCGAAAGCCAAAAACCCGGCCGGCGAAATCCAAAGCGAAAAGCGCGACAAAACCCCAACCAAAAACAGGTGGCAGATCTAAGTCCAAAGCGACGAAAAAACCCAAATCGAAAGGCGCCCGTCGATCGGCGGTCCGAGTTTCAGCGAACACCGAACGCCGCCCGAAGCCCTCGGTCGCCCCGGTCCGTCCGAGCATTCGCTCCCCGCTACACGAGCCGGTCGGCGTCTAGGCATACGCCGAAGGCGTTTTGGCCCTCTTTCGAATCGGATCAACAGGAGGCAACAGAGGGAACGGAGGAGTTTCAAACCTCTGTCCCTCCGTGCCTCCTGTCAAAATCCGCAACCTTAGCGACCCGAACACTTCGGAACGCTACGATCCGCCCCCGCCGATCGG
>Ga0137431_1000156_pt1 | contig 32298 bp, 22 predicted proteins | sample EasRivERMZT800_2_FD_104646 | JGI IMG/M metagenome (GOLD analysis project Ga0137431, IMG submission 104646) | Soil microbial communities from meander-bound floodplain in the East River, Colorado, USA - East River MetaG ERMZT800_2 | ecosystem: Environmental > Terrestrial > Soil > Floodplain ... | reverse complement strand
CCGCAACCCGAACGCCATGTTCTGGAACACCGTCATGTGCGGGTACAGGGCCAGGTCCTGAAAGACCATGGCCACGTCGCGGTTACGCGGAGCGATATCGTTGACCACTCGCCCCCCGATCCGTACCTCGCCCGAATCCGGCCGCTCCAACCCGGCCACCAGCCGCAATGTCGTCGTTTTTCCGCAGCCCGACGGCCCAACCAGCACCATCAACTCACAATCATCCACCTCCAGACTGAAGTCGCGCAGGGCAGGCACCGAACCTCGCGGCCCGCGGTAGGACTTGGTGAGTTGACAGAGCGCAATCGCGGCCATGATGCAAACTCAAAGCGGCAACAATCCGCCTCGGCTACTTTAACGTCGCCGCGTTCGGCGCCCTACGGTTGTTTTTCGACGTGCTCGCTACACCACTGGTCGAACCGCCCCGCCTTGTGGTACAATACCTGTGCGTTTCCAACGGGGGTTGCGCGCCTCGACAAGTCGAAGGAACAGACGATGGGGACGTTCTGTGCGGCACGCTGTGGCCGCGATTTGAATTCGGGGGTTCATATGTGCCGATTCGTCGCCTTCGGAGCATCAGTGTTTTGCTTCCTCTTCGCGACGCCAACCCCGGCATTCGCCGCGCACGGTCAACGCGGTGCCATCATTGGCTGGGGTAATCAGGTAACGGCGGACCTGAGCCGGGGGTTCACGGCCATTGGCGCCGGAAGGATCCACAGTGTCGGCTTGAAAGCCGACGGCTCTATCGTAGTTTGGGGGTGTGGCGCCGACCCCCTTTATGACTACGACGACGAATGCGATCTTCCCACGCCCAACACGGGCTTCACCGCCATCGCCGCAGGCGAGTATCACAATCTCGCGCTGAAAGCCGACGGGTCTATCGTGGCTTGGGGATGTGGCACCGGCCCCTTTGGATACGACGGTGCATGCGATCTTCCCGTGCCCAATACGGGATTCGTCGCCGTCGCTGCGGGCAGGGGTCACAGTTTGGGCTTGAAAGCTGACAGCTCCATCATCGCCTGGGGACACAACGGCTTCGGTCAAACCGAAGTTCCCACACCCAATATAGGATTCATCTCCGTTGCTGCAGGCGGGCGTCACAGTCTCGGGCTAAAAGCCGACGGCTCCATCATCGCATGGGGAGACAACACCTCCGGTGAAACCAACGTTCCGGCGCCCAACGCGGGTTTCGTCGCAATCTCTGCTAGCCCCGGTAACTACAATCACAACGTGAAGAGATTCGTGTCCCACAGTCTCGGCCTGAAAGCCGACGGCTCCGTCGTGGCGTGGGGAGACAACAGCTACGGGCAAACCAATCTTCCGGTACCGAACGCGGGCTTCACCGCCGTCGCAGCGGGGGTTGTCCACAATTTAGGCCTGAAGAGCGACGGCTCTATCGTGGCCTGGGGATGTTCCGCTTTTGACTTCGGCCAGTGCAATGTCCCCGCGCCGAACACGGGTTTTGTTGCCGTTGCCGCCGGCCGGTGGCATAGTCTTGGTTTGAAGAAAGATGGCTCAGTCGTCGCGTGGGGCGACAACCTCTACGGTCAGAGCAACGTCCCCGCGCCAAACACGGGTGTCGTCGCTGTCGCTGCTGGCGCGTTCAGCGATGACTTCGGCGGATTGCACTCCTGGAGTCTGGGCTTGAAAGGCGACGGCTCCATCGTCGAGTGGGGAACCCTGATTCCCAATGTTCCGGAGCCCAATACAGGTTTCATCGGAATCGCCGCTGGCTTCGAACACATTCTCGGCTTGAAAGACAACGGCTCAATCGTCGGCTGGCGATGCGCATACTTGGACTTCGGGCAATGCACAGTTCCAGATCCCAACACAGGGTTCATCGCCATCGCCGCTGGCTTCGGCCACAGTTTGGGCCTGAAGGCCGACGGCTCCATCGCCGCATGGGGAAGCAACAATCGTGGCCAAACAAGCGTCCCTGAACCCAACACAGATTTCATCGCCATCGCGGCCGGCGGCAGTCACAGTTTGGGGCTCAAGATCAACGGGTCCATCGTTGCATGGGGATTCAATGCCTACGGCCAAACGAGCGTCTCCGAACCCAATACAGATTTCACCGCCATCGCGGCCGGTGGCGATCACAGTTTGGGTCTCAAGACCAATGGGTCCATCGCCGCATGGGGATACAACGAGTCCGGGCAGACCAATGTTCCAGCTTCCAACGGCGAGTTCATCGCCATCGCGGCGGGCAGGGCTTACAGTGTCGGCCTGAAAGCCGATGGCTCCATCATCGCGTGGGGAGATAACTACTTCGGTCAAACCGACGTTCCCGAGCCCAACACCGGCTTCGTCGCCGTCGCCGCGAGCTACCTCCACACTCTTGCGATACGCAAGGTAACTGGTGATTTCGACGGTGACGGACACCCTTCCCTTGATGACTACGAAGCCTTTTTCGCCCGATTCCACGGTCCGGACACAGAGCCAACTGCGATCGCATGGCGATTCTTTGATTCGGATTGGGACGAAGACGTGGACCTGTCTGACTTCGCGACTTTCCAGGACGTTTTCGCGCCGCCGTAGAAACCGGAACCGTGCGCGCTCACCATGCCCGGCACGAACTTCTCCAAGCATCGTGTCCCGCCACGGTGAAGAAGGGACCTATTTTTCGGCGAGTATAACGGGGTATCCCGCGGCTTTCCAGGCGTAGACCCCGCCGCTGAGAACCTTGACGTTGCTGAAGCCTCTGGCTTCGTATTCCTCCGCCCGAGCGGTCGATGTTTCGTCCTGCGGGCAGGCGCAATAGAAGATGATCTCCCGCTCTTTGGACAGGGTAAGGGCCCGTGACCTGAATGCTCCTAGGGAGATCGCACCTTTCAGGTGGTTTTGTTCGAACTGTTCATCGTCGTCGTAGGCGCAGATCAACAGGATATCGGAGTTCGATTCCAGGTGTTCGCGTGCCCGCCGCGGGCCAATCGATTCAATCGTGCCATTCATTCCATCCTCCATACCAAAACAGGCCCTAACTCAAGGGCCTAATCGACGCGGGCCACTTTCGTATCCGTTCCGTCAGCTTCAAAGGCGGGAAACCGAACGGCAAACAGCGGAGGTATAACCCGGGACTCTCACCGCAGGATGAATTCGGTATGACAGCCATGTAATTGAGTGTTAAGGACGAAATCAGGTACGACCGCATGCGTCGAAACCTTGCGAGAATCACTTGCCCAATGTCACCTTGATGGGTTCAAGTGCTCGCTCGGCGGGCCCGGCCAAAACTTCACCTGTGCAACGGAAGCGCGACCCGTGGCATGGGCAATCCCAGGTGGTCTCCGCCTCATTCCAGTGGACGATGCAACCCATGTGCGGGCACACCGGTGACAGGACCGTTGTCCGGCCATTGGAGTCGCGATAGACCGCGACCCGCTTGCCGTCTAGCTTCAGGATCATTCCTTGCCCACGCGGGAGGCTCCCGAGCGATTGGCCTTCGGCGCCGACCAGCCGGTCCTTGATCATGTAATAGGGATAGTCGAGGTTTTCGCGCAGATAGTTCCAGGTGCCGCCCTTGAGTTTGAGCCGGTTGGGGTCGAAGAGGTCGCTCCAAGGGTTCCTTCGTCCCATGGCGCGGTCCCGGGCCATCATGGCCGCGAGGGTGCCGAAGGTGATGCCGTTCCCTGAATACCCGGTGGCCACGAATTGGCGGTCGACCGTTTCGCCGATGAGGGGGAGACCATCCTGACTCTCGATCACCTGGCCGGACCAGTGGGCGTCGATCTGGGCGTCGGGGAGGAAGCGCAGGAGAACGCGTTCCAAGTCATCGAAGCGACCCTGAGTGTCCTCCTCCTGTCCGGTCTTGTGATCGAGCCCACCGAAAACAGCGTAGTCGTGATCGCGGTGTCGATCGACGCGGAGGTAGTAATAAGGGTCGCTGGTATCCCAGAACGACGCTTCCGCAACCATTCCTTTGGGCAACTTGGCCCCAACGACGTAGCTGGTGTAGGGGGCCAGTTTGGATTGTAGCAGAGTTGCCCCGACCAGATTACTCACGCCGGTGAGAGGAACGTCGGTGGCGACGACCACAAAATTGCAGGTGATGGAATGCCCACCGGCGTTGACCCGAATGGGACCGTCCGTGTCAGGCTGCTCAAATTCCTTGGCTTCGGTTTCCTCAAACACATCGCAGCCGTCGCCGGGGATTCTCTGTACGAGGCCCGCCAGGTATTTGAGGGGATGGAACTTGGCCTGATTCGCAAACCGCACACCTGGGCGATTGAACAGGGGAACCGAGGGCACAAAGTCCGCCGAAAAGCCAAGCTCGTTCGCCAGTTGGGCATCTTCCTTCAGTCCGCCAGTTTCGTCGTCTTCGCCGTCGATGGCCGCGAATAGGAAGCCCGGCACCCGAGTGAACTCGCACGAGATACTCTCGGCGCGGACGTTCGCCTCAATCTGATCGATGGCCGCCAGGCCGGCGTCCCAGACGGCTTGGGCGTGATCGCGGCCGAAAGTCTTGACGAGCTTTTTCAATCGCAGGTCGGTGACACACGTCAGGTGGGCGGTGGTATTAGCGGTGTCCTGCTGGGCCAGGTGATCTCGTTCGATGAGGGCGACGCTTCGGCCCGCCTTCTTGATGAGGTAGGCGGTGCTGATGCCGGTCATTCCGCCCCCGATGACGAGCACGTCCACGTTCAGGGCCTTGCCCAGGGGAGAAAACCGCGGAAGCTGGATCTTTTTCCAATGAGACCGCGTGCGGGCAGAAGTTGGAGACAACGCTTTGGTCATGACACCGATCCCTCCCAGTACGGCTGTTTGGTCACCTGTCAATCTTCCACCCCGAAGCTCAACCGGGCATGAATTCGACCTGACCGCGGTGTAATCGCAGTGGAGAGGGGACGGCACCGGGTGCACACTAGGAGTCAGCGGGTCAGGCGTTCGACGGCTTCGCGGTACTTGGCGGCGGTGTTGGCTACGATTTCCGGCGGAAGCTCCGGGCCGGGCGGGGTCTTGTCCCACTTCCCGGCTTCGACCAGGGTTGTCAAATAGTTGCGCACGTACTGTTTGTCGAAGCTGTCCTGATCGCGGCCCGGCTCGTATTTGTCCGCCGGCCAGAAGCGGGAGGAGTCAGGGGTGAGCACTTCGTCGATCAACAGGAATTCGCCGTTTCGCTCGCCCCATTCGAACTTGGTGTCGGCGATGATGATGCCCCGTGAGCGGGCGTATTCGGCGGCCCGGCGATAGATATCGACGCTGCGCTCGCGGAGCAGTGTCATGACGTCGGTACCAACGAGTTCGCAGGCCCGCTCGAAGGAAATGTTCTCGTCATGCCCCACGTCCGCCTTGGTGGAGGGGGTGAAGATCGGTTCCGGGAGCTGTTGGCATTGTTTCATGCCGGACGGGAGCTTCACGCCGCAGACCACCCCGGTCTTGCGATAATCGCTCCAGCCCGAACCGGCCAGATACCCGCGCACCACGCACTCGATCGGCACGACCTTCGTTTTTTTGCATCGCATGGTCCGGCCACGGAGCTGGTCGAGATACGATTCCAGTTTTGCCGGGGCCCGGTTTTCGATGACTTCGATCAAATGGTGAGGCACCCATTTTGCGAACAAGTCGAACCAGAACTTGGACAGCCGCGTGAGCATCTCGCCCTTGCCGGGGATGGCGGTGGGCAGGACCACGTCGTAGGCGCTGATTCGGTCGGTGGCCACCAGCAGCACCTCGTCCCCGAGGTCATACACGTCGCGAACTTTACCCCTCCGAACGGGATAGCCGGTGAGGCGCGTCTGAGTGACCACATCGACAGGGCTGATGGACATAGATGGACTCCACGGACCGCCGGGCGGATCGAAGACCACCCGCTTCGTTCGCCGCTCGACGGTTCAAGCGACCGCCGTCATAATGCAGAGGACATCGGTTGTCCACCGAGGGGACAATGGCAGGATTTCCCAGGGTAGCGCTGCGCGGCAACCCTGGGGTGAAGGCAGCGACGCCTTTTGAGTCGAGTGGGTCAACCAACAGCCTCCTATGTTATCGTTTGCTGTTTATTCCAACGGAAAGCCGGCCGACCACGTGAACCTGTCCGGTTCGTACGTGGTCGGCAGCGACGAGGTGCCGCTGCGCGCCGACATCGCCTCCCAGAACGGGATTATCTCCTGCAAGAAGCGGGCGGCGGGGCCGGCTGGGCTGGCCATGCTCTGGGACGTGCCCGGCACCGGCCGAATCCTCCTGGAAACGATCCGGGTCCAGGAGCGGGAGAAGCCATACATCCTTCCGCTCGAGCTGGCACGTGGGCGGCTGATGCGGATCAACAATAAGCTCGAGGACTGGGGTATGCTCGATCACGAGGGGGCCGGAGAAGTCCTCTCGCGGATTGAGGCGGGCCGCGATTTGCTGATCCGCGCCCTTCAAGCGGACACTCCCGCCCAGGCTTCGGCGCTCGCCGATCAGTCGTTGCACGCTTCGGTGAAAGCGAGTGAAGCCCTGACCATGCTCCATGCCGAGTTATTTCTGGCTCGACGCAAGCAGACCGGCGGCTTCGCCCGGCGGGTCTTCGGCTGCTCCGTGCCGCTGGATCCACCCACCGATCAGGCCCGCCAGCGTCTCTCCGCCGCCTTTGACTTCGTGAACGTACCCATCGTGTGGCGGGACATTGAGCCGACCGAGCAGACCTTCAACTGGAGACCGCTCGAAGCCTGGGTCGAGATGCTGGCCAAGCACAACATCCCGATGCGCGGCTCGACCCTGCTGTCGTTCAACGAGCGAAACGTGCCCGATTGGCTCTACATCTGGGAGCACGATTTCGATACCATCCGTGACCTGGCTTTTGAGCATGTTCGCCGGGTGATTAACCGCTTCGGGCAATATATTCAGACATGGACGGTGGTAAGCGGGATTCACGCCAACAACTGCTTCAGCTTCAACTTCGAGCAGGTGATGGAACTGACGCGGATGGCCGCGGCGCTGACCAAGCAGCTTTCCCCGCGAGGCACGACGATCGTCGAGCTTGTGGGCCCCTGGGGCGAATACTATGCCCGCAATCAGCGAACCATTCCGCCGATGCTGTTCGCCGACATGGCCGTGCAGAGCGGCGTCAACTTCGACGCCTTCGGGCTTCGGTTCCATTTCGGGCCGGGGGTCGATGGCATGTTCGTGCGGGACATGTTCCAGATTTCGTCGCTGCTCGATCAGTTTTCCAAATTGAACAAGCCGCTGCATATCACCGCCGTGCAAGTGCCTTCGTCGACGGCACCGGTGGACGGAGCGACAGGGCCGCTCGACGGCGGGACTTGGCACGAACCGTGGAACGAGCGCGTTCAAGCGGAATGGCTGCGGCAATTCGTCGAAATCGCCCTGAGCAAGCCGTTTGTCGAAACGGTTTCGTGGCAGGACCTAATGGATCACGCGGGCCAGTCCGTTCCCCACGGCGGCTTGCTCCGGTCAGACCTGGTGCCCAAGCCCGCGTACGAACAGCTCGTCGATCTTCGCGCCCAACTCGTCGGCCGGGGCAAGCGCGGCGGCACAACGACGCCGGCGTGATCGAGAAACTGGAAACTAGAGACTAGAAGTGGATTGCGAACACCCTCATGTCTTGAACGCGAAAGACCGGACGTTTGCCGCGGCCATGATGGTGGTCGGGTTGATTGCCCTGAGTGGTGTGGTTCGCGGGTGGATCGCCACTCTCGGACCAAAATCAAACGACCAACCACTCGTCGGAGTCGATCCGAACACCGCCTCATGGTGGGCGCTTGCGTCGCTACCGGAGATTGGTGAAAGCACGGCCCGAGAGATCGTGGCGTACCGTGATTCGCCCCGTGCCGACCCCGGCGCGATGCGCGGGCCGCGCGCCGACGGACGTGTGTTCCGTTCGTCCGTGGACCTTGATGCCGTTCGGGGTATTGGACCCGTCACGCTGCACCGCGCCGGCGCCTATCTGCGATTCGACTCTGACTCGCCGGCCAACGGAGGTCCCTGAAACAAGCGCTCTCGCCGCGTCGGGGGCAGGGCCGCAAAACGATCGCGGATCAAAGTCTCGAGATCGTTTCCCGTTGGACCGAGCAACATGCCTAGCATCCGGGCTCGTTCCGCCGGTTCCGCGTCGGTAAGACGCCGGAGGAATTCCGCGGCGGAAGCATCGATCAGCTCGCCTTCCAGGTCGTCGTCGATGTCCTGACCCGAACCCTCCGGCTGCGCCCGCGCCCACCGGCGCAGCGCATCGAACTCCGGGTCTTCGTCGAGGCGATCGCGGACCATGCTTCCGAACTCGCGGTCGCACTCGGCCACACTCGCGTAGGACCATCCCGTGTCGCGGGCGATCTGCCGCAGCGAGCGCTTGGCCTCGTCATCGGGAATCAGGAAACGTTCCTGTTCGAGGAGGCAGGCGAGGCGGCGGCGATCCCGGTGGGTGACCCGATCGGCCATCATCTCCCGCGTCTTTCGCACGGCACGTTCATACTTCGCCCGAAGCCGTTCGCCCACGGTTTCGGCACCGTTGTCCGGATCGCCGGGAGGCGGTTTTCTGGGGTCGCAACGGTCAGCCAAGGACCCGCCGAGAGAGCGATTCGCCCGGTGCGCCCGCCGATTCGGGCGACCATGCCCTCGACGGTCCTCATCTTCCATTCGGCGGTCGGCCGGACCGGCGGAGCCAAACGCCGTCATCTGCACCGTCATCTTGCCCCGCTTCCGAATCCGGCGGGCGGACAGTGCCCGGCTGACGGCGTGACGGATACGCTTCAAGGCGAAGGCCGCGAACGGCACGTCCGGATGCTTCGGATGGAGCACGGCGGCGCGAATCAGCCCCAAACATCCTTCCTGAAAGAGGTCCGACCATTCCCGATCGCATCGCGGGATTGCTAAGCCGCGAATGTTGCGAAGGTGGACGCCGACCAATCCGAGGTTCTCATGGATGAGGCGGCGCTGGGCGTCGGTTAGCGATGGCGGCGCTGTGGGGCGATGTGCGGCTGACATGGTCGGCTCCTGAAAAAATCCGCCACAATATTACCTAACAATAACCGGTATTATCTACTTGACAAACCAAGCCCCAAGATGTAGTATTGGGGCATGGACTTCCAAACCGCCTCAAAAATCAGCGAAAACGAAGCCCGCGATTACCTTGAAAAGCTGCGCTGGGACGGTGATCCGTTCTGCCCGCATTGCGGCAGCCTGAGCGTAGGCAAGCTGAACGGCAAGGCCACGCGCCCGGGGGTCTACAAGTGCAAAGACAAGGGGTGCCGCAAGCAATTCACCGTGACCGTGGGAACGATCTTTGAAGGGTCGCATATCGGCCTACGTGAATGGGTCATGGCGTTCTGCTTGGTTTGCTCGTCCAAGAAGGGTATCTCGGCGCTCCAGCTTCAACGCATGTTGGGGTTGAAGTCCTACAAGTCCGCGTGGCACATGGCCCACCGAATCCGTCACGCCATGCAGAACGGGCCAATCAAGGGCTTGTTGCGCGGCGCGGTTGAAGTGGACGAGACTTGGATCGGCGGCCGGATCAAGGGACCAGGGAAAGGGCCACGGATTGCGAACAAGACGGCCGTCGTGGCGTTGATCGAGCGTAACGGGGATATGCGAACCCGCGTGATGAAGCGGGTCACGCACAAGAATCTACGGGAAGCGGTAAACGATATGGTTTGCCCGAGCGCGACCTTGTACACCGATGAGCATCCGGCTTACAAAAAGGCAGGGAAGCGCTTCCGAAAGCACGAAGCCGTCAAGCATACCGCTGGCGAGTACGCCCGTGGCGACGCCCATTGCAACACGGCGGAAAGCTATTTCGCGCTGCTGAAACGCGGCGTTCACGGGGTGTTCCACCACGTCGGGGAAGGGCACCTGCAACGCTATTGCGATGAATTCTCGTTCCGATGGAACCACCGGGACCGGACGGATGCGTTCCGCACGGAAGCAGCGTTGAAGCTGGCGCCAGGGTGTCGGCTGCGCTACGCGAACTAAGCTGCTCTGGCCAGGTCAACTTCCTGGACTTCAGGATGCGTTTTGAGGCAATTCAAGAGATCCCGATATGGATTTCGTTCAACCGCCGCCGGTTCTACCCACGGAACAAAGGCAATTAGTGAGACAAGTTGCACCTTGGAGCCTTGCCGGACAACCCTGCAATCTAGGCCGAGGGATTCAAAGGCCGAAAGCAGCGTTTTTACGTTCTTCAGCATAAAGCCGATCACTCGATTGTCGGCGAACGAACGATAAACGGTCAGCCAGCAATCCACGCGATCCGCGTGAAAATCTTCGTCGCAAAAGAAAAGCTCGATACAATCTCCAACTTCGGTGTACGTAGGGGTTGGGCTGAAGGGGCGATTGTATCGCTCGATCACATCTAGGATATCTGTTTCCGTGGCCATATTTGTCGATCAAACCGTTGCTGGTGATTTAACGGTAGCTCATTTTCAATCGGATCGCTTGCCCACCAAAACCAGTTCCAGATTTCGAGGCGCTTGGTTGCCACTACGCCGAAGGTATAGCCACTTGGCGGCGGCCTTTTTCCCTGCGATGTAATGCGGACCCTAGGAATTCCTACGACGCATATTCCATCCGGGTCGGGGAGGTCTACAAAACGCTCTTTACTGCAAAAGGCATCGTCAATATCGCGAAGCCCCTCAAAGCCGTACGAAGGCTTAGCGCAAATGCTAGCTACGGCAAAGAGATCGTGCAACTTCCAACCAGGATGATATCGTCCGATATTGTCAATTCTCGCCATAGCGATTCGGTATACTCCGATGTCGCCGCTGCGGGGATCGACCCCCTCAAATTCTTGATATCCACGGGTCATCATAGCTTCTCCATTTTGCCATCGCAAGGCTTTTCATGGCTGAAAAATGGGTTGATATCGCTCCGCTTACCATCGGCGAAAAGCCAATTGACAAAATAGCCGCATGTACTACTCTTTTTAAAGACTTCGGGGCGCGCAGAATGCCCCCGCCCGGAGTCGAACCGGGATGGCAAGGCACGCTTGCCGCTGCAACCCAAATGCAGCGTGTCTGCCAATTCCACCACAGGGGCTTAAATGACGGACCGCCCGACCACGCTACCCGTCCCCAAGACGGGACGCGGCCGGGACGGTCCGGTTAACCCGCCGGATACCCGGCCCCAAGCCGGGTCCGGCGGGGTGTGCTTACCACCACCTTTGAGAAAAAAAGAACGAACTTTCTATTTTCCATTTGACTATTGGCCGACATGTGTTACCTTGAGCGCGCGTGCGACCCCGGTAGCGACATATCAGTTTTCCGAAAGACAAAATTCAGGGTCGCATTCTGGCGGGTCGTGTGGGAACCATTCACCGACCCGCTGTTTTTGCGCCCTTCCAGCGGGGGTACTTTATCTCGCGCGGCGCCGCGATTGTCAAACTAAAAATCCTGTGGTTTGTAAAACGACATGGCCACAATAACTAGTATGCCCAAGAAGAAAACATCACGCCCTGTGATATCCTCTCGTCTAAGCCTTCCATTAGACGTGGCCGACGCCCTAAAGGCGGCCATGCAGACGCCACCCCCACCTGGAACCCGCCGGAAGCCAAAGAAAAAGGCCACCCGGAAGGCGGCCAAAAAGAAGCCGTAGCCGTCGCGTCACGTTGCCAACGCGGGCATACTACCTATTGTGGTTGGTTTGCCAAGTAGATAATTCCGACAATAACCTAACATACATCCGTAAAGGTCGAAAGTCAAGCGAATCGGCGTAAGCCTCGTGGCCAGCGGGTTTTACGTGGCCGCTCGGCTCGCCCAGCGAAGCTTGGCGGAGCGAGCGCGGGGGTTGGAAGCGATTTCAGCGGGCGTTGGGCGGATCACGTCGTCGGAAACGGCATCGTAAAAACCCGACCGCAGCCCGTCACGGAAGGCGTGCTTGACGCGGCGGTCCTCGCCGCTGTGGAAGCTGAGGACGCCGATACGCCCATGGGGTTTGAGACAATGAGGGGCCACGCGGAGAAACTGTTCGAGGCCGGCGGCTTCATCGTTGACCAACATACGGAGTGCTTGAAACGTGCGGGCCGCGGGATGGACGAATTCGTCTGCGGTGCCACCGGTATTGTGCCACTGCTCTTGAGCAGTGGGCGGAATTGTCGATTGTCGATTGTCGGTTGTCGATTGATTGGTATTGTGCCACTGCTCTTGAGCAGTGGCGCGAGCCCGCCACGCCCGCTGCGATATGCGCTTGGCCTCGAAGATGAGGCGGACGAGTTGTTTGGTGCGGGTGATGGGTTCGGTTGCGCGGCGTTGGACAATCAACCGCACAATGCGTTCATGGTCCGGTTCATCAGACAGTTCGCGGAGCGCCTCGGATAATTCGCGCTCCGGCATTGTTGCGATCAACTCGGCGGCCGTTCTCTTAAGTCGATCGTCCATGCGCATATCGAGCGGCCCGTCGAACTTGTAACTGAACCCCCGAGCCGGGTCATCGACCTGCATGCTGGATAAGCCCAGATCAGCAAAGATCACGTCCGCCGCGGTCAAGCCTTCACGCGAGAGGACTTTTCCCACGCCCGCGAAATGCGAGCGGTGGAGAACCACCCGCGCGTGCCACTGCTCTGGAGCAGTGTCTTCAGCTCCGGACCTTAGGGAGATTCCCAGCGATTTCAACCGCGTGGCCGTTCGTTCCAATTGCGCACCGTCGATGTCCAATCCGACGAGCACGCCGTTTGGCGCGATCCGCTTGAGAAACTCGACCGCGTGACCACCGTAGCCAACCGTGCAATCGACAACAACCGCCCCCGGGCCGGGGTTCAGCGTGGCCATCACGTCATCGACGAGGATGGGCACATGCGTCCCGGCCGGCGTCCGCCCCTGCGCCCGAATGTGCTCCTGCATTTCGGGAAACGCGTCGGGTTGGAGCTCCTTGTACCGCTCGTCGAAACGCCGGGGGTGTGTGCCGCGATAGCGCGGGCGACGGCGGGAACGATTGCTGTCGTCGCCCGAAGAAGATTGAGGGATCGTATTCAGCTTCTCACTCACGCCCCTGGCCAGAGCCAGGCGAAGGTCGCGGCGGTGATCAGGGCGTAGATGATGCCGTCGATGACGAACTTGAAGGTGATCCCCCAAGACTGGCCTTTCCAGATCGAGTCGGGCAGCGGGCGGGTCGCATAGCCGAGGAGGGCCACAGCGAGGGTCAGCTTAAACACCAGGGCAAAAGCCGCGCCGCGGTCGAGCCCCAACGCGGCCGTATGGGCGGTGAACAAAGCAACCACGACGCAAAAGATGAACCATTGCGCCAGGTTCTTCCCCATCCCCGGCGCGCCCGATGGCATCACCGTGAGCATGCCCACCGGCCCCTGTTTGCACTTCGCGATCATCTCCGGCGTGCCCATGTCCTTCATCGAACCGGCGCAGGGGAACATGTAGCTCCCCGGTCTCAGCCCCTGGGCCCGCATCTCGGCCAGCACGCGGTCCTCGCCGGGCATCTTCCGAAAGTCTCCTTTGTGCATCGGCGTGGCCATGTGAATGATGCTGCTGGCCACGAACACAAACACCGCCGACAACAGGATCGGCAACCACAGTTCGGTCATTGGAACCATCATCGATCTCCAGGGGAATGAACGGTGATCGTTAGAAACGGGGAAAGTCTACCGGGGGGGCGGCGACGGGCAAGCGCGGCTACCTAGTGTAGCGACTCGTAATTACCTCACCGTATTTCAACCGCATTCTCGGCGTCGAAGCGGCTGCCGTGGCATCGCGCGGGCTAAAGCCACGCGGCCCAGAATGCGCTCGGATGACCCCCCTCAGTCCCCCCTTGGTAAGGGGGGAAGTAAGACATTGCTCAAGAGCACCGGCACAAAGCCTCACCGACCAGGAGTGGCGCCGCGCCGCGGATGAACCGCGACGCTACAAAAAGCACACGTTAGCAGTGGCACGAACCATCGCGCGGGCTGAAGCCCGCGGCTCGGATTGACCCATCGCGCGGGCTGAAACCCGCGGCTCGGATTGACTCACGCGCGGGCTGAAGCCCCCGGCTCGGATTGACTCACCGCGCGGCCGGCTCGGTCTCGCTGGTCAGGTTCTTAAGCCGCTGTTCCTTGTCGAACGTTTGCAACGCCTCGACCAGTTCGTCCATGTCGCCCATGATGATCTTGTCTAGCGAATACAGGTCGAGGTTGATGCGGTGGTCGGTCAGGCGGTTCTGGGGGAAGTTGTAGGTGCGGATGCGCTGCGAGCGGTCGCCGCTGCCGATCATGGACTTGCGGGTGCTGTGGCGGGCGGCGTTCACCGTCTGCATGTGGTGATCGTAGAGGCGCGTCAGCATCAATCGCCGGGCCTTGGACCGGTTCTTGTGCTGGCTCTTGTCGTCGCGCATCGAGACGGTGATGCCCGTTTCCTTGTGCACAAGGCGGATGGCCGATGAGACCTTGTTGACGTTCTGCCCACCAGGGCCGCCCGCGCGGGAGACGAACTCCTCGACCTCGGTCTCCCAGTTGACCTCGATGTTGATCTCCTCCGGTTCGGGCAACACGGCCACGGTGGCGGCGGAGGTGTGGATGCGGCCCTGGGCCTCGGTTTCGGGGACGCGCTGGACGCGGTGGCCACCCCCCTCGTAGCCGAGCCAGCGGTAGACCTGGGAGCCTTTAACGTTGAAGACCACGTCCTTGAGGCCGCCCATGTCGGACGGGCTTAGTTCGAGCACTTCGATGGCGAGCTTTTTGCGGTCGCAGAAGCGGGTGTACATTTCATAGAGGTTGCGGGCGAAGAGGGCGGCTTCCTCGCCGCCGGTGCCGGCGCGAATTTCGAGGATGACCGAGCCGATGGCCGCGTCTTCATCGGTGACGAGTGACGCCTTGAGTGAATCGAGCAGGTCGTCGTGTTTGGTCTGCAAATCGGGGATTTCGGCCTCGGCCAGGTCCCGCATTTCCGGGTCCTGGGCCTTGTCGGCGAGCATGGCGCGGGCGTCGGCGAGGTCGGCGCGGACCTTGCGGAACTCGCGGAAGGGCACGACCAGGCGGCGGAGGCGGCCCATTTCCTTGTTGATGGCCACGATCCGAGTGCCGTCGGAGCTGACCGCCGGGTCGGAGAGCTGCTCGCCGAGTTGGTCGTAGCGGCCGGAGAGGTCGGCGAGCTTGGCGATCAGTTTGTCGTCTACGTCGGCGGTGGACATGCGGGTGATCTTATCCGGCGTGGCGCAAAACCCAAACGGTGAGGGCCATAGATGCTGGTTATGCGGTGCGTGACAGCAGCGGCGGTACTCCCCAAAAAGTAGGGCAGGTCGTTTATCCGCGGCAGCGGAACGTTGACCTGCCCTACTTTCTATCTCTCAATAACCCTCACCCTACCCTCTCTCTCTCTTGGGAAGGGAGAGGGGGAATGAGACGGCAGGTCAACGACCTGCCCTACATCGGGCGCTATCTTCTTGAGCCGCCTCTGATTCTCTCCTCGCGCTCCGAGCCGCGCTCTGGGTTCTCCTTATCGATCTGAGCCTCGACTTTCTCGACGATCAGGCCTTTGCGTCGCAGCTCGTCGACATCGAAGCCGCGCGACTTCGCGTAATCAGGCGTGAGCTTGATCCCGATGCTGCTGCGAAGCGTCTTGGTTTCGCCGTTATGTCGGATCGCGAATGCCGTCTGGGTGGGCACCAGATCGCTGCCGACTTCGGTGATCGTGAATTGCACCGCGGCGAGCTCGGAATTCACGTTTTCGGAGAGTTGGTTCTGATCGGCCACGAAACCCTCCGGCGGGGCCACGGTGACGGTCACGCCCCAATCACCGACGGAAGAAAACACGAACGGATAAAGCTGTTCGGTGCCGTCCCACACAATCTCCGCGGGTTCGAAAATCACCAGTTCCGAACCGACATAGCGATACCAGTTGGCTTGATACTGCTTGTTGGTTTGCACGGTGATCGTCACGAGAAACGACAGTTCGGTCTCCCCGCATGTGAGACTGTTGACCCGGTCGCCCAGATACTCGTCGCCATAGCCGTCTTCGTCAGAGTCCCAGTGGGCGGCGATCACATAATCCCCAGGCGGAGTGTCGAGCATGAGCAGTCCGTTCGACGGCGTCACCCCCGATACATCCGGAGTGCAATCCTCGACGATGTCATCGAGGGCGAACTTCAGACTGCCAAAGTTGGCGTTCAGCTTGTTGCGGGCGCAGGTCCCCGCGGCGTTCCGATACGCCCCTACCTCCAGACCCGCAATCGGATTCTCGGAAATACTGGGATGGTGTCCGACGCCCACGATGTATTGCTTCGCGATTACCTTGATGTGGGCCCCGTATCGGACGGTGACATCCACATCCGCCGTCGCCGCGTTGCCGCATCCGTCCTCCGTCGTGTACGTAACCGTCGTCGTCTGACCGGCCGGGAAGCTCGACGGCCCGTCGTTGGTCACCGCCACGCTTCCCTCGCACTCATCGTTCGCGGTGGCCGTCGGTAACGTGACGGGCTCAGAGCCCGAACAGTTCAGATCGACCACCGTCTTCGGTGTTGTATTCACCGAGATGCTGGGTGGGGCCGTGTCGACCGTCGCGATCGTCTGGTTGCAGGAGGCCGCGTTACCGCAACCGTCCGTGGCGGTCCACGTCCGCGTAATCGTTTCCGTCTCGCCGCAGCCGGGGGTGCTCACATCGGATGATCCAATCGTCGCTGCCCCGCAATTGTCATTCCCGGTGGCCGAGCCGCGAGCGACGGAACTGGTGTCGGCGGGACACTCCAAGCCGGTCGCGTCCGCCGGGCAGTTCACCGTGGGATCCGTCGTATCCACAACCTCCAGGGTTTGCGACGCGATGGCCGCGTTGTTGCAGGTGTCCGTCGCCGTCCAGGTCCGCACCAACTGGTACGTGTTCGGGCACGAACCGGGAATGGTCGTTTCGCTCGGTGTCACGCTGACGGCACCGGCGCAGGTGTCGCTCGCCGTCACCGTCGCCGCCGGCGGAACCGCGTCACAATCCGCCGCGACATCGTCCGGTACGCCGGAAAGCGTGGGATCGCCGGTGTCTACTACCGTAACGATTTGCGTGGCGCTGGCTGGGTTGCCGCATGAATCCTCGGTCGTCCACGTGCGGGTCAGCGTGTAGCGGTTGGGGCAATCTCCGTCCTCCCGTGTTTCCGAGAACGTCACGCTCGGAGGCGGGCTGTCGCAATTGTCCGAGGCCGTCACTTCCGCCGCCGGGACCGCGTCGCACTCCACGCTGACATCGCTTGGCACGCCAACCAGCGTGGGCGAAGTCGTATCCGCCACCGTGATCGTCTGTGAATCGCTGAAGGTATTCTCGCACTCATCGGTCGCCGTCCACGTCCGTGTCAGCGTATACGTTCCCGGACATGGCCCCGCCGTAACCGTCTCTTCCATGCTCACGGCCGCCGATCCGCAGGTGTCACTTGCGGTCACTTCCGCCGGATCGGGCACGGCGTCGCATTCGGCACTTGTATCGTCGGGAACACCCGACAACGCCGGGTCCGTGATATCAACCACCGTAATGGTCTGTTGGCACGACACCGAGTTGCCCGCCCCGTCATCCGCGCTCCACGTCCGCGTAATGACCCCCGACGAGCCGCAACCATCCGTCATCGAATCGGAAAACGTCGCCGTCAGGATTTCTTGCGTACAAATGTTCTCCGCCGTGGCCACGCTGGCCGTGCCCCCCGGACTCGTATCTTCGGAACATTCGATGGTCGCGTCCTCCGGGCACGTGATCTCAAGCTGGCTGCCGCCGCCGTCGCGCTCAATCTCCGCCAGATAGACCCCGAAGCTGGAGTTGCTAAACCGGGCGATGAACGCCACCTTCTCGTTGTTGTTCAACGACCGGCCATAGCCGGAATGCGACGTGAGCTGAATCACGCCGTATTCCGGGTTCTGTCCGCCGACCGTTGAAAACGCCTCTCCGAGTTGGATCGTGGCGATCGTACTGTCCGAGATGCGCACCAACTCCTCCGTGCAGGAGTCGAAGTAATAGAGACCACGGAACCCGACCGTCCCCGTTGCACGAAACAGCAGGTTGCCATTGTCGTTAATGGCGGCGCTCTCTTGCAGGAAACTGGTAAATGCCGCCGTTGGAGGAGGCGAGCCCGGCGGGGGGGTGAGCAGATTGGCCACCAGCGCGATTGGCGTTCCGTCCGTATCGGTCGAAAAAACCCCCTGCTGATTCGAGGTCGGCGAATTGACCACAAACGAATATGGCGCCACCTGGTTTGATTCATTCAGGTTCACGTGCGATTGCCCGCTGAACTCAACCGGGGGGGGATCAGCCTCCCCCGGAACGGGAATGCCGCCCAGCGTATCGATGATCCGCGAGTGGTTGTATGACCCGAAGGACGGCGTGGCCGCGTAGGTCCCAAACTCGCTGCCCGTCAGTCCGTTGCGAAAGATGATGATCCCGTCATCGTTAATATCCAACGTATGGCCAGAGACATCAAAGGTGTCCCCAAAGGTCAGCGCCCGATTCGGTGCCGTCTGTCCACGAAACGCCACCGTGGCAATCGGTCCGCCGGTCACGGACATCGAAAACACGCCGTTGCGGAAGGAGGGCGAGGGGCCGATGTTGCCCACGAACGCCACCGTTCCGCCGCTGTTGATGACCGGCGTGCCGCGAATCTCCCGGAAATTCCCCGGACCACCCAGCGGTACGCTGGAGGGGCCGATGGTTTCCGTGCTGTCCGCCAGCAACACCCCCGCCCCACCGGCGGCCGTGGTCCCGAAAATCCCGGTCCGACCGGTCGCACACGATGCCGGCGGGATCACGAATCCGCCCCAATACACCACCTGCCCAGCGTCATTGATCGCGGCGGTCTCCGTCGTACTGACGAAAAGGAAAGTGCAGAACGTGTGCGTGGGATGACCCGGCACTGTGGTAAACGTATCCGCAAGCTTTTCGATGACGCCGGTATTGACATTGACGACGTAGTGCCCGGACCCCGCCCCGCTCGGCCCGTTGAAAGTCGCGTGGAACAGCACCTCTCCCGCGTTATTCAAACGCGGGAAGTTGAAGTTCGTGAACCTCGCGTCCGCCGGCCGACCGGGCACAGGGAAGCTCGGCATCCCGGGGCTTTGCTCCGTCGAGTCCGCCAATACGTCGAGCGAGGGGGGAACATCCGGGCGATAGACATACAGACCATTGGCAGTCTGCGCATTTGGATTTCCGTTCTGGGCGCTCGTCGCACGGAACACTACCACGCCCGTATCGTTGATGACCGCCGCGTTGCCCACGTCCGTCCGCAGGAACCCGATCCCCGCCGGACGGCCGGGCACGGAATCACCTGAATGGACAATCTGAGTGACGGTCACGGTGGCCGCACCAAGGGGCGCAGTCAGCACAAATGCGCATACCAAAGCGCTTCGTAAACGCAGGGATTGCATGGCCTCTTCTCCTATGCACGAAATGAGAATGAAAAAACGACGCCGACCGACGCCCGATAGTATGCCACGGGAGTGGCTCGAAAGCAAGAACGAAAAAGCAGTCGATTCAAGAATGTGTGATTCTTGTGGAGATGCGGGTCGTACCTTAGAGGCCTGTTCACTTCGTGGCTGGTTTCCGCGCGAGTTCGTCAGGCTACACCGGCGCCGGTGTGTCGTTGAACGCGTGAATAAATTGGATAAACCGCGATGTTACCGAGATCTGCGATCTTCTAAAGTGCCGACCAATGACACTTCATTAACGCAATCGCACCAAAAGGCTGCACATAACGGTCAGATAGTTTAGATGGCCCGATAACCGCACGAAGCACCCGCGAGAGCCGCTGGAACGAGGTGCGCACCTGTCAGCGATTCATTGGAATATCCACGCAAATTGCCCGGCGCGTGGCCATTTTTGAGAAGGCCGTGAACGTCATGTCGGAACTTCTTCTGAACGTTGCTGAGTCCATGATGGCCTAGCAAGTCAGCAGCCCTTCATAGAGGCCGGCCAGCTTCTCTTCCTGCTGCTCCCAATTGACTTGTTCCTTCAGGGCGAGGGCGTTGCGCGACATCTCGGCTCGCAGCACGGGATCAGCGAATACCTCCGAAATCGCTTTCGCGATGCTTGGCGGATCGTCCGGGTCGAACACCCGCCCGATTCGCCGTCCGATCAACACCGATTCCACGTCGGGAAAGTTCGGACCAACCACCGGCAGTCCCACCGAGGCGTACTCGTAGATCTTGTTGGGGGCGCAGTAGTAGTTGTTGCGGCAGGTATTGCGATAGATGGCCAGTCCAAGGTGGGCGAGCCGCATGTATCCGGCCAAGGCGTCGGCGGGCACCTGACCGGCCATGATGAGCCGGTTTCGCGTGCCTTCGCGCTCGGATTGGGCGATGAGGGCGTCGAACGTCGCCCCGCGGCCCAACACAAGCAACACGATGTCCTGGTCGAGATGACACAAGGCTGACACCACGCGGTCCAAGCCCCGTCCCGCCGCGAGCGTGCCCTGGTACAACACGACCCGCTTGCCGGTCAGATCTATTTCCCGGCCAGCGTCGCGCACGACGACGCGCGGAGCGATCCCAGCACTGCCTTCCATGCTGAGATCAGGCATTCCGGCACGCGGGGTGACGTTCAAAATGGGTGTTGGCAATTCGCGTACGCCGTATTCTTCCAACATGATTTTGGCGCGCGACTCACTCGCGCAGATGACATGATCGGCGTGCCGCAAAACGCTTCGCAAGCACCACAAGGACACCCGACGCAGCCACCAGCTTTTTTCGATGAATCCGGCGCGGTCGGCTTCCAGCTCGTGGGCGTCGTAGACGAACTTCGCGCCGCGCCGCCGGGCCGCGATGAGCGCCGGAATGCACCCCGTGATCTCATGCCCATGATAGACTACCGCGCGTTCGCGGACCGCGGCCCGCATCGCCCGCCAGGCGAACTCAGCGTATTTGACGGTCCAGAACATCGGCCACTTGGGTAGGCCGCGCGTGCGCATTCGCACGTTGATGACCCGCAGTCCGCGATACTCCGTTATTCCCGGCGGCTGGGATTCGATGTGACAGACGATAGAAACATCATACGAACGCGCGAGCGACTCGGCCTCCTTGCGGATGCGCAGGTCGTTGCGCACGTCGGTCAGGGTGATCATGCAGATGCGCGGCAAGCGGAATCATCTCTCCAAGTCGGATCGTGCTTCATCCAAATCATGATGTTGATCGATCGTCGAGTGATGGTAGGAGACGCGAGCGGAATGCCCAAAAACGGTCGTTTTTTGATCGTTTTCGGTTGATTTCCGATCATTTTTGGACGTTTTTTGGATCATTTTTGCCTTTTTTTGGCCGTTTTTAATGTGAGCGCGCTCATATTCCGACCCCACATTCAGCATTTGACACGTTCTTCGCGGATATTATCGGAATCAAACCAAGAAAATAAGGCGATAGAGAACGGCCGGGCTACCACGCGGCGCGGGTTCGGTCGACCATGGCCAGCGGGAGGGGGATGCCGGAGCCGAGGGTGCGCCGTGGGGGGTTTTGTTCCCAGACGCCGGGGAGAGGGGTTGAGCATTTCGAGCACGCGTCGCCGTTCATTCGGTTTTCTTCCACGACAAACCCTTGGCGGCGGATCAAAAGCTCGTTGCAAGCGGGGCAGAAGGTGCTTTCACGGGGGCCCACTTGGCCATGGATGTTGCCGGGGTAGACGAACCGCAAGCCAGCGGCTTTGCCGATGTCGTAGGCACGAATCAGGGTCTCGGCCGGGGTTCGGGGCGTTCCGGTCATCTTGTAGTCGGGATGAAACGCGGTTACGTGCCACGGTATGGCACCGGAGACGCCGACCAGGAAATCGGCGATGCCTTTCAGTTCGTCGACTCCGTCGTTGAAGCCGGGGACGATCAAGGTCACGATCTCAACCCAGAAGTCCATCTGCTTGAGGAGCTTGATGGTGTCGAGGACGTTCTGCAAAACCCCGCCGAGTTGGCGATAGCTGCGATCGCTGAAGCTCTTAAGATCGACCTTGTAGAGGTCCACGTAGGGGCGGATGAATTCGAGCACTTCCGGGGTGCCGTTGCCGTTGCTGATGAAGCCGCAGACGATGCCCTCGGCGCGGGCGAGCTTGAAAATCTCGACGGCCCAGTCGGCGGTGATCAGCGGCTCGTTGTAGGTGCTGACCATGACCGGGGTGCGGTTTTTGACGGCCAGCTCGACCACCCGCTCGGCGGTCACGAAGTTGGGGCGGGAGACGGCGGAGTCATCCCGAAGGGCCTGGCTGGTGACCCAATTCTGGCAGTATCCGCAGTGGAGGTCGCAGCCCAACATGCCGAAGGAGAGGACGTCGCGGGCGGGAAAGGCGTGGTAGAACGGTTTTTTCTCGATGGGGTCGATTTGGACGCCGGCCACGTAACCGGCGGGGGAGCGAAGCTCGCCGTCGACGTTGAAGCGGACGCGACAGACGCCGCTTCGTCCGGGCAGGATCGTGCAACGGTGGCCGCAGGCGAGGCAGCGAACCTGCTGGTCCGCTTCGCGTACTACCAATTCCGGCGCGGACAACATGGTGTTGTCGTATAGAAGCTCTTTTAGACGTATGGGCGCCGACATCGGTGTACGTTCCTGACCCTCACCCCTGCCCTCTCCCTAGGAGGGAGAGGGGTGTAGTGAAGCTCTTATATCTATTATACGCTCTTAATTGCGCGATTGCGGGCGGGGTGGGGATGCGAATAATGCCCGGGTCGCTGATGAATCGCCGAGTGCTCGCAATCTGAAATGTCAGGCCGCAACCCCGTTGGGGCATTGGACGCTCCCTCACGGTTGCGGCTCCGAAAAGCGATTGCGGTTCGGAAGGGGCGCGACGTGAAATGTCGCACTCGAAGGGAAGGGCATCGAATGGGATATGCCGTTGTGAGCCCGGTGGGGAACGGCTGAAGCCGATTCAGTCGTGCCTACGGCACTATCACTCTCTAGCGGTCGGCACCCGGCGATAAATCGCTGGGCTTAAACTCACGGCGTCCCTTCCGGGACGCACAATGCGGCGGCCGCGTTACACCGCGGCGGGCGACATGAATGTCGCACTCGGGCGGAAGGGAATCGAATGGGATATGCCGTTGTGGTGGCGTTGCTGTCGCTGGCCGGTGCGGCTGTTCCGTTGCGGTTTCGACCGGGGCACGCTCAGCTCCAGGTTTATTTGAGCCTCGCGGCGGGGGCGCTTTTGGGCGCGGCCCTGTTCCATTTGCTGCCGGAATCGACCGAGCACATCGGGGGCGGGTTCGGGCTGCCGACGGCGCTGGGCGTGGCGGTCATATTTTTCCTTCAGCGCTACGTAGCCCCGCACAGCCACGAGCCGGCGATTGAGCAGGTTTACACTTCGCACGGCGGACACGATGATCATCACGATCATGGACACGACGATGAACATCATCACGGCGGCGCTCACGATCACGCGGGGACCAAACATGCGAGGGAACGGCTTGGAGGGGCGGGGCCGTTTCTGGGGGGCATGGTCGCGATCGCGGCGTTGTCGCTGCACTCGTTTTTCGACGGGGTGGCCATCGGAGCGGCGACGAGTGGAGGCGGGACCGAGGGCGGCACTTTGGTGCTGGCGGTTTTTCTGTCGGTGCTGGTTCACAAGCCGATGGACGGGCTTTCGGTCTCGGTGTTGCTGTTGAATGCGGGGACGAGTCTGGGAAAGCTTTGGCTGATCCAGGTTGTATATGCGATGCTGGTGCCGATCGGGGCTTGGGCGTTCCTGGTGACGCGAGGGACGATCGCCGATCCGTCGCCGTTGGTGGGTTATACGCTGGCGTTGAGCGCGGGGATGTTCCTGGCGATCGCCCTGACGGATTTGCTCCCGGAATTGCACTTCCACTCACACGATCGGAATAAGCTGTCGGCGGCGCTGCTGCTCGGATTGGGCGTCATGTGGGTGACGAGCTTGTTCGGGCATGCGCATGGGCATGGTGAGTCAACGAAGGGGCACGATCATCGGGGACAAATCGAAGGCGATCCACATGACGAACATGAGCATGGCGATGAGCACGGGCATTAACAGCGGCTGATCGGACGAAAGCGAGCGCGGTAAACCAGCCAGGTGATGATGGCCACGAGTAGACCCGCGCCGGCGAGGATGAGGCCCAACTTGGCGCGACCGTGTCCCTCCGCCGTGGGGTCGGTAACCAGGGAATACAGCTTACGCGGAGTGGCGTTGTGCGGAATCATGAAGAGGCCGATGACCAAGGCGAGCAGCGCGGCGGAAACGACCTTCAGGAGCAGCGGGGTCCGGTGCGGCCGGCCCATCTGCCGACCGATCGCGCTATGGCTGAATCCGTAGCCGGAATAGACCACGAGCCCCAAGACCAGCCATCCCACGAAGCGCCACCACGACGCCGGAGGAAGATAGTAGATCAAACCCAGGCATGAGACGGCACCGAAGATCGGGAGAATAAGCGGGCCGAAGGGCACGCGGAAGGGGCGCGGGCGGTGCGGATCGCGAAAGCGAAGGATGGGGATCCCGATGCAGACCAGGATGAACGCGAAGAGGGTGCCGATGTTGGTCAGATCGACCATTTCGTCGATGTTGGCGAACGAAGACAGCACGCCGACGACCAGACCGGTGACGATGGTGGTGACGTGCGGCGTCCGAAATCGCGGGTGGACCTTGGCGAAGGTGGGCGGGAGCAGCCCATCGCGGGCCATCGAAAAGAAGATGCGCGGCTGACCCATCTGGAACACCAGCAACACGGCGGTGTGGGCGACGACGGAGCCGAAAGCGACGATGGTCGACGCCCATTTGGCCCCCGGTGCGGCGTGATCTAACGCCATGGTGAGCGGCTCGGCTTTTTCCGTGGCGAGACGGGTGACGAGGTCGCTGTAAGGAATCAGGCCAGTGAACACCGCCGCGACGATGACGTACAGCACCGTGCAGATGACGAGCGAGGCAATGATGCCGATGGGCAGATCGCGGCTGGGGTTGCGGGTTTCCTCGGCCACCGTGGAGACGGCGTCGAAGCCGATGTACGCAAAAAACACGACCGCCGCCCCGGCCAGGGTGCCCGTCCACCCGTTGGGCTGGAACGGTTTCCAATTCGCGGCCATTTCGCCGGGGCTGACGAAATAGAGCGCCACCGCCACGAAAAACATCAACACGAGAACTTTGATGCCAACCATGACAGCGTTGAACCGGGCCGATTCCCGGATGCCCCAGACCAGGACGATGGTCAGCGCGGTGACGATCCCGAAGGCGTAGATGTTGAAGACGATCGGGATCCCAAAGAGGTGGGGGGCGGCTTCGAGCAGGCCGGGAACTTTGGCCGCGGAACGATAATCGGTCACCAGCCAGGCCGGGGTATTAATGCCGATGTTTTCAAGAAAGGTTCGAAAGTAATTGGCCCAACTGACGGCCACGGCCACGTTGCCGATGGCGTATTCGAGAATCAGGTCCCAGCCGATGATCCAAGCCAGCAGTTCGCCAAGGGTCGCGTATGAATAGGTGTATGCCGAGCCGGAGATGGGGACCATGGAGGCGAACTCGGCGTAGCAGAGAGCGGTGAAGGCGCAGACGACGGCGGTGATGACGAATGAAAGGGTGAGCGAGGGGCCGGCTCCGAGGCGTGCGGCGTCGCCGGCGGCGGCGGTGCCGATGGTCGCGAATATCCCGGCGCCGATGATGCCGCCGATGCCAAGCAGGGTGACATTAAAGGCCCCAAGCGAGCGGCGGAGCGAAGCCTCTGGTCGGACGGCCGTCGTCAGAATGGCGTCAATGCTTTTGGTACGGAAGAGACCCGTTGACATGGAGTGCTCTTGAACAGCTCCCTTTTCAGTTCGCGCGGCACGTTGCGCGATGAATTGGTGACGGTATCGGGATGAGGAGCTGTGTGCAAGCCGGTTCTCGATTGGATCCGCTGGTATCGTTTGCCAGCGATCAGAGCCGCGACCGTCAGGGAGCGGGGCTTTTCAGCCTACCGAACGGCAAGACCGCTTGCTCACGCGCGCGGCTCTGTTCAAACGATACCAGAACCGGTTATTTTTGGGCGGTTGTCATGCAGGGACCCAGGCGATAAACTCTTGGCCCTTATCGGGATAACGTCGTCCTCGCAACCGTTACGAACGGAGGAGGTGGGCCATGTCGAAGTTGATGTCGTTGAATCTGAAGAAGTGGATCGAGGAACACCGTCACTTGCTCAAGCCGCCCATTGGGAACCAGCAGGTCTTCAGGGATGCGGATTTTATCGTGATGGTGGTGGGCGGGCCAAACGCCCGGAAGGACTACCACGTGAACCCCACGGAAGAGTTCTACTACCAGCTCGAGGGCGACATCACGGTCAAGATTATCGAGGACGGCGTGAAACGGGACATCCCGATCCGCGAGGGGGACGTGTTCCTGCTGCCGCCGCTCATCCCGCACTCGCCGCAGCGGCCGGCGGGCACGGTGGGGTTGGTGATCGAGCGGCAGCGCCCCAAGGGGGCCGATGATCACCTGCGGTTCTACTGCGAGAAGTGCGGCGAGGTTCTGTTCGATCCGGCGTTTTACTTGACGGACATCGTCAAGCAGCTCAAGCCGCTGATGGAGCGGTTCTGGGGGGACGACAAGCTGCGAACGTGCAAGAAATGCGGAACGATGATGCAGCCGCCGGTGGCGGCGTAGGAACCGAAGATAGAAGTCCGAGGAGCGAAGATCGAAAGCGGCTTGGCACAAAGAAACTTCTGTTGGTTCACCATAGTTCGCTCTTTCGAAATGGCAAGCGGCCGACTCGCATCGTTGCGACCGCGTCAATCCATGGCGCCCGAGAGCTTTGTCGCGGCGTGATTTAGGGATTCCACGTGCTATGCTGTCAAGCTTACGGCGCGAGGGAAACAAGTGAATTTTTCAGACCTCGGAGCACACATCGACACCGTTGAGGAAACCACGCGCATTGCGCTGCGCCAAATAGTAGGTCCAGAAGACTTACGCCGCCTTGAGGCAGACGTCTTGGGCAAGTCAGGGACATTGGGGAGGTTGATCGCTGGGGTTAAAAACTACCCGCCGGACCAGCGCGGCGCCGTAGGCCAAGCCGTCAACGCCGCCAAAACTCGCCTTAAATTATTATTCGATAGTAAATTAAGCGAGCTGCAAAAAGCCGCATCGGCCACGGACGCCTCGCTCGCCGCAGCGTTTGACCCGACATTGCCCGGCGACCGCCCGTTCATGGGAAGTGTCCATCCGGTGACGGCCGTGCAGTGGGAGATCGAGCGGATCTTCGAGCGGCTGGGCTTCACCATCGAGGCCGGCCCGGAGCTGGAGACGGAATACAACAACTTCGAGGCCCTGAACATACCGGCCACTCACCCGGCGCGGGACATGCAGGACACGTTCTGGCTGACCAACGGGATGGTCTTGCGGACGCACACCTCGCCGGTGCAGCATCGTTCGATGAAGCGGTTCGGGGCCCCGCTGCGGGTGATCGCCCCAGGCCGCTGCTTCCGCTACGAGACGATCGACGCCTCGCACGAGAACACGTTTCATCAGATCGAGGGGTTGGTGATCGACCGGGACATTTCGGTGCCCAATCTGATCGCCATGGCCAAGACGTTGCTCAACGAGGTCATGCGGCGCGAGGTGAAGCTGCGGGTGCGGCCGGGTTATTTCCCGTTCGTCGAGCCCGGCATCGAGATCGACATGAACTGCGAGATCTGCGGCGGAAGCGGTTGCCCCACCTGCAAGCAGTCGGGTTGGATCGAGGTTTTGCCCGCGGGAATGGTGCATCCGAACGTATTGCGCGCCGGCGGGATCGACGCCGAGTTGTATACCGGTTTCGCCTTCGGGCTCGGCTTGACACGACTGGCGATGATGAAGTACGGCATTCGAGACATCCGCGTGCTTAACTCCGGTGACCTTCGGGCGATCGTGCCTATGGAGCGCCTCGGCGGACCGATCGTTTGGGAGTAAAGCGCATGAAAAGCCCAGCGAGATTCCGGTACGGCTTTGCGGGGGCTGCGATCTTGTCGCTCGTTCGCCCCATCGTGCTGCATGCGCAGGACACCACGCGATTGGATATTCGATGGAGCCCCATCATCGACTTGCATTTCCACGCCCGCGCCCTCGCTGACTCGTCGAAGGCACCGCCCACTGACCTCGCTCCGCTGATGGAACCGATTCGCAAGCTCGACAAGGCGCTGGGGGGCTGGGGGCCTCTCGAAGCGAACCTGTACGGGTGCAACACAGCCGCTGAAGTTCGGGCGGTGTTCTCCGATCTGCCGGAGCGATTTACTCCCCGGGGACCGGGTTCTCGCGATACCGGCAAAGAGGTGGAGTTTCGGGCACTGGCGTTGGCGCTGGCTGATGGGTTGGTTCAGGTCGAGCCGTCGATGGCGAGAACCATGGCGAGCCACGAGGGACTGGTGAAGAGAGCACGCGAGGCTGCCACTGAGCGACTAGCACGCTCGGAGGCCGCCTGCCTCAAGTACATGATCGATCACTTGGGTCCGCAGGACCGGAAGACCGTCATCCCGGTCTATCTGGTTGCGGACATGCCCTTCCCAGGCGCGGTCACGCACTATCGCGCGGGGCGCGCCGGGGGCGTTTGCTTCGTTGCGGTCCGCGATGTCGATCCGCTTCAACTGGTGGAGTCGATTCTTCACGAAGCGACGCATGCACTGGATATCGCATGGGATGGGAGCGGTGTGCTGGATGAGTTGCGCAAGAAGCTACAGGAGTCCGCACCTCCCGTGGGCCGCAACGTTCTCCACAACGTTCCCCATACGCTGATGTTTGTGCACGCCGCCGAGACGGTCCGGCGGAACATTGATCCGACGCACAAGCATTACGGCGACGTGGCCGGCTACTACGCCAAGGTACCCCGTGCGACCGGCGCTGTCCGCCAACCGTGGATCGAATACCTGGACGGGAAGCTGTCGCGAGAAGATGCGCTGGACCACATGGTACAGTCCGTTAGTTCGCCGACGGGCCCGCAGTAATCGCCATGCTCATCTCACTAAATTGGATTCGTGATTTCGTGGAATTGCCGGACGGGCTGGATCCCCGGGCCCTGGCCGAGAAGTTCACGCGCACGACGGCCGAAGTGGACGGCGTGGAACATATCGCCACGCGCGGCCCGGCTCCGGGCGGGCCGAATTCCAAGGAGCAGACCGACGATTGGATCATCGAGATCGACAACAAGTCGATCACTCATCGACCGGACCTTTGGGGTCATTACGGCATCGCCCGCGAAATCGCGGCCATCGTGGGCCAACCGCTCAAAACGTATCCAGTCAGCCCGCTCGATGAACTGACTTCGGGCTCCCTGCCGCAGGTGCCCATTCAGATTACCGACCCCGCCGCCTGTCGGCGATACAGCGGAATTGTGTTGGAGGGCGTGCCGACACAGCCGGCCCCACTTTGGATGCAACTTCGATTGGAGCGAGTCGGGCAGCGGCCGATTTCCGGATTGGTGGATCTCACGAATTACATCATGCTCGAGCTGGGCCAGCCGATGCACGCATTCGACGCGGGCAAGGTCCGGCGGATCGAGGTGGACTGGGGCGGCGAGGGTGAAGCGTTCCGGACGCTGGACGGCGTGGAGCGGAAGCTGCCGGCGCAGGCCCTGATGATCAAGTCCGGCGGGAAATCCGTGGCCCTGGCCGGCATCATGGGCGGGCTGGACACCGAAGTGACGCAAGCGACCACTTCGCTGCTGCTCGAATCGGCCAACTTTGACCCCGCGACTGTTCGGCGGACGGCGCAGCGGCTCGGATTGCGAACCGACGCCAGCGCCCGGTTCGAAAAGTCGCTGGACCCGTTGCACACCGTGCTGGCCATTCAGCGATTTCTGCATCTCGCGCGTTCGATGTATCCAAACCTCCGCATCACCGGCCGCCTATCGGATGCGTTCCCCAAGCCGTTTCAACAAATAACCGTTGCGGTCAATCCGCGGCACGTGACCCGCACCGTGGGACGAGAAGTGCCCCTCGACGAGGCCAAGGGCCTGCTTTCTCCGCTCGGCTTTTCGCTCGTCGCAAATGACAGCCATTGGCACGTGCACGTGCCGCCTTATCGGGCGACGAACGACGTCTCGATTGAAGCCGACGTGATCGAAGAGCTCATGCGCCGCGTCGGCTACGACACGCTCGCGCCCGCCATGCCCGTGGTTAGCGTACGCCGCGTGCCGCCGAATGCGATCCACGAGATTGAACAACGGACACTCGAATACTTCACGATGGCCCACGCATTCCACGAGATCCACGGATATCTCTGGTACGACTCCTCTTGGATTCGGCAATTGGGATACGAGCCGGGTCCGTGCCTGGAACTTAAGAACGCCTCGGCCGAAGGCCTTCATCGCCTGCGTCGCAGTTTGATGCCCGGGCTGCTCGCGGCGGTGGCCAAGAACCGGTTCCACTTCCCCGCCTTTTCGCTCATCGAAATCGGAAGTGTGTTCGACGCGACCAAACGCGCTAACCAGGAAACCCGTCATGTGGGATTGGTCGTCGTGCAACGAGGAAAGCAGGTCGAAGAACGACTGCTCAGCGAGCTCAAAGGGGCCGTTTCCGCCTGGGCATGGCGACGATTCGGCCGATCAGCCGCCTTTTCGCTAGCGGCCGCGGCGGCGGATCGCCCCTGGGAGCATCCTCATCGAACCGCGACGGTGATGGTGGGTGACGTGATTGCCGGCCGGATCGGCGTGGTCGACATGGGCCTTCGCCGGGCGATGGACGAACACCTCGTGCCATGGGGCATCGCCTGGGCCGAAGTGGCGCTAGATCCGCTCGCTTTGCTCCCGCCCCTCACCGAGCGGATCGGAGCGATCCCCGCCTTTCCGCTCGTCGAAATGGATTTCTCGTTTCTGGTGCCGCGGGCCACGCGCTACGGAGAAGTCGCCCAGCGATTGCGGACGTTTGAGCATCCGCTGCTCAAATGCGTTCGATTCGTCGGCAGTTATGAAGGGGACAAGATCGCGGAAGATCGGCGCAGTCTCACGATTCGAACGGTCATTGGGGACGATGCGCGGACGCTGGTTGACGAGGACGCGACGAGCTTCCGTCAATCGTTGGAACAACATCTCCTTCGGTATGGATTCGAAATCCGGCAATGACACATTGGACTACGCCGCATTTCTCATTGTGGAAGTCGCGACTGGGGCGAGCCTGGGTAGCATCGCGGTTGATCCGCGGCGCCGTACTTGCGCGGCGTCGAAATCGCGCGGGGGATGAACCCCGACGCTACATTCCCCTACGTTGCCCCGCGCTCCATATCGCCCTGACCATCGCCGCGGGCGTCGGCTGCCTCGGCGGCTGCTCACAACTGACGGACCCGGACCTTCCCGAACCGTTTCGCCTGCTCAATGAGCCGACGTTTGACACGGAATACCTCGTCTATGCCCCGTCGAGCTACAACCGCCGCGACGCCTGGCCACTGCTGGTTGTTTGTCACGACTCCTTCCCCGACTCACCTCGCCGCCAGATCAACAACTGGACTCAATTGGCCGAAAGCCGCGGCTTTATCGTCGTGGCCCCGCGATTGCCGAAAGGAAAGGGAAAGCAGTTGTTGGACGCTGCTGGGCAAGCTGTTCTTGCCGTGGTGGATCACGTTCGAGCCGGCCACAACATCTCCGCCGACCGAATGTTCCTGCACGGCGCCGGTGAAGGGGCACCCGTGGCTCTGCGAACAGGCCTGGGTCACGCCGACCTCTTCCGGGCCGTAAGCGTCAATCAGCCTAAGTTCCGCGAGGAAGAGTTGTCCGACGTTGCCAGCGCGATCGACCCTTATCAGCCCGTGCTGGTACAGGACCGGGCCGCGATGTCGATGTATGTGAAGGACGGGCCGCGCTGCATCGAGTGGCTGCGCGAAAAAGGGATCCCCGTTCGCCCGGATGTAAGCGGGGTCACTCCAGAAAAGGACTACGAACGGGTCGTCGATTTCTACGAGACGATTATTCAAACCGAACCGTGGGTCCGGGTTCGGTCATTCGGCGGGCCGGGGGCGGAACCCCTGGAGGTCCGTTTCAAGGTGGACTCCGTGCAGCGGCTGACCAATCTCCGTTGGGAATTCGGCGACGGCGATTCATCGACGGTCGCGGAGCCGTTGCACGTCTATGCCCAGCCCGGGCGGTATCGGGTGTCGCTGACCGCCAAGAACGATCGTGGGCGGGAGGTGCGGCGGATCATAGCGGTATCCGTGCCCATCGGCGAGCGCCCGCCGGATCTTGGGTAGTGTCCTAATTTGAGTTGGTCTTGGCCGGTTCGGCTATTTTTGGTGACCTTCGTTCTTCGTTCCAGCGTTGGATTTCAGGCACAGCCAAGGCCAAAAATTGCACCACGATCCCGGATACGAAAAGCCCAATCCCGAATAGTTCGTACTGCACGTAACGAGCAACTACGGCACCTACGCCAGCCGTCGCGCCCCCGATGAATTGAAACCATTTGGCTAGCGCGACGCCCCGGAGGTACTTAGTCATCCCTGAAAATCTCTGTGGGTCCGGTATTTCTCGGATGAAACTCGGGGACGGGGCGGGTAGACTTTGCCGGGAAACCCGGAGGAACGGGTGAAAACCTTGCAAACTCGGAAT
>Ga0137431_1000151_pt1 | contig 33189 bp, 30 predicted proteins | sample EasRivERMZT800_2_FD_104646 | JGI IMG/M metagenome (GOLD analysis project Ga0137431, IMG submission 104646) | Soil microbial communities from meander-bound floodplain in the East River, Colorado, USA - East River MetaG ERMZT800_2 | ecosystem: Environmental > Terrestrial > Soil > Floodplain ... | reverse complement strand
CAAGAACTCCTGCACAATGGGCATGCTGCTGTGCTTGGACCGCAAGCAGCGACTCATCTTCGCACTCGGCGCGATCCTCGGCGCCAGCGACGCGGTAGGCGCCGAGATTCTGGAGATGACTCCCGACAACTTCCGCCAGTGCCTGGCTCGCGCTCGCCGCGACCTGCACAACTTCATGAACGACCAGTGCGGTCTTGTGAGCAAGAAAAACCCCTGCCGGTGCTCGAAGAAAACCCGGGGTTTTATCGAGCAGGGGCATGTCGATCCTCACCATCTCTTGTTCGTTCCAGCGCATGTCGAGCGAGTCCGGGATGTGGTGCCCGAAACGGTCCGCGAGATCGAGGATGTCGTCGAGCGTCAGCACACCGCCATCTACCGCGACCACCCGTTTCTGCAGCCGCCGGACCAGGTCGGCTGGCTTCGCCGCATACTGGAAAGCCCGGATCTACGCCAGGCCCTGCATCTGAATTGAAGAATCCTCGCGAAGAGTTGTCACGGTGGATCTCCTCAGGTGTCCAAGAGCACGACGGAGCGAGGGCTCCGATGTTTCTCACACAAGGAGATGACCATGACGCTCGATCTGCCAGAACCCATCGCCGTGTACTTCACTGCCGACAGGGGCGACAGCGAAGCTGTCGGTGCGTGTTTCACGGAGAATGCCGTCGTGAAGGACGAGGGGCACACTTACCAGGGCCGGACCGCCATCGAGCAATGGAAGGTGGAAGTCTCGGCCAAGTTTCAATACACCACCGAGCCGTTCGCCTACGAGCAGAAGGATGGCAAATTCGTCGTCACCTGCAGGATCGCCGGCAACTTCCCCGGAAGTCCCGTGGTCCTTCGGTTCTTCTTCGGGCTGGAAGACAACAGGATCGCCTCGTTGGAAATCATCCCCTGAGCGGTACAGCCGCCCGAAAGGAGAGCGCCAATGTTCGCCGTATATGCAACGCACGCCGCTGCTGAAGACCCGCTATCGGCACTCGAGATCGGCGAGCGGCCCGAGCCAGACGTGCCGGGCGGATGGGTGCGCGCGAAGGTTAGCCACGCGAGCCTGAATCGCCATGACCTGTTCACGCTGCGCGGGATAAGTGGACACCCCGAGGGCATCACCTACCCCATTATCCTGGGCAACGACGCGGCTGGCACATTGGATGACGGCACGCCCGTCGTCATTTACCCGGTAATGGGCAGCGACGACTGGCGCGGCGACGAGACACTCGATCCGGCGTGGCACATCCCCAGTGAGTTCATCCACGGCACGCTCGCCGACTATGTAGTAGTCCCGAAGCGAAACGCGATCCCCCTCCCGGAGGGCCTTTCGCCTCTCCATGCCTCCGTCCTAGGCACGGCTTGGCTCACTGCGTATCGCGCGCTCTTCACCAAGTCGGGACTTCGCGCCGGCGACACCGTGCTGATCCAGGGCGCGACCGGCGGGATGGCTACCGCTCTCATCCAGCTCGGTCGGGCTGCTGGATTTGAAGTCTGGGCCACCAGCCGCACGGAAGAGGGTCGGACTCTGGCCACGGCACTCGGTGCGCACCGAGCGTTCTGTTCCAATGAGCCTCTTCAACAAAAGGTGCGTGCGGTCATCGACAACATCGGCTGCGCCACTTGGGCACACAGCATGTCGTCCCTCGCCCGTGGTGGCACACTGGTGATGACCGGCGGCACAACTGGGTTCGACGTGCCGTTGAACCTGCTTTCGATGATTCCCGACCAGCTCACCGTCACCGGCTCCATCATGGGGACACTCGATGACATGCAGAAGTTGATGCACCTTATTGTCAGGGCAGGAATCAAGCCAGAGATTGGTGCAGTTCTCCCCATGGAACGTGCCGAGGAGGCTTTTGGTGCGATGTGGGAGGGCAAGACACATGGCAAGGCGGTCTTGACTCGGTGAGCCATGGAGCGTCGAGTCACGCTATCGTGGAGCCACGCGGCCACTACCGCCCCCCTCGCCCCGCTCGTGATCCGCGAGATCGTCTACCGCTTGCTGACCGGGGGCACAGGGAAGTCGCATACGCCATATTTTTCTGCCACGAGTTCGGAGTCACAATTGGGCTTCGTCGGTCTCGAATGGTCACAAGTGTGACGGGGGCACGAATCCCCCCGCCCGGTAGCTGCAAAACACTTCAAAAATCGGGAAAAATGCACATCGAGCAACAATTGGAAAGAGACTCTATTGTGTCGTAACTACTTGAAAACAAACGACTTATATGGAGGCGGGGGGAATCGAAAATCTTCAACGCCTTTCTCGTAAGTCGTTAAATGACAACAGTTTAACTATTAACCTTCGGTGGATGCAGCGGTTAGGCACCTGACTCAAGATGACCACTCTTGACCCGTGGAGCCGCTTCCAGACCGAGTTTACTGGGCACTGACTGGGCACACTTTTGGAGGCCAAAAAGGCGCGGGCGGGGGAGGCAATTCTCCCGCCTTGTGCGGTCGCTTCCTCGACATCTCCCTTCGACTCGGGAGGGACTCTGAACCCCTGAAAATCCGGCATGCGGCCCTGGGTAGCTGCGGCGCTTACTCAGCGTCTCATCCTTCGCCTCCCTTTGCACGGAGATACGCCGCAACTGCGCTAGCGGCGTACCTCTCACATCATCACCGTTCTTTTGGGCCATGTCGGTGGTAGTCATAGTGAACTCTCCTTTCAACTGGCATCATCGGGGTCGTGTTCACGCGCGCCCGTCCGCTGCGTGGCAACACGAGCCGGCGTTTTGAGAAAGCGGCTCATACTCGTCGCGACGGCGGAACCAGAACCCAGTCTCGTTACGCCCTCGCGGCGCGCGGTCGAGCCACTGGTAGATGAGTGGGACGACCCGGGAACCACGAAGCGGATAATGCGGTGCCGGAATCGCCGGCCGATCGAGAAGCCCAGCCCAATCAACAGGTTGGAGGGCGGGGCTGATTCTGAAACTAACCCCGACCACCTTGAAGGCCAACGAACACCTCTCTTAGCGTGTACGTATCCTGCATCTCTTCTTTGGACTTTCCGTGTGTCCCCCACCGCGTCTCCATGTGTTCCTCACGGAGCGGGTAGGACCTTGCTCCAAGGATACCCGTGTCGCGCTAACTCAAAGGCGCGGTCAAACAGCTTTTTCATATAGACCGGATCAAATTCGTTCGACGGCGGGGCCTCGGAGCCGTTCGGAATGTAGGCAATATTGAAATCGAACCCGTCCCGCTGAGCCGTGGCGTAGAGTCGACCTACGTCACCCAGTCCTTGGGTCTGGATAAGCGTCCCAATGGCCCGGGCCGCGATTTTCAGGGTCCGCCGCTCGACGCATGAAGCGGTCGATTCGAGGTGGGCGTTACGGATGACATACAACCGACGGTCACGATGACGAAGCCCCGCGGCGCGTAACTCCGATTCGAGGACAAACGACGGCGGATAGAAGAACACCTGTTGCATGACCCCGCCGTCGACGTGCATCTCCTGGTAGCGGTCCCCGTCAACTTCCACGTCCATCATCACTGGCGGGAAGGCTCCAGGAATCGAAGCGGAAGCGAGCATGACGCGGCGAAACAAGTAGAGTGATTCCGGGTGCCAACTTGCGGCGATCGCTGTCATGTTCCAGATCACCGGCCGTTGAGCGTCAAGATCCACGGTGAGCATCAGCAAAGTTCGACCTTTCTGGTACTCCTCCGCGATGGCCTCAAGCAATGCTTGGTCGACGCAGCCGCCCACGAGACGCTCCAATGGTTTGCTGTCTGCCAATGCGTCGCTGAAAATCGCTTCAAGAATCGGTCGAGGGCTCAGAATGTCCTTTGTCTCAACGGCGGTATAATTGTCCCGCAAAATACCGTCGTATTGGGGTCCAAGAAACGCGAACGGGGCAATCATCGCCCCGGTGCTGACGCCAGTCACCGCGCTGAACTGAGGTCGCGTGCCCGATGCCGTCCAACCGCACAGCAGGCCTGCGGCGAAAGCGCCGTTGGCTCCCCCGCCCGATACAGCCAGGAAGTTGGTAGCCTGGAGCTCCGACGTGACTTGTCGTTTCCCAAGGGAATCTTCCTCGCGTTTCGCTGCTGCGACGCATTCGGCGACGAATTCAGGATTCAAACGATCACCCCAAGTTCGAATGTGTCGAGCGAAGCCAGGCACGGCCGCTTTGTCTTGAAACTCGGCGGGTACCGCCTTGAGCCTGCGCGGAGAAACACAGCCCGTTGCAAGGAGTGATGCAGCAACGGTCGTAATACAGAACAGGCTGGAGATCACGCGGCTGTTACGCTGGCGACCAATAGCCACAATCACCCATGGCCCACGCTCGCCTCGAACGTCAGGCGCTATACTTGTGCACGCTTCTTGTATGTGTGTAGCTGTCGGCATTACTCCACTCCTCTACTCGATTTCAACATGGGCTGAGCTGAAAGTGGCACAGGGGTGGTCGCAGCATTTTACGTGCGGCGGCTGTTCGTGAGTTGTACTCGCCCTGTCTCGAGCGTTGCCCAGGGATGCCCGAGCCGAATGATCGCGGATGATCGCGGATTGATAGACTGTGCCCACCACCGCGACGAAAAAGCCCACGGACAGGCCCGAGCTCAGTAATCCGGTCAATGCGGTGAGCGGGCCGAACAACCGCCACTCGTCGGGCAGTACAACATCGCCGTACCCCAACGTGGTGTAGCTCGCTCCGGAAAAATAAAACGAGGAACCGGCATCAGGGAAACAATGTTGCCACCGAAAAAACAACGCCCACAGTCCTATCTCAAAAAGATGGATGACGATCAGCGTCAAAGGAACCCAGATAAAAAGCCACAGGACAGACCAGAAGTGAGGGGTTATCCGCAGCCGAGCCTTTGAAAGCACAATAGCTCTCAACACGATGACCAGCCCCGCCGCGTGAACGCCGGCCACGAGATTTACCATGCCCAAAGCCATCAAGGCCTTACCCATCATGTCTGTCACTGCCCCAAAAAGAAACATCCGCCCAGCAATCGATGCCGGAGTTGCTCAGTATGTATTTCCGCCTCACGAAGCTCTTTGGCCATCTGCTCGATGTCGGCCTCGAGCCTTGCGAATTTCCGATCCAGATGAGCGGCCAGTTCATCGAATGACTCCGGCAACCACTCCTTCTCTTTCTCCATTGCCTCAGGAACCGCTGCGAGTCTGCACTCGCAGGAATCGTCCCCGGCGTCAGTGGCTTTCTGTTCATTCAGACGGGCTTCAGTGGCGTTCACGGCTCTCGACACCGTGCCACCATTCAAGTACCCGGCGTTCGTTGTCGTAGTGCAATCATTGTCAGGTTCTCCGTACTTGCGTGCGAGTTCGCCGTAACCTCGACTTTTGCGAATGGCCTATCCCAAGCCCAACACGCTCTGGGTGTGCTGTGCAATCATCAACTCCTCGTTGGTTGGGATTACCCATGCGGCGACGCGGCTGTTAGGGGTGCTGATACGCGGTCCGTGCTCTACGTTTGCTTCATCGTCGAGCTCGACACCCATCCAGCCTGCGTCACGGCAGACTCGGGTACGGAGCGTCTCGGCGTTTTCGCCGATTCCTCCGGTGAAGACGAGCGCATCAAGCCCCTTCAGCGCCGCCGCCAAGGAGCCCAGTTCTTTTTGAATACGGTAGACGTACAGATCGATAGCCAGCTTCGCTCGCGGATCGTCGCTGCTAAGCAGAGCCCTCATGTCGCTAGTGATGCCTGACACGCCCAACAAACCCGACTTCGTATAGATGAGCCTCTCGACTTCGCCGGCGCTCATGCCCCGCTGCGTAATGAGATACAGAATGACGCCCGGGTCCAGCGAGCCGCTGCGCGTACCCATCATGAGACCATCGACGGCACAAAACCCCATTGAGCAGGCCACGCTTCGTGAGTTGTTCATCGCACACATGCTGGCCCCGTTGCCCAGGTGCAGCACGACCGTGCGTCCATGGGAAGCTTTGTTATCGTAATCAGGAAGCACAGACGCGATGAACTCGTATGACAACCCATGAAAACCCCACCGGCGCACGCCGGTTTCGTAGTACTCCAAGGGCAGGGCGAAGAGCTGAGAAACTTGTGGAATGGTGCGGTGAAAGGAAGTGTCGAAACACGCAACCTGTGGCAGATCCGGCGCATTCTCCAGAAGGAAGCGAATCGGCGCCAAGCTATGCGGCTGATGAAGCGGAGCGAGCGGAATGAACTCCTCAAACTTGGCTACGAGTTCGCGATTGATGCGCAAGGGCTTGGTCAGGTCGGAGCCGCCGTGAATTACCCGGTGCCCGACCGCGATGAGGCGGTGTTCCTTCAGTTCATCGCGAAGATGCGTGACCAGGAAATCTATGGCCTCCTCGTGACTCAAAGACCTCCCTTCGCCCCATGCTTTCTCGGAGAGGAGGTTTCCCTTCTCGTTCTTGGAGACGAACTTTGGAGAAGTGAGCAGCCCTTCAATCTGTCCCCGCGCAACCACGCGAATCTCTTTGCCGCGCAGAACGAATATACAGAATTTGATGCTGGACGAACCGGCATTCAGTACCACGATGGAGTCTGCCATAACGACTTACCCCCTCTCCCTACCGCGTTCTTGTCTCAATCGCACGGGCTACGCGAACCAACCCCGCAGTAGATGTGAGGTTGTTACGAACGGTGTCCGCCCGACTCGTCAGTACGATGGGTACGCTCCGATCCGCATTGCCCGCAATTATGGGCGGTTGGGGTCCGAACCTACCACCGAACTTACTTCGACGATTTCTCCCGCGCGAAGCACCTTGCTGATCACGGTCTCGCCAGGTTCAAGCTTGCGTATTCGTTCGTAAATGCTTTCGAGCGACGCCTCATCGCGAATTTCCATTCCATTACACGAGAGAATGATATCTCCACCGATGAGCAACTCGGTTCCCCTGATGGCCGCGCGCAATGCCCCAGGCCTGATTCCCATGCGCCAGGCTGGCGACTCCTGCGAAACTCGTTGCACCAAGTACCCAGCCTTCTGCGGCAGATTGAGCGCTGCGGCGACGTCACCCCGAACGATGATTCCGTCCATCCCCGACCAGAAAGGCTTCCTCTCGAAAAGAAGCAGTCGGCCTGCTTTGACGGTGGCCGCGAAACCAATACCCTCGAAGCCGCCAGAATGGCTCAGGATTCGGCTGGCGATTCCGATGACCTCTCCATCCATATTAAAGATCGGGCCCCCCGAGTTACCACGGTTTATCGCCGCGTCCGTCTGCAGATACTCACATCCAGGCCTGACTCCGAGACTGGGATCTAGAATCCGCCCGCTGATGTGCCCCGAGGAGAGCGTGTGCGAAAGGCCGTAGGGTGCGCCCACCACGAACACTTCATCTCCTACCTCGACTTTATCAGAGTCGCCGAGTCGGGCGGGTTCTACTCCCGCGGGCACCGATTCGAGCTGCAATAGCGCGACATCCGCATTCGGCTCTGAGGAAACGACGCGAGCCGGGATCTGCTCGCCACCAATGAATTCAACGGTAACTCTGTCCGCGGTTTGGACGACGTGCGCGGCGGTTAATAACTTGCCATCCTCCGAGATGAGGACACCAGATCCCAGGCCGGTCGAACCCAACAACCAGCCCGAAAGCGATGACGCTTCCCGTTCTGCGGTTTTGACCACGACGACGGACGATTTCACTCGTCGAAAGGCGTCGCGAAGTTCTTCCGCGTTTAGTTGAGTCGGGTCCCCTGCAAGAAGAACCGCCCAAAGGTAAATCGTTCGCCAACTTTTTTCGACGTTCCGTCTCATGTTCCGTTCTCCCATAAAGTGGGCCTCGTCAAGGTCAAAATCGCTTGTCGTCGTGGCGCTTGACCGATCTCTCATTCGCGCGGGCTACACGAACCAACACCGCCGTGGATGCGAGCCGGGTGCGGACGGTGTCCGCCCGACTCGTCAGGACGATGGGCACGCGAGCCCCCAGGACGATCCCGGCCGCGTCCGCTCCCGCCAGGTACTGCAACTGCTTGGCGAGCATGTTCCCGGCCTCGATATCGGGAGCGATGAGAACGTCGGTTTTTCCTGCTACTTCGGATGCGATCTTCTTGGTCTTAGCCGCCAGTTCGCTGATGGCGTTGTCAAAAGCCAGCGGACCGTCGAGCAGGCCGCCGGTGATCTGACCTCGCTGCGCCATTTTGCAGAGCGCGGCGGCGTCCAGCGTAGAGGGAATCTCCGGGTTCACGGTCTCCACGGCGGACAGAATCGCCACGCGCGGAAGCTCGATACCCAAAACCCGAGCCAGGTCGATGGCGTTCTGCACGATGTCGACTTTCGCCTTCAGATCCGGGGCGATGTTGATCGCCGCATCCGAGATGAGCAACATTCGCGGATAGGCGGGGACGTCGAGGACGAATACGTGACTGATCCGCCGCGACGTTCGCAAGCCGGTGGCGGAGTGGACCACGGCGGCCATGAGTTCATCCGTGTGAAGGCTGCCCTTCATCAGCGCCTCCACCTCTCCGCTGCGTGCCATGGCCACCGCCTTCTCCGCCGCAGCGTGGCTGTGCTCCGTCGGGATGATTTCGATTCCGCCCAGGTCAACATTAGCGGCCTCGGCCGTCGCCCGGATTTTGGTCTCGGGGCCGACCAACACCGGCAGGATGAGCTTCCGCCTGGCGGCTTCGATCGGCCCTACCAGGCTGTCTTGGTCACAAGGATGGACCACGGCGGTCTTTACAGGTTGCAAGTGTTGACAGTTTTCGATAAGCCGCGCAAACACGTCCGTGCGCCGGAAAATCACTTCAGGCATAGCCAGGTCCGCATACGTTACGCGATGCTTTGGCGCCACCACGGTGGCCAGCCCGGTCGCGACCTTCTCGCCCTTCTGATTGATGCACTGGCATTCGAAGACTACCAACGCGCCTTCGGTTCGTTTCTCCTTTACCGTGATCGTCGCCGAAACGGTGTCTCCGATCGACAGGCGGCCTCGAAGTTCAAAATTCGCAGCAACAATGGTGGTTCCGTGACCGGGTAGACGTCGATTCAGAAGGTGGCCAAAAAAAGCCTGCGCCGCGACGGCTTCAGTCGAGGTGACTTCCTTGACGGACTGGCCTTTCTCGAGGTCGTAGGCATCCGCATCGCCCGATGTGTATGCCAAGACTTCGATGTCCATCTGGGACAGTGTGCGCGACATGGTGGCAGATTGTCCCACCTTGATCTCGTCGAACGTGGTGTTGGTGAGCGGGGTCATGATCCATCTCCTTAGATTGCGGCGCGGTCCGCGACATTGGCAGCGCGAGTTCCTTTCGTGCTCGTCGATTCTGTCGCGAGCACCCGCCGAATCCGGTTCAGCGTGTCGAACTGTTCCGGCGAGACTCCTTCGGATTGCACGCGCGGGTCCGCCGGCAGCCGTTCAAGCAGAGTGAGAAGCCGTTGGCGGTCCTGCGGATCGACAAGTAGTTGCGGTAGTGACTCGATGGCTGCCTCACGTTCATAGCTGACAATTACGTCCTGCTCACCCTGAATACGATGAGCCGTGTCGGCAGGAAGATCGGGCAGGAACTGCTTGTACTCGCTCAGAAGCTCGTGCTTGAGTTCCAGACGCGTCAGCCGCATCGGCTCGCCGTGCCGTTCCAGCAGAGCGCCCGCCCGAGCCAGGGCCTCCGGATACCCACCTTTGCCGATTTTGGACAGGACATTCTTGATCACGCCCGATTGTCTCCCGTCAGTTGATTGAGCGTCGTCGGGACTCGTCGTTGCCTTGTCGGCCAGATAGAAGGAGAACAGACTTCCATAGATTCCAAAGAATGCCGCCTCGTTAATCGCATCACGGAGATCTCGGTGGAGGTTTAGTGATGCGCTGAGTAGGTCGGAGCCATGCCGTTCCGCCCGTCGCAACGATTGGTCAGCCGAAGCGGCCCGTCGCTGCCCCCGAACCGCCGCCGCGGCCGGCTTGAGCCAAGCCATCCACGGGTTCAGGCTCGAGCAGAGCCATCTATTCACGCGGAGCGGATGGAGTAACCGCTGTAGCTTGGCAGATTCCGGGCGGGCTAATGCTTTGATCGTAGGACTGATGAAAAGGTCATAGGCTTGTTGATTGAACTCCGACAGCATCGCCGCCGCCTGGAAGGGCTTCTCGTCTAGGCGTTTGAAGCGGTTCAGACGCGTGACGACCTCCTCCAGCCGGCGTTCGACGAATTCCACCGTGTATTCCGGGCGACCGTCCGGCCCAGGCTTCTCGAAAATCTCCATGCCGAACAGTCCCGGAGGCAAGGCCTCGATGGACTTCAGCACGGAGACGATCTGCGTGTATTCTTTTTTTGCCACCCGGCCGGACACGAATATGCCCAGATGCCCGATGTCTTGGTGCAAGAGTCCAACGATGGTCTGGCCACGAGCCTTGATGTCCTCCGTTGACTCGTACACGTCCGCAACCCAATTGAACGCCTGCTGCGGCGGAGTGATGTTGTCTCCCAAAGAGGCGAAGAGGATGATGGGGACTTTGATTTCTTTCAGGTCGAAGAGACCCGGGTGTCCTGGGCCGGTGTCCCAAAGACTGTTACCGACGAAGAGGTTCTGCGTGATCCAGTCGATCTCCTCCCGATTCATCAAGTAGAACCCACCCCACCACCGTTCGAATTCCAGGAAGCGAGGAGCCTCCGTGTCGACATTGGTGAAGAGGTGGTAGTATTTGTCCCAGAAGGTGTTCGCCGGATTGAGGTACTCCATGTTGGCGACGAGATTCGCACCGTCGAATTTTCCATCACCAAGGTCGCTGGCAAACGAAGAAAGCCACGTACCGCCCAAAAGACCGCCGGCATAACGCATGGGGTTGTCGCCCTCGCCGTTCCGCCATGCCCCGCCCCAGTAAGACAAGGGCGCCCCATTGAGGACTATCGGGCCCGTTTCGTCCGGGTTCGCGGCGGCCAGCATCATGACCGCCCACCCGCCTTGGCAGTTGCCGATGATCACCGGTTTGGCGCTGTGAGGGTGAAGTTCGCGAACGCGGCGGAGGAATGCTGCCTCGGCGTTGCATACATCCAGCAGCGTCTGTACCGGCTCAGGCTCCGGGAAGAAGATGACGAAGTAAACGGGGTGTCCATCGCGCAGAGCCACACCGACCTGCGAGTCGTCCTTGAAACCGCCGATTCCCGGCCCATGGCCGGCGCGCGGATCAACAATGATGTATGGCCTTCGAGCCGGATCGACCGTCACTCCTGCCGGCGGGATGATCCGAACCAATGCGTAGTTGACTGGCCGCTTGAACTGTCGTGCATCAAGTACCATCTCATAGTCGAAATGCAGCACCGGCGGCTTGCCCGCCTTCTCATGATCAAGGAAGTTGTCGCCGCGCTGCCGCAGAGTGTCCCAGAAGAGCACGGATCGCTGTGTGAAATCGACGGCGTATTCCCGGCACTCGGCTGCCCATTTCCACGGATTCGAAAAGGACCCCAGTAGGCGGGTCGGGTGTTGATCGACACTCTTCGCCGCCTGTTTGTAGAAGTGATCAAAGGCAGCTTGCGAACGATCCTGAAAAACTCGGGCGATGTTGCACCAGAGAAAGCTCAAATCAGAGGTTGGATTATTTGCTAACATGAGAGTCACCTTTCAAAGCCTGCATGGCTGAAAACCACTGTGCGCTCAACAAGCAAGATGCTTTGCTCATCCCCACACCCCCAGAAGGTGAATAACCAGCAACACAACAAGGGATGCCGTTGTAAGGCTGAAGAAGATCGGGAACACCCAGCGCATCGGCAGGCTGGTTCCGAAGCCGCGAGGCGGCTCGACCATGCCGACGATTGTCTCCATCCCGTTCAGGTTGATCAGATGCTTGAGGTTGGCAATCGCGGTGCGCAGTTCCGCCACCAGCCTGATGCTGGACATGATCGACAACACGGAGAATAAGACCAGGACCAAAAGGCCGATCGATTTCGGCGCCTGGTTTGCAGAATTTCCATTGTCTCGTAGCATGAATGCCAGTCCGCCGGCCACGACAGCGGTGTACGCATTCGTGAACCAGATGCGCTCATTGCGGATGTGCCGGATGTTCTCACACGCTTGCGTGTAGGCGGCTGCCACGATCCCCGGGTTGATCGGGGCTTGACTGCTTTCTTGATTGGTCTGTTCAGTCATGCGACTTTCCTCTTTCTATGCAGTTGCCCCGTGCGCCTGTGCTGGAACCTCTAACTGAACCTGCTCACCGGACCGGTGCACCCTCTCAACGAGGCTGCGGATGACGTAATAGAAGACTGGCGTCAGGAAGATCCCGAAAATGGTGACGCCGATCATGCCGGCGAACACCGCCATGCCCAGCGTCCGCCGCATTTCGGCGCCGGCGCCGTGCGAGATCACCAACGGGAACACGCCGAGGATGAACGCGAAGCTGGTCATGAGGATCGGTCGCAGCCGCACACGGGCGGCCTCGACGGAGGCGTCGAAGCGGCTGGCGCCCTGGGCTTGCCGGTCGCGTGCGAACTCGACGATGAGGATCGCGTTTTTGGCCGCCAAGCCGACGAGCACCACGAAGCCCACCTGCACGAAGATGTTGACGTCCATGCCAGCGAGGAACAGACCCGCCAGCGCGCTCAGCAGGCACATGGGCACGACCAGAATCACCGCCCAGGGCAGCGACCACCCCTCGTACAGGCCCGCGAGTACGAAGTAGACGAGCATCACGCCCAGCGCGAAAGCGCTGAAGGGGTTCTTCTGCAGGTCACGGAACTGCTCGAGCTTGCCCGCCTCTTTCTGGAGATAGCTCACTTCGGTCCACTCCGTGGCCATGGTGCGCGGCAGGTCGCGGCTGAGTCGCTCCATCGTCGCCAGCGCGTCGCCCATACTGGTCCCGGGTAGCGGAGTTCCCGTGATCGACGCGGCCGGGAACATGTTGTAGCGCGTCACCTGGACCGGACCGGTGGAATCGCGCACCTCGACCAGCGCGCCCAGTGGCACCATCTCGCCATCGGCGTTGCGGACCTTGAATTGCCGGATGGTTTCCGCATCGGTGCGGAACGGCGCGTCGGCCTGCACATTCACCTGCCAGGTGCGGCCGAAGCGGTTGAAGTCGTTGACGTAGTAGCTGCCCAGGTACGCCTGGAGCGCGTCGAACACCTCGGTGAGCGGCACGCCCATCGACTTGACCTTCTCGCGGTCGATGTCCACGTAGAGCTGGGGCGTGCGTGCGCGGAAGCTGTTGAACAGCCCGACGAGGCCCGGCTGCTCTTTGCCCTTGGCGGCCAAGTCGTCGGCGCGAGCCTGCAACTCGTGGAAGTCGACGTCGCCGATTCCCTCCACCATCAACTTGAATCCGGCGGACTTTCCAAGCCCCGAGATCGGGGGTGCCCCAAACACCACCACCTGCGCCTCGGGCACCTCGCGTGAGAGACGCTCGCGGACGCGCGCGGCGACGGCCTCGCCCCCGAGCGAATGGTCGCGGCGCTCCTCGAACGGCTTGAGGATGATGAACACATTGCTGTAGTTGGAACTGTTGGCGTTCAGGACGTACGACATCCCCGGCAGCGCCAGCGTGTGCGCGACGCCCGGCGTCTCCAGGGCGATCCGCTCCACCTCGTCGGTCACCGCGAGCGTACGCTCCAGAGAGGCCGAGTCGGGTAACACGATATTCGTAACTAGGTATCCCTTGTCCTGCAGCGGGATGAACCCGGTGGGAATCCGACTGAACCCGAAGCCCGTGAGGCCGATCATCCCGATGTAGAGCAGGAGGACGACGGCACTGAGGCGGAGGCTCCAGCCAACGGTCGCGCCGTAGGCCTGCGTCGCCCGCTCGAACAGCCAGTTGAAACCGCGGAACAAGCGGCCCAGCACCCAGTTCACGGAGCGGATCAGGAATCGACCGAGCACGCCGCCAACGACTGCGCCAGGGAGGAAGAGTAGCAGGTGCACGCCCAAGGATCGAAGGCTTGCACCGAAGCCACCGGGCGTCGCCTCGCCGCCGTGCTCGCCGCTCGGCAGCCCAAACCACGGGCCGAGGACCGGCGCGACCAGCCACATTGACGCTAGCCCGCCGAATAGGGCGAAGCTCCACCACGGCAGCGCTTCTTTGCCGTCGTCGCCGTGGTGACCCGGTTTGCGGTTGCGGAAGAACAACACAGCGAGCGCCGGCGTCATGGTCATCGCGTTCACCGCCGAGATGATCATTGACACGGAAATGGTGACAGCGAACTGCCGGAAAAACTGGCCCACCAGCCCGCTAAGGAACGCGCTGGGCAGGAGCACCGAACTAAGCACCAACGTGATCGCCAGGATCGGTCCGCTGATTTCGCCCATCGCATCGATCGTGGCTTCGCGGACGGGCTTGCCCAACTCGAGGTGCCGTTCGATGTTCTCGAGCACGACGATGGCGTCGTCGACCACGATGCCGATCGCCAGCACAAGTCCGAACAGGGTCAGGTTGTTTAGCGTGAAGCCCATCACGCTCATGACGGCGAACGTGCCGACCAGCGACACAATCACGCCGATCATCGGCAGCAGCACGGACTTCCAATCCTGGAGGAACACCAGCACGACCACCGTTACGAGGATGATGGCCTCGATGAGCGTGTGGAACACCTGGTTGACCGATTCGCGGACGAAGGGCGTCGTGTCATAGACGATGGCGTAACGAAGTCCCGCGGGAAATCGCGTTTCCAGTTCCCGCACCGTGGCCTTGATCTGGTCGGCGGTGTCGAGCGCGTTGGCGCCCGGCAGCAGGTAGATGGCCAGGCCCGACGACGGCCGACGATCCAGCCGCGCAATCAGGTCTTCGCTCCGCGCGCCGAGTTCGGTCCGGCCGACGTCCCGCAGATACGTGATCTCTCCCTTGGAGTCCGACCTGAGGACGATGTCGGCGAACTGCTCAGTCTCGGTCAGGCGGCCCAACGTGCTGAGCGTGAGTTGAAAATCCTGGCCCGCGGGAACCGGCGGCTGGCCAATTCGCCCCGCGGCCACCTGCACGTTCTGCTCCCGCAGCACCCGGATCACGTCTCCGACCGTCATGCCCCGTGCCTGGAGCTTGTCAGGGTCCAGCCAGATACGCATGCTGTAGTCCTGCTGTCCCATGACGAACGCGTCGCCGACACCCTCGATGCGGGCGATTGCGTCCTTGAGCTGAATGGTGGAATAGTTGCTCAGATAGAGCTGGTCGTAGTACGGCTGACCCGTTTCCGGGTTGTCCTCGGAGTACAGGCTGATGGCCAGCAGAATGTCCGCCGCCTGCTTCTTGGTGGTCACGCCGATGTTCTTGACCACTTCGGGGAGCGACGGCTGGGCGATGGCGACGCGGTTCTGCACCAGCACCTGGGCCATGTTGAGATCGATGTTTTGATGAAACGTGACGGTCAGATTGTACGAGCCGTCGTTGTTGCTCTGCGACGACATGTACATCATCCGCTCAACGCCGTTCACCTGCTGCTCGATCGGCGCCGCAACGGTGTCGGCGACGACCTGAGCGTTGGCGCCGGGGTAGTTCGCGTAGACGCGGATCATCGGCGGCGTGACATCCGGGTACTCGGCAACGGGCAACAGTCCCGCCGCGATGCCGCCGAGCAGGACAAGAACGATCGAGACCACGCAGGCCAGGACCGGGCGCTTGATAAAGAAACGGGCTAGCATTGCACTCTCCTTCTCCCCCTCGTTCTCTTCGCCAAGTTGGGCGCGAGGCGAGGGGATCGGTGTTTCGGGTCAGGGGCTGGAAGCGGCCGACGTCGGGGGCGTCATTGCGTTCGCCTTCCGAGCCATCGGGTCCGGCATGGCCACAAAGGTCGGTTCGACCGTGGTGCCCGGACGGACCTGCTGCAATCCGTTGACGATCACCCGCTCACCGGGCTTCAGGCCATCGGCGATCTCGCGCAGGCCGTCGTGTAGCGCGCCAACGCGAACGGGGCGGACGGTGACCTTGTTGTCCGCGCTCACGACGTAAACGATCTTCTGTCCCTGGTCCGTGTCGAGCACGCGGTCGGACACGAGCACGGCCTTGTGGGGCGCCGAGACCGGCACTCGGACGCGGGCGAAGTAGCCCGGGACCAGTGCGCCGTCCGCGTTGGGGAACACGCCCCGAACGCGCAGCGTGCCGGTCTTCGGATTGATCTGGTTGTCCACGAAGTTGATCGTGCCGTGGTGGGACAAACCGTCCTCAGCCGTCAGCCCCAGCCAGACGGGGATGTCCGCTTTTTCGTTCGACTCGAGCTTGCCCTCGCGGATCAATTGCTGAATGCGCTGGACGGTACGCTCATCGACGTCGAAGTTAGCGTACATCGGGTCCACGGAAACTATAGTGGTCAGGAGCGTACCGCTGCCAATCCCGCCCGTGACGACGTTGCCGGTGGTTACGTATTTGTAGCTGATCCGTCCCGAGATCGGCGCGACGACGCGGCACCACTCCACATTCAGCCGCGCCAATTCGACCGCGGCGCTGGCTGCCGCTTTCGCAGCCCGCGCTTCCTGAAGACGGGCGGACGCCGTGTCGTACTCGAAGACCGTGCGCGAGTCGGGTGGGATGCCTTCGATGCGGTTGAATTCAATCTGCGCCAGACTGAGATTTGCCGCCGCACCTGCTTCTTCGGCGACGCGGGTCTCTAGCTCCGCCTGGAACGGTCGCACGTCGATCTCCACCAGTACGTCCCCTTGCCGGACGAGAGTCCCCGACTGAAACGGCACCGCCACGATCTGACCGCTCACGCGCGCACGCACCTCGGTGGATTCGACGGCGGCGACTCGGGCCGTGAATTCCGCGTAGTCAGTGACCTCACGCTCTACTGGGTGGCTGACGCTGACGGCCGTCGGCGTGGTCGACACCGGCTGTGCCGGTTGCTTGCAGCCTGTCGCAGCCAACGTGCTGCCGACTAACAGCGCGATGGTGAACGTCAGTCCCCGGCGGAAGTTAGCGGCCGTCCCTTTGGATGGACCGGCGCCCGCAGCCGGCATTGACGCCTCACGGGTGCCACGACTTCGTTCGGCCACATTCCCATCTCGTGTGTTAATCGCAGTCAACATCGCACAACCTCACTTTCGCCTTGCGTAGTTCCTCTAATGGGTTTCACACAGGCGATGAGGCACGTTTCGTCATCGCCCGGCGGCAGCCCCGCCCGGAACGCGTGGACAGAATGAACAACGCGTTCTAGAAGTTCCGGGGCTCCGTTGATCGGAGTACGGAGCACCTCATCAAGCCGCTGATCGCCGAACAGTTCGCCCGCCGCGTTGGTGCACTCGGTGATGCCGTCGGTGAACAAAACCAGGCGGTCACCAGCCTGTAGCTGGACGACTGCTTCCTGATAGGAGCTTTCGCCGTCGACGCCCAATGGAACGCCGGACACGCTATCCAGTCGGCGTACCTCGTCGTCTCGAATCAGCCGAGGGGGCGGGTGGCCGGCGGAGGCGTACTTAAAAACTTGCGTTCGCGCTTCGTACCATCCGGCCAAGGCCGTAACAAACTGGCCGCTGTTCACCAGATAGCGAGCCGCCAAAGCACCGTTGACCAGAGCCAAGGCCGCGCCAGGAGACGGCGGCGTGCCTTGCTCTTGTAGGGCATGACCCAGGGCATGCGTCAAAGCCAAGACCGCCGCGGCCGCCAACCCATGGCCGCTCACGTCAGCAATGACAATGGCCCAACTCTCGGGCCCGAGAGGAGAAACGTCGTAGAGGTCGCCTCCCGCCTCTTCCAATTCGGTGAAATGCACCGCCAGATCGAGGCCTGGAACCTCCGGCAGTCGTTGCGGTATAATCGAACGCTGGATAGCGAGGAGCGTCTCGCCGTAGCCGGCAAGCTGACTGCGGGCATGCCCTAGCTGACTTTCAAGCTCGAAGACACGGTCCGTCAGTGCCGCGCACATTTGAGTCCGGCTGCGCGGGCGTGGTGATTCTGAGGGCGCGGCCGCTCGACCGAGGGAGGTGTCGGTTATCTCCAGTTCACGAACTTGGGGGTTCCCACCAGTTCGTCGTATTCGATTCCTATGCCCCAGTGTCATGCGATTCTCCTTCTCGCCAAGGAGTTGCTTCTGGTTTCCTGACAATCTCGGCCACGACAGCCTTGGTCGCGCAGTCGCCGGCGATGAACTGTGCCCCTTGATCGTGCATCTCCGCCAGTCGGGCCTTGCCTGCGGCGTCGATGAACGTCACGCCAGTGAGGTCGACGCAGACGGTTGTTCTATTCGATTCGTCCAACATGCTGCGCCAGCACCGCTCCAGTTCACGCACCCAAGGTCCTTCCAGCCTTCCTTCAAGCCGGAAGGTGAGGGCCCGCGGGCTGTCGTTCGCTGTTATTCGCAACATCGAAATCACCTCGCTTGATGACTCGTCGCCGATCGCCGACCACGGCGATCCTTTCGACTACTGCTTGACGAGGGTCGCCTCTGCCTCCGGTTCCGAAATCTCGATACCACCAATTGTGACGGTTGTGCCCACGACGCCCGTGGCCATGGTGGGCGTTTTCACCGAATCCAGCGTCCCGTCGAACGTAAAGCCGTTCGGACCGAACGCAACGGAGATATGGACCTGATCTTCATCGACGTCGGTCGAGCCTTGCGGGTCGTTCCACCGGACCGTTTCCCCGCCTACAAGCGTGTACGTCACTTGTGTTAGTTCCCCGTTGGCATTGAAGGTTAGAATCCAATCCGTCAGGCGTGGATCCACGGTATCGTCCGGGATGACCTCCCAGGTACCTTCCATCGCCGCCTCGGGCGGCGGTAACACTTGTGGGCAGCCGAAGATCCCGGCCGGCAGTACGCTGCCTGCAATCAGGAGAATCGAGCGGTTTCGTTTTGCTGTCATGGCTATCTCCTTGACGGACGTGACATCCGTAACAATTTCCGTTCTTGAACGCCCCTGGTGCGGTTCACGCGAACAACTGCACTTCCACAGGAGACGTTTGTTTCGTTCGTCTGCATGGAACAAAGGCAACTGCCGTACCCGCGATGAGACCGCCGTCCTTTTGTTTCCTAAGACACGCAGCAGAAAAGACTTAGACGTTGCCGGGTAGCGAAAGACGGTGAGTCGTGTCAGCGCCAACGCGCCAACGGGTTAGCGCGTGCGCCAGGAGGTGGGCGCGCCATGCGTCCGTCCTGCGTGATCGTCCTTTCGCTTGTGCTGACCCCGAACATGTGTACCAGTTCCTTGTTCTGCAATCCGGTTACCTCGTCCTGAAGCTTGGGCTGCGGCACCTCCCCAAACGGGGTGCTGGCCTTGTTGAGCTCCCGCAGGAATGTGCGGACCTTGTGGTTGACCCGAGAATCGGACGCGGCATCCGATACCTGTGCAGTTGCAGTCTGATTCATGGCGATCATGCCTCCCGCAAAAGAAATTTCTGATAGTCCAGGATCGTTTCATGGTTTACCTCCAATCAATTCGAGGATGCACTACCTGCTCTTTTGTGTTAGCCGGTGTCTTCCGTTTGACACTCATCTGAGCGTAGTGGGCCCGACACTTCGTTCGGAATTGCGACTTTGTGTGCTTACGACGTGGACCGGCATGGCGCTGAGACGGTCGAAAAGCGCGGCTTCGTTGCGGATCGGCCACCAATCGTACAGAAAGATTTCCAAGGGCCGCCACATGGCCACCCACCCGGCAATCAAGAGACTCTCACGCAGAATCTCGGCGAAGGGCCGTCCCGGAAACGCTCCCGCAACGAAGCTACCGAGCCCGATCGACGCTGCGAGGAGCATGATGCCGATGAGAAAGCTCGTACGCCCGATGCGCAGCAATTGACGAAGGTTTTGCCGTGTACAGTTCGCTCGGTGACTGAAGAACGCGCGAACAGCGTCGCGCACGATGGCGGGCTCCTGCGGCGCCACGGAACGATCCACGTACACGACCAGGGCCAGAGGCACCTTGCGAGGAAGATCCCGTGCCCAGCCGACGATGAAAACCTCGGCGTCTTGATCCAGGTCTCGTTCGTGAAACGGCGAGGGGTCGATTGAATTGAAAAGTTGTCTTAAATCGCCGATGCGGAGTTCAATGACTTCATGACCTGGTGAGATGGGTTCTGCTTGCGGAGGGCGAACGATTTTATCAGTAACATCCATGGGATCCGCTGCCACCATGCCCGAATGAGGGCTAAAACGCCGTACCCGGCTCGAGCCGCTCTCCGCCACCAATAAGCTGAGCGTGGAGGGGCCGACAGGCATGGAGCCCCGGCATGGAATCGCTGGTCGCCCCTGCTATAGTGGTACGGCATGGGCGCGACCGGAAATACGACGGCGGCGATCCAGGGTTACCTCGATGAACTGGCAGGCCTTCGGGGTGATTCGCCCGCCGAACCAGTGGTCCGGAGCCTCTTGGCTGCCTCTGCCGGGCGCTTGCATCAACTCTGCGCTACTTTGCTCTATCGTAGTTACCCGCGCTTGGCCCGCGCACCGCTCAATTTGCAATCCGAGGACATGCTCAGCGCCGTGGTCGAACGGCTTATGAAAGCGCTGCGACAGGCCCACCCGGGGAATGTCCGGCAATTCTTCAAGATCGCCAACCAGCACATGCGCTGGGAGCTAAATGACCTGGCCAGACGCTTAGATGAGAGGACGCCTTTAGTTGCGATCGGTGACGCTGACCCCGCATCACCTCAGAGCTCGGCGTCGCAGCTGAGTCCGGTTGCGCGCCAGATTTTCCAGGCAATCGACGAGCTGCCGGAGGATGAGCGCGAGGTCTTCGAGCTAGTGCGAATCCAGGGGATGACGCATCGCGAAGCGGCTGATTGTGTGGGCGTGGCGGAGCGCACCGTGGAGCGCCGGCTCACTCGCGGGCTCCTGCTGCTGAGGCAGCAGCTTGGCGAACTTTCGATGGCGGAGATGCCTCCACCCGAGACATGAGGCGAGTCGTACGGGCCTGGATAAAGCCGGCGATGCTGTCCCCAGAACCCGTGTTGGGCGAAATCGTATCATGGTAAGCGATCACCGCATTGCGGCGTTGCTCGAGCAAATCCTCGACGCGGGGTGTACGCCTGAGCAAGCATGCCAGGAGTGCCCCGAGTTGCTCCCTGTGGTGCGCGCTGAACTCAATCAACTTCGCCTTCTCCAGGACGAACTCGCAGCCATCTTCCCACAAAGAGGCAGTTCGGACAGCGCCTCGGAGGCAGTTGCTCGGATCGGCGTCAAGCCTCCATCGGACCTACCCGGCTACGATCACCTTGAATTTATCGGGAGCGGCGGAATGGGCGTGGTGTACAAGGCCCGCCAGGTAGCGCTCAATCGTGTTGTCGCCATCAAAATGCTGCTTGCTCGGGGCTACGCTGACGTCCGGCGTTTGGAGCGCTTCAAGCGCGAGGCCGCGGCGGTCGCCGCCCTTCGACACCCAAACATTGTGCAGGTGTACGACGCCGATGAGCACGAAGGATTCCCGTTCTTTGCAATGGAATATGTTGAAGGCGGCAACCTCGCTCAGGTGCTAGCCGGAATGCCGCACCCGGCTGGCAAGGCGGCCGAAATGGTTGCGACTCTTGCCCGCGCAATTCATGCCGCGCACGTCCACGGCACCGTGCACCGTGACCTTAAGCCGGCGAACATCCTCTGTACCTCTGACGCCATTCTGAAAATCACCGACTTTGGACTCGCGAAGCTTCGAGGAAAAGGAGCGAACGTTTCTGACCCTTGAAGGCACGCCGGTCGGAACGCCGAGTTACATGTCGCCCGAGCAAGCGCTTGGGAAAACTGACCTAGGCCCGGCGGTGGACACCTACGCGCTCGGTGCCATCCTTTACGAAATGCTAACCGGCCGGCCTCCGTTCCGTGGTCAGTCCCCCCTGGAGACGCAACGTCAGGTGATTTCGGTCGATCCGGTCCCGCCCACGCGACTCAATCCGCGCACGCCCCGCGATCTGCAGACCATTTGTCTCAAGTGCCTGGAGAAGGCGCCCCAGCACCGCTACGCGAGCGCCCTCGCGTTGGCAGAGGACCTAGACCACTTTCTCCGTGGAGAACCGATCGCCGCGCGGTCGGTGTCGCCTCCGGAGCGCGTCGTGCGTTGGCTCCGCAGAAAGCCGACGGCCGCGGCCCTCACGGGTGCAATCATACTGACGGGGCTGTTGACGCTGGCCCTGCTGGTTGGGTCGCTGCATGCGAGTCAGAAACGGGCGGCTGCGGTCCGGGCAGTTCAAAGCGACCTTCGCGAGATCGCGGAACTCGAGAGCACCAAAGACTGGGAGAAAATTGCGGTCGTGCTCGCAAGGGTCGAGGGTCGCATGGCCGATGGCGGCCCGGCCGGGCTTCGCACGGACATCGATCAAGCCGCCTCGGACCTACAGCTGGCAAAAAGATTGGAGCATATCCGAACGCACCGCACCCCGCTTCTTGGTGGAATACCCGACAAGGCAGTGGGCGACCGGTCGTACGAGGCGGCGTTCAGGGACTCGAACTTGGGCGTGAACGACTCTGCGAAAGAAATGGCGGAACGAATCATGGCATCGCCTCTACGCCGCACTCTCGTCGAGGGCCTGGACGATTGGGCCGTGTGTGCAAGCGAACCACGTCGGCGGGCGTGGTGTCTTGAGATTGCGCAACTGGTGGACCCTGGCCCGGACGGATGGGGCCACCGCCTCCGAGATTCCAGTGCGTGGCAAGACCACGCAGCGCTGGCCGAAGTTGGTGTAGCTGCACCAATTGAGTTGCTGCCGATGTCTTTACTCGTAGCCGTGGTGGAACGGCTGCAGGATCTGGGCGGCGACGCGGTCGAACTCCTGAAACGCGTCGACGGAGAGCGTCCCGGGGACTTCGGCGTCAACTTTCGCCTGGGCTTTGCGCTCATGACCCAGAAAAAACCGGCAGACGCAGTAGGCTATTACCGGGCCGCACTCGCCATTCAACCCGGAGTGGTTGTGTGCGATAACCTGGCTTACGCGTTGAGAGCCTCCGGCAAGCTGGACGAGGCTATTGCGTACTGTGAGCGCGCCATCCGCATGGACCCAAACTACGCGCCTGCGCACAGCAACCTCGGCCTCGCGCTCAAGGCGCAGGGAAAGCTGGACCTGGCGATTGACTGCTTTCGACGCGCTCTTGAACTCAATCCGCAATTCGCTCCGGCTCACAGCAATCTCGCCATCGCGCTGAAGAAACAAGGCGACGTCGCCGGCGCGATGGAGCACTACGAGAAATCAGCGCGGCTTGCCCCCGACGCCATCGAGCCGCGGTACAACCTGGGCCTCCTCCTGGCTCGCGAAGGCCGCCTGGACGAGGCAATCCAACGGTTCCAGGAGGTCCTTCGCATTAAGCCAGGCTGGGCCCTGGCGCACAGTGAATTGGGCGACGCCTACTTCGTCCAGGGCCGGTTGGATGAGGCGATCGTCGAGTTTCGCAAGGCCATTGCACTTGATCCCAATGATCCCCTGTCCCACTCCGGCCTCGGCAAAGCATTACTGAAAGGTGGAGAGCATTCCGAAGAGGCGATGGCCGAGTTCGAGCGATCACTCGCGCTGAATCCAGAGCTGGCGGGAGGTCAGCTCGGCATGGGCAAGTGCCTGCAGCGCCTGGGCCGGGCCAGTGAGGCGATTGAGTATTTTGAGAAAGCTGCGCAGTCGGAACGCGAATCCGCTGCCGCGCACGCCTCGCTCGGCGAGACATACCTCGCCCTAGGTGAGGTTGACAAGGCGCGCGAGTCACTGCGCCGGTGCCTCGATCTCAACCCCAAGGACGAAGAGCTGCGGCGTTCCGCCACAGAACTGCTCGAACATCCTGAGCTCAATCGCGCGCCGGAGTCGCCGCCGGAAAAGTGAACCTGCCGGGCCTTTCGTCCTGAATGCAACGTCCCGACCTGGACGACCGGGCGACCGACAAATGCAGACCTACTGGCTCCCCGTCGGTCGACGGAGCTGACAAGTCACGCGTTACGCGGCCGGCCCGCACCCACTTCGGTGACCCGCTTGGCTCATCATCACCGCTTTCGCCCCTACCCGCGCTCCTCCGCCGGCATCTCCAGCTCAAGCGCTTTCAGCGACAGGTTGATGTCCCAGAAGAACATGAGCATGGCGCCGATCAGGCAGATCATGCACATGACGAACAAACCGGCGGGTACAGCGGCGTCCAGCATCAGGAGCGTCCCCGTAAACAGACTGATGATGAGGAGCCCCGCCAGCAGGACGCTAAGCACCGCAAGCGCGATCCCCGCGCGGACGATCCTCGCCCGCAGCCACAGCACCCGCACTTCCAGCAGGATCTTCGTCCGCTCGTCGCCCGAGGCTCCGCGCAAGGCTTGCGTCAACTGACGCGAGCGGTCGATCACACGCCCGAACCGGTTCGTCATGCTCAGTAGGATCAGCCCGACGCCAGAAATCAATATCGTTGGGCCGATGGCAAGCTGGAGCGTGGGGATGAGTTCAGTGAGTGACATAGGGGGATTCTCGCATTAGCGGTTCCAGACCCTCAGCGGCCAGCGTGCGAGAAGTCAAGCACAACCCGCGATGCTACCTTGCCGCGTTCGAGGCGGTCGAGAATATCGTTTATTGCCGACAACGGTTGCAACTCGTAATCCGCATGGACTTTGCCCAGCGCGCCGAAAGCCAACGTCTCGCGCATGTCCATTCGCGTTCCGACGAATGAACCGCGGATCGAGATGCAGTTCGCGACGACATCGAACAGCGGGACCGGAAACTCGCCAGGTGGAATTCCAACCAAGACACATGTGCCGCGCTTGCGGGTCATGGCCACGCCCTGCCGAAATGCAGGGATCGAGGGCGCCGTAATCAGGACGCCGTGAGTTCCCCCGTCCGTTTCCTTGATCAGGGACTCGATGGCGCTGGGTTCTTTCGCGTTGATCGTCAGGTCGGCGCCGAGTCTCTTGGCGTGCTCCAGCTTGCCATCGTCGATGTCAACGGCGCAGACCAACAGGCCCATCGCCTTGGCGTACTGAATGGCCAAATGCCCAAGTCCTCCGATACCGGAAATGGCGATCCACTCACCTGGTCTCGCCTCGGTCTGCTTGATACCCTTGTAAGTCGTAATGCCGGCGCAAATGAGCGGGGCCGCATCCGCCGCACTGAGCCCTTCGCGGATATGGGCGACGTAATCGGCGTCAGCCAGGACGTATTCGGCAAATCCGCCATTGCGGGTATATCCGCCGAATTGTGCCTGCGAACACACGGGCTCCCACCCACCCAGACAGTGTTCGCAATGTCCGCAGGCCGAGCACAGCCACGGCACCCCTACACGATCACCCTCCCTGACCGTAGTGACGCCCGGCCCCACGGCGGTGACCAGGCCGATCGCTTCATGGCCGGGAATGAACGGGAGAGCGGGCTTCACCGGCCAATCGCCATGGGCCGCATGTAAGTCGGTATGGCATACGCCGCAAGCCTCGGTCTTCATGACAATTTCGCCGGGCCCCGGCACGGAAACGTCCAGCTCAGACAATACTAACGGTTCTCCGAAGCTCTTCACAACAGCGGCATTCATTTTCCTAGACATGGTTCGCGCTCCTGGAGTATTGATCAAACTTTTCATGCGACCAGCCTCTGGCTGACCCTGCGTGTAGGGTAGCAATTCCTGTGCCGCGGTCCCAGCCTTTAGGCGTGGTCTCGCCCGACCGGGGCGTGGCGGATCGCTCACTTCAACCGCGTGTGCTCACAAAAATCCGACGCGATCAGTCGCTCCAACTCGTCGGCTAGAACGGCCTTGCTCCACAACCAGCCCTGTCCGGCGTCCACGCCTGCGGCCCTGAGGAAGAAAGCCTGCTCCCGGGTTTCGACGCCCTCCGCAATGACCTTTACACGCAAGGCCCCTGCGAGCGCGACAATTCCGCGCAGCAGCCGCTCGGCCGTCGGGTCCTTCAACAGCGGGTCGATTTCTGATTTATCGATCTTCAGAATGTCCAGCGGCAGGCCGATCAGTTGCTTCAAGCCGCTCTGCCCGGTCCCGAAATCATCAATGGCGATGCGCAGACCCAGCGGCCGTGCGATGGCAAGCGCCTCTCGACCAGCATCGGTCAGGGCCTGACGCTCAGTGATTTCGCACACCAGGCGATCGATGTACCGATCCAAACGAAATTCATCGAGAGCCTGCTTGAGACGTCGCGAGCCTAGGATAAGAGGGGGAACATTGACGCTGACGTAAAAATCCCGGTGTTTGTCCAGCAGCCACGCAGCCTTCTCCGAAATCTCCCGGAACAGACACCGCATAAGTGCTTCAAGGTCGTCGATACTCTCCTCAATCTTCTCGATGATGCCGCCCGGCCCACGAATAGCGCCATCCGTGTCCACGAACCGCACAAGCGTCTCCACCCCGAGTACCCGCCCCGTGTTCAGGTCAACGATTGGCTGGAAGTACGCGGTCGCTCGCTCGATGAGCGCGCGGACATCGGTTGATGACATGAAGTGCCCTTTCCTTGTTCCCTACCGCGCTAATCCGGACGGCAGATGCCGAGCTTCTTCATCTTCCAATGGAGCGTAGAACGCTTCATCCCGAGGCGGGCCGCAGCCCCCTTCGGGCCGCCTAAAACCCAGTTCGTTTCCTTCAGCACCCGCACAATGTGTTCTCGTTCAGCGTCAGTGAGTGTGTCGGACGCGCCGCCAGTCAATTCTGCCACCATTTGAGTTGGAGTAGGAAGATCGGCCGAGGGGACATGGAGCATAGTTCCCTTCGAGAGAATCACGGCACGCTCGATGACGTTTTGCAGCTCGCGCACGTTGCCGGGCCACGGGTAGCGAATCAGCGCATCCATCACCTCAGGCGGAATGTTTTCGATCCGCCGGCCCATGCGACGGGCGAAGCTCTGTGTAAAGTGCCGAACCAGCCGCGGGATGTCATCGGGACGCTCACGCAACGGCGGCAGCGTGATCGGGAAGACGTTCAGCCGATAATATAAGTCGCTGCGGAACCGGCCTTGTGAGATCATCTCCGCCAGGTCGCGGTTGGTGGCGGCCACAAGGCGGACGTCCACGGAAATCGTCTTCGTGCCGCCGAGGCGCTCGAACTCCTGCTCCTGCAATACGCGCAGCAACTTGGACTGAAGCTCAGGTGGAATGTCGCCCACCTCGTCAAGGAAGAGGGTCCCCCGATGCGCCAACTCGAAACGGCCGATCCTTTGGCTAATTGCGCCGGTGAAAGCGCCCTTCTCGTGGCCGAACAATTCGCTTTCAAGAAGGCCGGTAGGAATCGCCGCGCAATTCAGCTTGACGAACGTGCGGCTCTTACGCTCGCTTAAATCGTGCACGGCGCGGGCGATCAACTCCTTGCCGGTGCCTGTCTCCCCGCGGATCATTACCGTCGAGTCGGTGGGAGCAACCGTCTCAACTTGCTTGAGAATGGCGCGCAGCGCCGCGTTCTCGCCGATGATGTCGCCGAAGTGCTCGGTGCGAACTTCTTCTTCGAGGTACGCTTTCTCCTTGGCGAGTTTGTCCTTGAGCGCCTCGATCTCCTCGAACGCCAGCGCATTCTCCACGGCCACGGCGACCTGAGTAGAGACGAGTTGCAGAAAGCGCATGTCCGATCGGTCGTAGGTTCCCGTCTGCTTGGAAGTGAACACCAGCGCGCCCAGTCTCCGCCGGGCCGTGGTCAGGGGCAGCCAGCAGTAGCTCTGGACCCCGTACTGCTGCACACGTTCAAGCAACTGCGGCCATCGCTTCAGTTCGTTAATGTTTGAGGTAATGAGCGGCTCTTGAGTCCGCCAAACCAACCCCGCCGGGTCATCTTCCGGACGCAAGACGATCGACAGGCCGGCCGGAATGGGTTCCGGGGTCTCCAAAACGTGCAGGCGCATGGTGTCGGTCGCCGCGTCGTGCAGAACCAACGATAGGGCATCAAAATGCACGACCTGCACAAGCTGGCCGGCCAACTCTCGGAACAGCCCGGGCAAATCCCGGTGCGAGACAATCGCTCCGGAAACGGCGAGTAACGCCCGGTACCGATCCTCGCTGGCCGTAACCTGTCCGTCCGACATAGCAGTTGCCTCGCATTACTCCTACGCCACAACACGATCAGCCCGATACCAGAAGGGCCTTCCTGCATGGTAAGTATTCGGAGCGCTGGAGCTAGCCCCGTGACACGCTGCCAACTTCGTAGTGGTCCAACCACCGATACTCACGACGGATTCCTGTTCGTGGAGGCAGGCAGCGTTATTCATTATCTCCTTCCGTCGAACGCGCTCTTCGGGAAGTGGAATTCAGTTTTCCCCACTGCCAATCGCGAATCTCGGGCATATCGTCGCCGTGCTCCGCAATGTAGCTCTTGTGATCGATTAGCTTTTCGCGAATGGTCTGCTGTGCATAGGCGGCGCGTTCGCCGAGCTTTGGAACGCGATTGATGACGTCGCTGATGAGGCTGAAGCGATCGAGCCCGTTGCGCACGGCCATGTCGAAGGGCGTTGTCGTCGTCCCCTCCTCGCGGTAACCGTGGACGTGGAAGTTTTCGTGGTTGGTTCGGCGGTAGGTCAGACGGTGGATGAGCCAGGGATAGCCGTGGAACGCGAAAATCACCGGCCGCTCCTTGGTGAAAATCGCGTCGAATTGACCATGTGGCAGACCGTGCGGGTGCTCGTCAGGCGTCTGGAGCGTCATCAGGTTCACGACGTTCACCACTCGCACCTTCAGCTCAGGAACGTGATGGCGCAACAGATCGACAGCCGCAAGCGTTTCCAAAGTGGGGACGTCACCGCAACAGGCCATGACTACATCCGGTTCGCCGCCCTTGTCGTTGCTGGCCCACTCCCAAATCCCCAGGCCGGCGGTGCAGTGCTTGACGGCCTGGTCCATCGTAAGCCACTGCGGCGCGGGCTGCTTGCCCGCTACGACCACATTGACGTAGTTCCGGCTTCGCAAGCAGTGATCCGTGACCGAGAGCAGGCAGTTCGCGTCCGGCGGCAGATAGACTCGAATGATCTCGGCCTTCTTGTTGACCACGTGATCGATGAAGCCGGGATCCTGATGAGAGAAGCCGTTGTGATCCTGCCGCCATACGTGGCTGGACAGCAGGTAATTCAGCGACGCAATCGGGCGACGCCAAGAGATGTGGTTGCAGGTCTTGAGCCACTTGGCGTGTTGATTGAACATCGAGTCGATGATGTGGATGAAGGCCTCGTAGCACGAGAAAAAGCCGTGCCGACCGGTCAGCAAGTATCCCTCCAGCCAGCCCTGACATTGGTGCTCGCTGAGCACTTCCATCACTCGGCCGTCCGGTGAGAGATGGTCGTCTTCCGGGTAGATGTCGGCTACGAAGCAGCGGTCGGTGACTTCTAGCACGTCGTTCCAACGATTGGAGTTGTTCTCGTCGGGGCTGAAGAGCCGGAAGTTCTGGTGCTCCAAACTCAACTTCATCACGTCGCGCAGGAACTTGCCCATCACGCGCGTGGCCTCCGCCGTCGCCGCACCGGATTGGCGGACTTCCACCGCATATTCGCGGAAGTCCGGCAAAAGAAGCTCTTTCAAGAGGAGGCCCCCGTTGCCGTGCGGGTTGGCCCCCATCCGACGCTCGCCTTTGGGCGCGAGCTCAGCCAACTCGGGCTGGAGGCGGCCGGACGCATCGAACAGCTCCTCGGGCCGGTAGCTCTTCAACCATCGTTCGAGGATTCTGATGTGCTCCTTTGTGCTCATGTCGCCCATGGGGACCTGGTGGCTGCGCCAATAATCCTCGCACTTTTTTCCATCAATCTCGGCAGGGCAGGTCCAGCCTTTCGGCGTTCGGAGGACGATCATGGGCCAAGCGGGGCGCGCTACGTTCCCACTCGATCGCGCTTCGACCCAGATCCGTTTGATCTCTGCGACAACCTCGTCGAGCGCAGCGGCCATTTTCTGGTGCATCGATTCGGGTTCGTGGCCTTCGACAAAGTAGGGGTGATAGCCATAACCCTCAAACAGTTTCTGTAGTTCATCGTTCGGGATGCGCGCGAGGAAGCCCGGATTGGCGATCTTGTAGCCGTTGAGGTGGAGGATCGGCAGCACACAGCCGTCCCGCGCGGGGTTAAGAAACTTGTTTGAGTGCCAGCTCGTCGCCAGCGGACCAGTCTCGGCTTCGCCGTCGCCGATCACACACGCCACGATCAGGTGAGGGTTGTCGAAGGCAGCGCCATACGCATGTGACAACGCATAGCCCAACTCGCCGCCTTCGTGGATGGAGCCCGGCGTCTCGGGCGCGACGTGGCTGGGAATGCCGCCGGGAAAGCTGAATTGCTTGAAGAGCTTCCGCAACCCGTCCTCGTCACGGGTGATGTTCGTGTAGACCTCGCTGTACGTCCCCTCGAGATACGTGTTCGCGACGATCGCCGGTCCGCCGTGGCCCGGGCCGGCCACATAGATCATGATCAGATCGTGTGCTTTGATAATTCGATTGAGATGGACATAGATGAAATTCAATCCGGGGGTGGTGCCCCAATGGCCCAGGAGTCGCGGCTTGATGTGCTCGCGTGTCAGCGGCTTTTTCAACAGCGGATTGTCGAGGAGGTAGATTTGTCCGACGGACAAGTAGTTCGATGCCCGCCAGTACGCGTCAATCTTTCTCGCTTCATCGCGAAACAATGGTCCGGCAGAACCATGATCAAACGCGGGAGCGCGCGCACTTGACTTCGTCTTTTTGTTCAGACTTCTCCTATTCATTGTCCATTATCCTCAGCACAAGAGGCATACAGTTTGACTGGTTGAATCGAGCTCTCGTTATTCGACAAACCGTTGTTCGATTCGTTTCACCTTCTCCAGCCGGCGTCGATGCCGCTCTTCCGCAGTAAACTTCGCCTGGAGAAAGGCCTCCACGAGTTCCAGGGCCAAAGCCTCGCCAACAATTCGTCCTCCCAACACCAGAACATTTACGTCATCATGTTCGACGCCCTGGTGTGCAGAGTAATGATCATGGCAAATCCCGGCGCGAACCCCCCGAATCTTGTTGGCGGCCACCGACGCGCCGACACCGCTGCCGCACACAAGAATGCCCCGCTCTGCCTTTTTATCGCGCACGGCCAACCCCACGGCTTCCGCAAAATCAGGATAATCCACGGGGTCTTTGGAGTGTGTGCCTAGATCCACCGCGTCGTGCCCAAGCTTGATCAGGTGCGCCTTGATGCGTTCTTTCAGGTCAAAACCGGCATGGTCCGCGCCCAGGGCCACCTTCATGGTAAGTCAATCTCCAAAGCTGATGCCGAGGGCCCTGGCGGTGATGACGGCATTTCCGTCCGTCGGGACGAGCTTTTGCCGGCTGACAGCCACTTTGAGAGGCACATACTCGATGCGCGGCGGATTCAGGGCCACCATAATCCCAGTCTTTCCCTCAGCAATCGCCCGTACGGCCGCAGCGCCGAAGTTCAATCCGAGCAGACGATCGAGTGACGTTGGCGACCCTCCCCGCAATAAGTGCCCCAGGACAACGGCTCGCGTTTCATTGCCCGTCCTTTCCTGCAGTTGGTCAGCGACGAACTCTCCAATTCCGCCGAGGCGCTCAACCGGGCCGCCCCCTGCGCCAGCCTTGAGAATGTGTTGACCGCCCGCGGCTTTGGCGCCTTCGGCCACTACGACAATTGCGTATTTCTGTTCAGGCAATGTCATGCGTTTGAGGTATTCGGCCACGTTTTCAATATCGAATGGGATCTCGGGGATGAGGATAGCGTTGGCACGCCCGGCGATTCCGGCGTGAAGAGCGATCCATCCGGCGTAACGACCCATCACCTCCACGACGAGCACGCGGCGATGCGACTCGGCTGTGGAATGCAAGCGGTCGAGACAATCAGTGGCAAATGAAACAGCGCTGTCAAAGCCAAACGTGACGACCGTCGCCTGAAGGTCGTTGTCGATTGTCTTGGGCACGCCAACGATGGCCATTCCTTTTTCACTCAGATGTTGAGCGATGCCGAGTGTTCCATCGCCCCCGACTGCGATCAATGCGTCAAGGCGGGCGTCACGAAAACGCCGGATGAGTTCATCGGAGCGGTCAACCTCGATGAACGCGCCGTCCGCGCTCTTTGTCCGGTACTGCAACGGATTTCCACGGTTGGTGGTCCCGAGAATCGTTCCGCCCAAGTGGGCGATGTTCCGTACCATGGCACGATCGAGGCGAACCAGTCCGCCGTCTGGGTACTGCGCAGGCGCGAGAAAACCTTCGAACCCGTCGCGCACGCCGAATACTTCCCAGCGCTTTGCAATCGCGGCATGGACGGCGCCATGAATGACGGCATTCAGCCCCGGAGCGTCACCTCCACCTGTGTTGATTGCGATTCGCTTCATGCCGGGCTCGCAGTCTAGACTTCCACCACATCACCCATTTGCGGAAGCGTACTCTTAAGCCCGAATTGACGCTGGATCTTTCGAGCCAGTTCATTGCGTTGACGCTCCTCGCCGTGTGTGAGTACGACGCGAGGCTTGGAGTTCGCGATTGCACTGAACCACCCCAACAAATCCTTCTGCCCGGCGTGCGCGCTGAAGCCATTGAGTGTGTGCATCTTAGCCCGGACCGCCACTTTCTCACCGTGAATGGTCACCGGATTTTCGCCCTCGATGAGCCTGCGCCCCAACGAACCGTGTCCCTGGAAGCCGACGAAAAGAACCTGGGTTTCAGGCTTCCAAAGATTCTGCCTCAGGTGGTGCAACACCCGACCGCCGTTGCACATGCCTGCTCCCGCCATGATCAAACAGGTCCCCTGCACATCGTTGATGGCTATTGACTCTTTCGCGGTGGCGGTCATTTTCAGGGTCTTAAGATCCGCGCGAATTGGACGATCCTTCATGAACTTTTTCAGGTCGTCATCGAAGAGCTCCGTATGCCGCATGTAGATGTCGGTGGCCTCGATGGCCATGGGGCTGTCCAGAAAAATCGGGAATGGCTTGATCTTCTTTGTACGGAACATCCAGGCCAGTAGGGCAGTCAGAAGCTGTGCCCGCCCCACCGCGAAGGTTGGAACAACGATCTTCCCGCCTGCTTTGACCGCGAGTTTCACGGCGGCGACGAACTCATCGACGGTATCCCAGAAGGGTTTGTGGTCGTGGTCTCCGTAGGTGGATTCGAGAAAGACCATGTCCGCTTCGTGCAAAGGCGCGAAAGCACGAAGTATGGGTACGCCGCGCGGACCGATGTCGCCTGAAAAAACTACTCGTTTTTCGCGGCCATCTTCCTGGACCAGCAATTGAATACTCGCAGAACCGAGCATGTGGCCGGATTCTGTCCACACCGCGTGCATCCCGGGCGCCACTGGCACGGGCCGTTCATAAGGCACTTCCCGCAGGTCGGCAAGGATGCGCTCGGCTTCTTCCGAAGTGTATAGTGGGTCGACCGGGGGTTTTCCTGCTCGCTCTCGCTTGCGATTGGTCCGGGTCGCATCTTGAGCCTGAATGCGTGCGGAATCGCGCAGGATCAATCCGGTCATGGCGATGGTTGCCGGCGTAGCCAGCACGGGTCCGCTCCAGCCAAGCTGAGCAAGCAGCGGAAGTCGCCCGGT
>Ga0137431_1000148_pt1 | contig 33709 bp, 27 predicted proteins | sample EasRivERMZT800_2_FD_104646 | JGI IMG/M metagenome (GOLD analysis project Ga0137431, IMG submission 104646) | Soil microbial communities from meander-bound floodplain in the East River, Colorado, USA - East River MetaG ERMZT800_2 | ecosystem: Environmental > Terrestrial > Soil > Floodplain ... | reverse complement strand
TCGTCAGCTTGCCCGGGATGAACGTATCTGGGAGTTTAACAAAATGCTATTGATTGACGATAATTTTGATAAGATGTATGATGATTATTTCGACACCGCCCTGGACAAAAAGTTAATGGGTGGGCAGCAAAGCTTTGTCATCAGGAGATTAAAGGACCAGGCAGTCATCGGCATGACACGTTTATACGAAATCAGCCAAAAGGATAAATCTGCGACAATCGGCTATACATGGTATATTCCTTCCGTGTGGGGAAAAGTGTATAACAAAGAACGTAAATTACTGTTGTTGCAACATATTTTTGAAGGGCTAAAATTTATGCGTGCAGAATTGAGAGTTGCCCATCAAAATTTACGCTCGCAAAAAGCTGTAGAGAAAATTGGAGGAATAAAAGAAGGCATATTGCGCAAACATGGATATCGCAACGATGGCTCAATAAAGCACACCGTGGTATATAGCATCGTTGATGATGAATGGCCTGGGGTAAAAGAAAAGCTATTTCAGCTGATTGCTGAGGGTGAAAATGATTAACTTTATAACCAAACCTGAAATGAAACTACTAACCCACATCCCTGCCTTTTTAAAAAACAAGTATATTATTGCCCTGGTTGTTTTTGCTTTTATCATGCTCTTTTTTGATAAAAATGACCTGTTTACCCAATCAGCCCGGAAACGCCAGTTAAAAGACCTGGAAATAAGTAAGCAGCATTATACCGATCGAATAGCTGAGGAACATACTGAATTAGAACGACTTAAATCAAATCCAGGCACCCTGGAAAAGTATGCGCGGGAAAAATACCTGATGAAACGGGATAATGAAGACCTGTTTCTTATACCTGAAGTCACCGAAAATGGGGAGGCCTCCACTTCAGTACAATAAGCTTATTTATTTCCCGTTATTAATGCGGACATATTTTCTGGAACTCACTTTTTAGGACATTAATGGTTTGCGAATGACAAAATTTACCCCAGAGGACCTTTTATTGTATTTATACAAGGAAAGTTCTCGCCAGTTGACAACTGCTATTGAGCAGGGTCTTATTCTGGATTGGACCTTACGGGAAAAACTCACTGTATTAAAAGCATCCATGCAAAGGCTAGACCAAATCCATGAAACGCCACGCACCGAGGTGATTTTAAACATTCTGAATTACGCCCGTGAAAAATCATCGGAAATAGTATAAGTATTCTGCTATTTTCCTGAATTAATTGCGCATCCCGCTCCTTTTGCGGGATGCTTTTTTTTGTTTCTTGCCTAAGATTATAAAGAAGAAAAAGAGATACGGGATGGATCATTATTTAACGTAGCGGTATTACTGCTTAACCGTTTTCCTTTTGCATCCTGGTATTTCTCGTTTGCACATTTCTCTTTTGACCACTTAGCTTTGTAACTATGACCCGAAAGCAGCGCTACCAGTTTGTGACCGATTACTTCGAAAAACACACACCCGAAGCCGAGACTGAATTAATTTATGATAATCCATACCAATTGCTGGTGTCGGTGATCCTTTCGGCGCAATGTACCGACAAACGGGTAAACATGACAACACCTGCCATTTTTGAAAAATACCCCGATGTAAACGCCCTTAGCAAGACAAATTTTGATGAACTGTTTCCCTATATAAAAAGCATCTCTTATCCCAATAATAAGACAAAACATCTTATTGGGATGGCACGAAAAGTTATGGAGGAGTTCAACGGTGAAATTCCAATGACTGTTGATGAATTACTGCAATTGCCGGGTGTTGGCAGAAAAACTGCTAATGTAATTACTTCGGTAATTGACAAGCAACCCAATATGGCGGTAGACACTCACGTATTCCGGGTAAGCAGGAGAATCGGTTTAGTGCCTGCAACTGCTGCTACTCCGCTGGCTGTAGAAAAAGAACTGATCAAAAATATTCCTGAAGAATTAATTCATAAAGCTCATCACTGGCTGATTCTGCATGGCCGCTATATCTGCCTGGCCAGAAATCCCCAATGCGAACATTGCGGCCTGACGGAGGTTTGCAAATATTTTTTGTTGCAAAATTCCCGAGTAAAATTCCACTAGCATTTAGGAAAAACCTATGTCCTCAAGTTATACTTTAGCATAATACTTGCCTCCATTGCTCAAGTATTCTATGAAATAACCCATACCTTGTGAAGACCAGCTATCTGTTTGCCTTTTTCTCCCGCATTTGCATGCTCCTGTGTGCAGGCGCCTCCGCACAAACCTCTCCACCCCCAAAACAATGGGCTTTTCACTACGGCGGTTCTGACGTTGATGTAGCTTTTGTCATAAAATTCACTGGCGATGGAGGAACGATCGTAGCTGGTTATACGGATTCAAAAGATGGCGACATTGATCCTCATACTTCCCGCGAGTATTGGGATTTATGGGTTGCAAAGCTGAATAAATGCGGAATAATACAATGGGAACAATCATTTGGAGGAACGGGTTATGAAAGCGCAAGAGACATTGTGCAAACTTCCGATGGTGGATATATGGTGCTTGCCGAAACTAATTCAACAGATGGAGGTGTAATAGCAGGATTTGGGGGCACAAAGGACATATGGTTACTTAAACTGGGTGCAACAGGAAATCTTGTCTGGCAAAAGCGTTATGGAGGCAGCGGGCTGGATATAGGCAACCATCTTGAACTAACCAGCGACGGAGGTTTCCTGATTGCTGCATCTTCATCATCAAATGACGGCAACATCACCGGTAATCATGGCAACGGCGGCTATACGGATGGTGTACTGATGAAACTAAATGCTTCCGGTGCCTTGCAATGGACCAGGTGCTACGGAGGAAGCAAGAATGAAGAGCTGTTTGATATTGAAATTATCGATGGAAAAACTTACCTCGCCGGATTTACTAATTCAGTTGATGGCGATGTTCCTCCGAGCCAGCAAAACTATGATGTTTGGTTGCTGGCGCTTGATGCGAACGGAAATAAGATCTTCAGTAAAATATATGGGGGGTCGCAAAATGATGTTGCCTACTCGATGACCAAAGGCGCTGATGGCACATTGACGCTGGCCGGATACACTACATCTGATGATGGAGATGTAAGTGGCGCTAAGGGCAGCCAGGATTATTGGGTGATCAACATTGATCAAAATGGAAACCTCAACTGGCAAAAAGTATTGGGTGGTACAGAGGCCGATTATGCGAACACGATCATTACCGACCAGGATAGCGGTTATATTATTGGCGGAATTTCTTATTCAGACAATGGTGATATAAACAATGCGTTAGGCGAAGGAGATTACTGGACAGTAAAACTGGACGCTGCGGGTAAATTGGTTTGGAAACAAACCTGGGGTGGCGGCAGCAGCGATCACCTTCGTTACATGATTCATGATCCTGTCAGGAATGAATACTATTTGGCCGGCGATTCAGATTCAGGCGATGGTGATTTCAGTAATTCTTATGGCGAAACTGATTTTGCTGTCATAAAATTAAAAATGCCGGAACTGGTGAATAAGGACTCAGCGGTTTGTTCGATTGGTGGATACATACCCATACAGGACACGTTGAGTGATGCCTGCGGATATGATTCTGTCATTGTCAAATATGAGCCGGTAGTAATCGGAGGGCCCTTTGACGACGGAAGGAAAAGAGATACCATTTTTGCCGGTCAAAGCATAAGGCTTTCATCGAATGGTAACGGTACTGTTAAATGGAATGCCCATGCTTCATTGAGTTGTCTCGTTTGTGCTGATCCGATAGCTACTCCTGCCGCGACTACGGTTTATACAGCTACTAACGCATTGGCCAATGGCTGCCAGGTTTCTGATAACTACACTGTGGTAGTATTGAATGAAGCCGTGGTAATGACCCCCTCAGCCTTCACGCCAAATGGTGATGGATTAAATGATTATTTCGGACCCATTGGAAAAGTGCCGGAAGGCTACAGGCTGCAGATATTTAACCGGAACGGCGAAATGGTTTTCAAAAGCACAACCATAAATCAAAAATGGGATGGCATTTATAAAGGCGTGAAGCAGTCATCGAGTGTTTTTGTTTACCTGATAGAATATAAAGATTTACAAAATAAAGCGCATCAGCAACAAGGAACATTTACCCTGATAAGATAAAAGTTTAAAAGTTCAAAGTTTAAGGGGTTTAAAGTATCATGCCTGGAAAAATTGAAACTTTCTTGGAAAAAACCTCGAACATCAAACCTCAAACCGTACACCTATGGATAGAAGAGCGTTTTTTACATTAACAAGGAAACGACATACTGCTGCAGGAAAAGCCGGTGCATTATCCCGCAAGTTCTTTGCGGGGCTTAATCCCTATGCTGGAAGCTGGACAGTCAATGAAGTGTCGCATTTACTAAAGCGTACAATGTTTGGCGCCAAGAAGGCTGATATTGATCATTTTCTGACATTATCGCCGGGTGCGGCCGTGGATGAATTATTGAATACGGTTTCAGTACCGGCACCACCGGTCCGGGATTACGGACTTCAGGAAGATGATGAGGGAACTATGCGGGATGACCTCGGTGTAGCAATAGGACAAAGATGGGTAAATGATCCGAACATGGCCAGTCACCCTGATGTCAGAAGTGCCATCAACAGCCGCCGCAGCGAGAGCTTAAAAAAATGGTGGTCGGGTCTGATCATTAACCAGCAAAGAAGCATACAGGAAAAAATGGTCCTGTTCTGGCATCATCATTTCTCCATACAGCAACAGGAAGTGGATAATGCGCAGTTTTTGTATCGTCACCATAATTTGCTTCGTTCTAATGCCCTGGGTAGTTTCAAGACTTTGGTAAGAGAAGTATCTATTGACCCGGCCATGCTGATCCATCTCAATGGTTATCTCAATTCAAAACTGGCTCCGGATGAAAATTATGCCCGCGAGCTTCAGGAACTGTTTGCAATCGGGAAGGGTGATGACTCATTATATACCGAAGATGACGTAATAGCGGCAGCAAGAGTATTGACAGGCTGGCGCATAAACGATGATCCGCTCAATTCTTATTTCGACTCGGGCGCTCATGATATGGGATCCAAAATTTTCTCCGCTTTTTACAACAATACAACGATTGCCGGAAGCAGCAATGGCACCCAGGAATTGGATGCATTGATCAATATGATCTTCAACACTACCGAAGCAGCCCGTTTTATTTGCCGCAAATTGTATAAATGGTTTGTTTATTATGAAATAGATGAAACGGCGGAAACAGATGTCATTATACCAATGGCCGCGATATTGCAGAGCAATAATTACAATGTGAAACCCGCCTTATCAGTGTTGCTGAAAAGTGAGCATTTCTTTGATACGATCAATCAGGCCTGTTACATAAAAAGTCCTTTTGATATGATTGTGGGTACGCTGCGGGAATTTAGCGTAAGTTTTCCAGCTTACACCGATTATACCAATGGCTATCCTTTATTTAATTCCATTTATCAGAATGCTGCTGATATGCAGCAGCAGTTATTTCAACCACCGGATGTTGCAGGCTGGCCATCATATTACCAGGAGCCGATGCATTATGAATTGTGGGTAAACAGTAATTCATTGCCAAAAAGAGCTGATTTTACCGACGGGCTTGTCAATGATTCGGTACTTGATCTCAGAACATTTGCTTCCTATTCATCTAACCCGGCTGACCCGGATCAATTAATCAATGATGTAACGGCATTGGTGCTTCGTTATCCGTTGTCAACGAATTCGAAGAACTATGTTAAACGACGTTTCCTGCTGAATAATACATCTGATAATACGATCTGGACCAATGCATGGAACAGTAATAACAATGCTGTTATCGATCCGGCATTACGGGAGCTATTCAAATTTTTGATGAACCTGCCGGAGTTTCATTTGTGCTGAAATCTTAACCTATGTAAAACACAATTATGAACAGAAGAAATTTTTTACGAAATACGGTACCAGCGGCTGTTACATTACCTGCCCTGTTAAATGGTTTTTCTTTTACCGCTTATGGAGCAAAAGACAACGCACTTGCTGCATTGCTAAGGGAAACATTCACTGATACCGATCATGTATTTGTGCTGATACAATTAGCCGGTGGTAACGATGGCCTCAACATGGTGATACCTCTCGATATGTATGCTAATTATTATAATGCAAGAACGAATGTGGCTATCCCGCAAAGTAAAGTGCTGCGGCTGGATGGCACAGACCGTTCAGGTCTTCACCCGGCAATGACAGCATTGCAAACAATGTATAATGAAGGCAAGTTAAACGTAGTGCAATCAGTAGGGTATGAAAATCCAAACTTCTCTCATTTCCGTGCTACCGATATCTGGAACAGCGGCGATACAACGGAAAACCGAAGAGAAAGAGTTAAAACAGGTTGGATGGGTCGTTACCTTGAAACGGAGTATCCTGGTTATCCCGATGCCTATCCTGATGACGATATGCCCGATCCCCTTGCTATACAAATCAGCAGTGTGCCTACGCTTACAGTGCAGGGCCCTATTTACTCAATGGGTTTGTCCATTACCGATCCCCAAAAGATTTACACGTTTGCTAACCCATTTTCTGATTACCCGCTCGACTCCGCTCCTGCAAATAAGGAACTAAAGTTCCTGCGTGTGGTGTCAGAAAAAACCAAAATATATTCTGATATTATCCGGGCTGCTTATCGCAGGGCAGCAACCATGGCAGTGTATCCTGAGCAAAATCACCTTGCAGATCAGTTAAAGATCGTAGCACGATTGATAAAAGGAGGGCTGAAAACAAGAGTATACACAGTAACACTTGGCGGGTTTGATACACATAAAAGACAAGTGAATGCCAGTGATACCACTACTGGTAATCATGCCCAATTGATGAAGAATATTTCATCCGGTATCAGCGCTTTTCAGCAGGATCTTGAAATGATGCAACTCGACGACCGGGTGATGGGTATGACCTTTTCAGAATTTGGGCGGCGCATTAAATCGAATGCGAGCCTCGGTACTGACCATGGCGCGGCAGCTCCACTGATCCTATTTGGTAAGCATGCTAAAAAAGGAATACTCGGCAACAGCCCCGATATTCCTGCAGACATCCAGGTCGTCAATAATATTCCTTTCCAATATGATTTCAGAAGCGTATATGCATCGGTTTTGGAGCAATGGTTTTGTGTGACAGAACCTGCACTTAATACAATCATGCTGAAAAATTATCAATCACTGCCGCTGATAACCGGTCCCTGCGGTGTACCTGAAACACCTGACGATTCAAATGAACAATCCAATAGCCTCATATTGAAAATGTGGCCCAACCCTTATGCTATCAATGCTACGATACAGTTCTCAACAAATGGCGGTCACACCATGATACAACAAATAGATACTTTAGGACGTGTGGTAAAAGTATTGACCAATCAGGAGTATGTGGCCGGAACTCATAACCTTGATATCTACAATGACGGATTAGCGTCCGGTGTTTACTTTATCCGTTTGCAGAATAAATCTTTGCAAAAAGTTATCAACGTAGTAAAGATGCCGTTATAATTAAGGGCCGATTCCGGAAACAACACGAGACTGACTCAAAAGTCAGTTTGATTGTCATGTTGAGCTTGTCGAAATATTGACAATCAAACTGTCAGCCTTCGACAAGCTGACACTGTTTTTAATTATTATTTGCAAGTGTTTATTTTTGACAGCAAATTCCGAACAAAAAATCCAGGTAAATGAAAAGAATTATTGTTATCATCGTTGCCTGCTTCATGTTTAGTATGATCATTTCAGCAAATAATAAAGAAATAAAAATGCTGAGGCACGTTGTTTTGTTTAAATTCAAAGATGATGCGAAGCCTGAACAGGTAAAGCAGGTAGAAAGCGCGTTTCGCAAGCTTCCTTCTGAAATCAAAGAAATAAAAGGATTCGAGTGGGGAACCAATAATAGTCCCGAGAATCTCAACCAGGGATTAACGCATTGCTTCTTTCTTAGCTTCGAAAGCGAAAAAGACAGGGATATTTATTTGCCTCACCCGGCGCACAGGGAATTTGGTGCATTGCTAAAACCCTATCTCGACAAAGTAGTGGTGATCGATTATTGGGTAAAAGATTAAGATCGCGTGCCTACAGATATTTCTTTATCTCTTCAACCAATTCGGTTTTTGTAATCGGAACACCCATGATCTTATGGTAGCCTTTTGCATCTACAAAATAAACATCGCGGATGATCTTTATTAATTGCCCGTTATTGATTTCCGGTATTAATACGGTATCATAATTCCTGACAATATCGCCCAAGTTTTTGGGGAAAGGCCGAACATACCGCAGATGAGCATGTGCTACCTGGTGGCCTTTAGCAAACAATTCGGATACGGCAGATTTAATCGCTCCATAGGTCGAGCCCCATCCCAAAACCAGCACTTTTCCTTTTTCCGGACCATTATCAAGCTTTTGTTCCGGAACGTATTCAGCAATCTTATCTACTTTTTCCTGCCTGATCTTTACCATCAACTGGTGATTCTCGGGATCATAGCTTACGTTACCGGTAATGTTTTGTTTTTCCAATCCACCAATACGATGTTCTAGTCCTGCTGTGCCGGGAATTGCCCACGGGCGGACTAATTTTTCATCTCTCAGATAGGGCTGCAATTTATCTTCTCCATGACCCAACTCTGTTTTGAACTTAACGGGTATGGCAGGAAGTTGATCACTTGTGGGAAATCTCCAGGGTTCTGCGCCATTTGCAATGTATCCGTCGCTTAGAAATATAACAGGTGTCATGTGCTGAACAGCTATTCTCACTGCTTCGTATACGGAATCAAAACAATCGGCCGGAGTAGAGGCGGAAACAATGGGCATGGGGCATTCGCCATTTCTTCCATAATAGGCCTGCATCAGGTCACTTTGTTCTGTTTTGGTTGGCAAACCCGTTGATGGCCCTCCCCGCTGCACATCTATGATCAATAAAGGTATTTCAAGCATTACTGCAAGCCCCATCGCTTCCGCCTTTAATGCCATACCGGGGCCCGAAGTAGTAGTTATTCCTAAAGAGCCTCCATACGCAGCACCGATGGCGGCGGTGATAGCGGCAATTTCGTCTTCCGCCTGGAATGTTCTAACGCCAAAGTTTTTATGCCGGCTGAGCTCATGCAATATATCAGATGCAGGCGTTATGGGATAAGAACCAAGGAATAAAGGCAATCCGCTTTTTTGTGAAGCTGAAATAAGTCCGTAAGCCAATGCCTGGTTGCCCATTATGGATCGGTAAAGGCCCTTGTCCATTTTGGCCTTTTCCACTTTATAGGTTGTGGTAAATGTCTCTGTGGTGTCACCAAAATTATAACCGGCCTGCAATGCCCGCAGATTACTTTGAAGAATTTCTTCCTTCTTACCAAACTTCTCTTTCAGAAAACTGGTGGTGTTATCCATATCCCGGCCATACATCCAGTAAAGGAATCCCAATATAAACATATTTTTAGCCCGGTCTTTTTCCTTCATTCCCATTGTGAATTCCTTCAGGGCTTCGCGGGTCATTTTTGTTACATCCATTTGAATCAACTCATAGCTGTCAAGGCTGCCATTTTCCAGGGGATTTTCCCCTTCAGGATAGTTTGCAAGGCGGAGATTTTTCGAGTCGAATCCATCTGTATTTACAATGATTTTACCCCCCTTCTTTAAAGCTGTCAGGTTGGATTTCAATGCGGCTGCGTTCATTGCTACCAAAACATCGCAGGCATCACCGGGGGTAAATACCCTGTCGCTTGAAAACCTGAGCTGGTAACCGCTCACTCCTGGCAATGTACCTTGCGGGGCCCTGATTTCTGCCGGGAAATCGGGGAAAGTTGAAAGGTCAATTCCTAACAAGGCGGTATTGTTGGTAAACTGTGTGCCAGTCAGTTGCATCCCATCGCCACTGTCACCGGCAAACTTTATCACTACGTCCTGTAATACTTCCTGCTTCCGAATCATGTTGAAAATTTGTCCGGCAAAATTAGGATAGTTTCGGGTTCATTCCGGCAATAAAAACAGGAACGCAAAATGATAAATGGTGACGCACCTAAGCGGATATTGACTTATTTTGTCAACTCTCTGGATCTAAAACCTAATTAACAAAAAATGAAATGAGCCATAAGAATTTTCGAGCAAATTCATAACCAATGCGATGAAAATTTTTTATGGGGAATTCCATTTGGCCAAAAAGCAATAAAAAATGTACAAATGAAACAAAAATTATTATTGTTAAATATTCTGGCTATGCTTGCGGCGGTGTTTGCAAACGCCCAGGCAAAGCTGGTGGAGAAAGTGACCCGGAAGGGTGAAGAACTGGTGATACCATATGAAAAATATGTCTTCCCCAACGGACTTACCTTGATTGTGCATGAAGATCATAGCGACCCGATAGCACATGTTGATGTCACCTATCATGTCGGCTCTGCCCGTGAAGAGATCGGCAAATCTGGTTTTGCCCATTTTTTTGAACACATGATGTTCCAGGGAAGTGATCATGTAGGGGATGATCAGCATTTTAAAATTGTCAGTTCATCCGGAGGTACCCTCAATGGGACAACTAATACCGACCGCACTAATTATTTTCAGACTGTCCCTTCCAATCAACTGGAGAAAATGCTTTGGCTCGAAGCCGACCGGATGGGTTTTTTACTTGATGCTGTAACGCAGAAAAAATTCGAAAATCAAAGATCAACGGTTAAGAATGAAAGAGGTGAAAGAGTTGACAACGTGCCTTACGGATTGCTATTTGAAGAAATATCCAAAAACATGTATCCTTATGGCCATCCTTATTCATGGCTGACCATTGGTCATGTTGAAGACCTCGACAGGGTTAATGTTAACGATCTGAAGAATTTCTTTTTACGCTGGTATGGACCCAATAATGCGACCATCACAGTTGGCGGAGATGTAACCCCGGACCAGGTGGTAAAGCTTGTAGAAAAATATTTTGGTCCCATCCCGGCCGGTCCAAAGGTAGACAAGATGCCTGCAATGGTTCCAAAATTGGATAAGCATCGGTTTGTTTCTTACACGGATAATTATGCCCGATTGCCAATGATGGTAACTGCTTATCCCACAGTTCCCGACTATCAACCCGACCGTGCGGCATTAGCCTGCCTGGCACAAATACTGGGACAGGGAAACAACTCATTTATGTATCAGCAATTGACAAAAAAGCAATTAGCCCTGCAGGCGGGTTGCTTTAGCGTATTATTCGAGCTGTCCGGTGTTTTTGCTTTCCAGGTAATTCCTTTTCCCGGGAAACCGTTGTCGAACATTTACTTCTTGCTAAACAATGCATTGGATAGCTTTGAAGCCAGGGGTGTAACGGATGATGATATTGCCAAATTCAAAGGTGGCTATGAGTCTCAACTGATCAATGGACTTCAAAGCGTTTCCGGAAAGGTATCCCAATTGGCGGCTTTTCAAACCTACACCGGCAATCCCAATATGATCGGCGAACAATTAAAAACCTACCAGGCTGTTACCAAAGACGATGTAATGAGAGTGTATCATAAATACATCAAATATAAACATCCGGTCGTAGTAAGTGTGTTGCCCAAAAACCAGGATAAGATGATTGTTGGTGAGAATAATTTTAAGATCAGCAATACCAATTATGTTTCTCCCGACTATGGATACGCCGGGTTGAAATATGTAAAGGCAAAAGACAATTTCGACCGCAGCATGATGCCTCCCAATGGCCCTAATCCGGTAGTAAAAGTGCCTGCTTTCTGGAAAAAGGACTGGCCAAGCGGTATTAAGATCATTGGCACACAGAATACCGAATTGCCGGTAGTTACCCTTTCCATTAAAATACCGGGCGGACATTTATTAAACACAAGTGATCTGTCCAAAGCCGGTCTTGCATCATTCTTTACCGACATGATGACTGAGGATACAAAGAATTTTACGGCAGAGGAGATGAGCAAAGAGCTTCAGAAACTTGGCAGCTCCGTCAATGTGTTCAGTGGTGATGATGACATCACCTTCCAGGTGCAATCACAAAAGAAAAAACTTGACGCAACGCTAAAGCTGCTGCAGGAAAGAATGTTCAATCCCAAATTCACACAGTCCGCCTTTGACCGGATCAAAAAACAAAACCTTGAAAACTTTAAGCAAGCGAAGACTCAGCCGGCTTCGGTAGCGGATGCTGTATTTGCCAAACTAAGCTATGGAAGTAATCACATATTGGGAATCTCCGGAGACGGAAATGAAGAAACGGTGAAAGCATTTACCCTGGCTGATATCCAGTATTACTATGATAATTACATGACATCGCAGGGTACGGAGGTTGTGGTGGTTGGTGATATAACAGAAGATGAGATATTGCCAAAACTTTCTTTCCTGAATAACCTGCCCAATAAAAAAATTGAAATCCCGACTATCGCGGCGGCACCTGTAGTTGAAAAAACAAAGGTTTACCTGGTGGATATACCAAAGTCGGCCCAAACAGAATTCCGCGTGGGTTATGTAACAGGATTAAAGTACGATGCGACAGGGGAATATTTTAAATCGGGCCTGATGAATTATGCATTTGGTGGAGCTTTTAACAGCCGGCTCAACATGAATCTGCGTGAAGATAAGGGATGGACTTATGGTGCAAGAAGTAGTTTTAGCGGCACTAAGCAAACCGGCGATTATGAATTCAGCTCAGGTATTAAGAGCAATGCATCTGACAGTGCACTTGTCGAAATAATGAACGAGATGAAAGACTATGCAGAAAAAGGCATTACCGAAGAAGAGTTGAATTTCATGAAGAGCGCCATTGGTCAGCGTGATGCATTGCGCTATGAAACAGGTGTACAGAAAGCGGGTTTTATTGGCAATATTTTGGACAATAATTTGCCTGCTGATTATGTAGATCAGCAAACCAATATCATTAAAAATATTACAAAACCAGAAATTGATGCCTTAGCGAAAAGATGGATCAACCCGGCTAAAATGAATATCCTGGTTGTCGGAGACAAAGCTAAAATATTGGAGAGCCTGCAAAAGCTGGGTTATGAAATTATCGAGTTAGATACAGATGGAAAACCGGCGGAGAAGAAAGCATTTTAAAAACGTTTTCAATTAGAATAAACGCTACCCAATAATGGGTGGCGTTTTATTTTTCTGAATGCAAATGAAATTCGAGTATGCCATACCTCCCAGGTATGGCATACTTTGTTACTCTCTTCCATCAAACAAATTTCCCAATCCTCCCAGCACACTACCTTCTTCCTTACGGTGATAAGTGCCGTATGCTACAATCCGGCTTGCCAGCCTGCTTATTGGCAATGATTGTATCCATACTTTACCCGGTCCTGTTAGCCGGGCAAAGAAAAATCCTTCGCCTCCAAACAACAGGTTTTTTATGCCGCGAACAAATTCAATGTCGAAATCAAGGGTTGGTGTATACGCCACCACACAACCTGTATCCACTTTCAGCACTTCTCCGGGTTTTAATTCTTTTTGTATCACATAACCACCGGCATGCATAAAGGCAAACCCATCGCCTTCAATTTTTTCCATGATAAACCCTTCGCCGCCAAATATACCGGTGCCTAACCTGCGTTGAAAATGTATGCCGACGCTTACTCCTTTGGCGGCACATAGAAAAGCATCTTTTTGAGCAATGATCGTTCCGCCCAGCTCCTGCAGATCCATCGGAATGATCTTGCCGGTGTACGGCGCAGCAAAACTTACTTTCTTTTTTCCATGGCCAGCATTTACAAAAGCTGTCATGAATAAGCTTTCGCCCGTCAATATCCTTTTACCTGCACTCATCAATTTTCCAAAGAGGCCGGTGGGTTGTTGCGCTGATCCATCACCAAAGATGGTTTGCATCTCGATGCCATCATCCATCATCAGCATGGCGCCGCTTTCGGCGATAGCTGTTTCGCTGGGGTCTAGTTCTATTTCTACAAATTGTAATTCTTCACCATGAATTTTATAATCTATTTCATGGTTGATCCGAAGTCTGCCGTTCATATTTTAAAGATTTTGTCAAAGGTAATAAAGCGAAACTTCCATACACTTTATTAAAAGTATAAAACCGGTGAGATGCGGAAATAGCCAGGTAAACGAACCAATCATCGGGTTATAACTTTATCTTCAGGCATTGCTTTTTTCTTATCTTCCGGTAACAAAACCAACTTATGGCAGAACAATCCAATTTCAAACCTTTTGTTTCGCCAGAAGCAAAGATGGCTGAGCTAACTGTTAAATCTATTCTGACCGGTGCTGCTTTTGGGATTATTTTCGGTGCTTCCACTGTTTACCTTGCGTTAAAAGCCGGACTTACTGTTTCCGCATCAATTCCGATCGCCGTATTGGCAATTACATTAGGAAGAAGATTTTTAAAGACAACCATTCTTGAAAATAATATTATTCAAACTACGGGATCAGCCGGCGAAAGTATCGCAGCCGGGGTGGTATTTACTTTACCCGGTTTTTTATTTCTTAGTGAGCCAGGCAGCGCCAACTTCTTTAATTACTTCACTATTCTAATCCTTGCCATATTTGGAGGTATATTGGGTACTCTGATGATGATCCCTTTGCGGCGATCGCTCATCGTAAAAGAACACGGTGTGTTGCCGTATCCAGAAGGCACAGCCTGTGCATCAGTTCTAAAAGCAGGTGAACGGGGCGGCGAGTTCGCCAAAACAGCGTTCATGGGTTTGGGCTTTGCATTTGTGTATGCCATTTTGCAAAAAATATTTCATGTCATTGCCGAAGTACCGGCCTTTTTTACAAAACAAACTAACAAGACCTTTCCATCCGCAAGAATAAGTGGCGAGATCACCCCTGAGTATATGGGTGTGGGCTATATTATAGGGCCGAAGATTGCTGGTGTGCTGGTAGCCGGAGGTGTGCTAAGCTGGTTTGTATTTACCCCGTTATTAGCGAGTCTTCTGAATGATAACGGAAATATCATTGCAGCTCAATTAGTAAAATTGGGTTATCTGAAAGATCTCAATACGGCCGGAGGTCCCGGTGGATGGGATCCGGCAACGCAAAGTTTTGGCGACTGGTCACAAGCAATTTATCGGGCTTTCATCAGGCAGATTGGTGCAGGCGCTGTTGCGGCGGGCGGTTTTATTACGTTGATTAAAACAATTCCTACAATCATTTCTTCATTTAAAGGCAGCATCGGTTCTCTTAAATCAAGCGGTGTTGAAGGAGTGAATGAAACCACAGTTCCCCGCACCGAACAAGACCTTTCTATTAAGGTAGTTGGAATTGGAAGCCTGATTTTATTATTAGTAATTGCTTTATTGCCCAATACGCTTATACCAGGCACAAACATTGCCAGCAAGTTGTTATTGGGTTTGTTAGTTATTATCTTCGGAGCATTCTTTGTCACGGTTGCTTCCCGAATTGTCGGTTTGATTGGTTCTTCAAATAGTCCTATCAGCGGTATGACTATTGCTACGCTGATGGGAACCTGTCTTATTTTCATTGCAGTGAAATGGACCGGCCATGTTTATGAGCCCATGGCGTTAGTGGTCGGCGGTATGATCTGCATTGCTGCGGCCAATGCCGGCGCTACTTCTCAAGATCTAAAAACAGGCTACCTTGTTGGCGCTACCCCAAAATACCAACAAATATCTCTGTTTGTCGGTGCTATTGTTTCGTCACTTGCCATTGGGGCTACAATAAAAATACTGGATCAACCTACGGCTGACATGGCAGCACAGGGTATCCAGCATGCAATTGGCACAGATAAATTTCCTGCTCCGCAAGGAACTTTGATGGCCACTTTAATCAAGGGAATTTTATCCTTTAATTTGGACTGGCAGTTTGTATTGGTGGGTGTATTCATTGCTATTGTAATGGAACTTTGCGGCATTAAAGCTTTAAGTTTTGCAATCGGCATATATCTTCCTTTATCTACCACATTACCTATTTTCATTGGTGGCGCGATACGCGGGATCGTGGAATGGAGAAACAAAAGGAAAAATATACAAGTTGCCCCTGAAGAAGAGGATCTTGGAAAAGGGAACTTGTTTGCTACCGGCCTCGTCGCCGGCGGTGCCCTGGCCGGAGTGATCGTCGCTTTTCTTTTTGCAAGTGATAAAATAAGCGCAGGTCTTGCAAATGCGAATGCAGAACATGGATTAACGGGATCGCTGGGAACCGAAGGTTATAAATGGCTAGGCGTGGCGTTTTTTGCACTCATGGCTATTGTTCTTTACCGGATAGCAATTGGGAAAAATAAGTCTGCTTAACGCTGATATGTTAAAAAAAGAACGGTCCCGCATTAAGCGGAACCGTTTTTGTTTTGGAGTAGGGATTAAAAACGCTCATATGAAATTCATCGAATCATAATGCCCGCCTAAAATCTTATCCGCATCTGCATGTAACCATTCGCTAAGTACCGTAGCATAGACATTTTTAAAATCAATGTTATATTTCAGGTCGCCATTGTCAAGATTACTCAGATCAGGCATGGTATTAATTAATCCTTTCTGCTTCAATCCACCGCTGATCATAAACATATTATTCGCAGTGCCATGATCGGTGCCGCCGCTGGCATTTTGCGACACCCTTCTTCCAAATTCCGAAAATGTAAACAAAAGCACGTCTTCAAAACGATTATTTGCCTTCAGGTCTTTTATAAAAATTTTGATCGCTTCATTCATCTCTGTAAACAACCGCTGTTGCTGCATGTTTTGATAGATGTGTGTATCAAAACTTCCCAATGAAACATAATACACTCTGGTATTGATATCGGAAAATATCAGTGATGCAATTGTCTTCAGGCCTTTTCCCAATTCCGTGTTCGGATAGTTTGCAGTAGTTGGATGAAGCCGGCTTTGCTTGAAAATATAATCTGCCGACGAAAGGGTTTGTGCCATCGTCTTGTATAAATAGTCCACGGATTGCTCACCTGTTTCTACGCTCCTGTTCTTTAATACATCCCGAAAAAACTTTTCATTGGCAGTTCCATATAGGCGCCTGGGGTCTTTTAGGGCAATTCCATTCATCGCATTGCCTTTCATAGCCAGGCTCAGTATATCGTCTATTTCGATTGCCTGGGTGGGCTTGTCGCAACCGTTGCATTGCGCATCGAGATAGCGTCCTACCCAACCTGAGCTCCAGTATTCGGTGCTTTGACTGGCGGTATGCCAAATATCCATGCTTCGAAAATGTGAACGGTCAGGGTTAGGATAGCCAACACTATTGATGATGCCAAGGCTGCCATCTTCATATACTTCTTTCAGGGCACTTAAAGCAGGATGTAAACCAAATTCATCAGTAAGTGATAACGCTTTTGCTTTTTCAATAGCTATTCCCGGCCTTGCCTTATAATACAGATCATTCCGCAACGGTATCACGGTATTGAGGCCATCGTTGCCTCCGCTTAGTTGTAATATCACCACCACCTTGTTGCCGGGCGGTACCATAGCTTTATTTTCAAATGCCTTCAAAAATTTTGGAAGCATCAGCGAAGCCGTTGCCAGCGAACCGATTTGGATAAATTGTTTGCGTTTGATATACATATGAAAGCTTTGAGCGATGAGCCTTGAGCCATGAGCTAAAACCATACAAAGGCTCAAAGCTCACAGCAAATAGCCCGTAGCTGATTTTCAACACAACTGATATTCCGGTGTACTCATAATCTGAATCGTTGCCGATTGTATAAAGCTATTCCTACCTGATTCGTCTGTGTATTGTTTTATTATCTCTGCATCAACGGCTGTCTTTGTTTGCAATAAAATGCCCGCCATAGAATTTATCAGCTTTTCTCTTGATGTTTTATCAAAATGTTTTAGATAAAGTTGCCAGTCAACGCTGGCATGAATTGCCTTTGTCCCCTTTGCGCCTGTTTTGTTCTTTGTATTTACGACAGCTTCATTCTTATTTCCCATTATCTGATCGTCGTCATCCTTTGGCGTCATATTCATTTCATCTTTATCATTGATCAATTGGGGTATCCGCATACGCAACATCAGGGTGCTGCTGTCGATCCAGGTTCTTCCGCCGGGCCATCCGGCTACATTCGGAGGATAAAAAAGCATTTGTCCCAACAAGCGCTGCACCACTATCAGTGCCTCTTCATTGGCGAGCTTCATGGGCAGCATACGTTGTATGCCTGCAAGCAACTCCACCGGTGATTTAATTTTTGTGCCAATATTCTTTTCGTCATAAAACCAATCACTGGTGAAAATATCGTCCAGTAAACCGCTTATATCATACTTGCTTTCATAAAATCTTTCAGCCAGCCAGTCCATCTTTTGCTTATCGGGCTGATCATTTACAAAAAACCGGTAGATTTTTTTAGTAATGAACTTCGCAGTTTGCTTTTGATCCAATAATATATCGAGCACATCGTCCCCCTCAAAATTGCCCGTTTGTCCCAATACGGTTTTCTCGCCATAATCATGCTGCCCAGTTCTGAATATAAATTCTCCCTTCGCGGTTGCGGCCCAGCCGGTAAAGGCTCTGGCCGCTTCTTTAACGTCGTTCTCGGTATAATGCCCGCGGCCAAGTGTAAACAGTTCCATCACCTCACGTGCAAAGTTTTCATTAGGATGGCCTTTTCGGTTTTGTTGGTTGTTGAGGAAAAATAACATGGCCGCCGACCTGGAAACTTCTCTTAATAAGGTTCCGAAATCGCCCAGTGCGTTGCGGCGAATTACATCCAATAATTCCTGCTGATAAAAAACGTTTAGGTTGCGGCATGCAAAATGTCCATGCCAAAAGAAGGCCATTTTTTCCCTCAGCTGGGAGCTGCTGTTGGTCATCTCATTTAACCAGTAAATGTTAAGATTGCGGACACCTTCCCTGTTTTTCTGTCGCATTTTCCTTTTTTCCTCCGGGGTCAGGTCTTTTTGCTGCACTCGCCCCACCTGGTCAATCCCCATCATCAACCCTTCCAGGTAATTATCGGCCACATTTATGTAGCCGGGTTTTTTGGACGAAGCCTTTACAAGGGCTTTATAAAATTCGCCGTGAGAAAACTGTGCAAGATCGGCCAATTGCTCAACTGCAGGGCCAAAGCCTGCGCGCCACAATAAGTGCTGATTTTTCAACTGGTTAGCCGCGAACATGAAGCCATTGTTTTGTGGTAAGACTTCAAAAAAAACGGTAAGTTTAAGAATAGGGATTTGAAGTCTTCTTTTTTTGCTTTCGGAAATAATCGTTTTGTCTATAAAACCAGAATACCGATTAAATATTGTTTATAATTTATTAGACTTTTGTATATGATGCTATCTGAGGGACAAGTAGGTCTCCGGCCGCCGGATAAGGAAGACAAGATTATTTTGTCGGTATTGGCCAATAATAAAAATATTTTCGACAACCTCCGTGACTATTTCCCATTTCCTTATACTGAAAGCGATGCTGAAGAATTTATTCAGTCAATCCAAGAGGAAAACCCCCGGGCTACTTTCGCCATAGAATATGAGGGACAATTTTGCGGCATATGCGGCCTTATGCTTCAAACAGATGTTTATAGAAAAACGGCAGAAATTGGTTATTGGATTGGCGAACCATTCTGGAACAAGGGGATAGCTACGATAGCCGTAAAACTTCTGACCAGCTACGGTTTTGATCATTTGGATCTTGTTAGAATCCATACCGGTGTATATGAATACAACCGGGCATCTATGAAAGTTCTGGAGAAGTGCGACTATGAAAATGACGGCATATTTAAGAAATCAATTATAAAAAATGGAAGTATCTGGAATGAACATCGCTATTCAAAAGTGAGATGACAATGGCGTTGACACGAAAACAAGCACCATCATTTCCAAATCAATGCATTTTTTCCTTCCGGTTTCTCAGGTTATCCCTTTTTTTACTAAGTAATTTATACACATAAATGAAATTAACTGGGTGATTTTCATTGGATACAGCCTCGTTCATTGAGTTGATGCCATCATACTCTTATCAACAGCTTGTTTCACAATAAAATCTGAAATATATTTAAGAATACCTTTTCCACACACAAAACAACTGACATGAGAAAAATTCTGTTACTTATTGCAGCGGGCTTTCTATTTATTGCCAGCTGTAACAAATCTTCCCGCAATGACGACGGATCCTTAGTTACCGATGAAGAAACATTTGCTGAAACCCAGCGTAAATGTGGTGCGGATGAAATTTTGCAGGAACAATTAAAAACGAACGCGACTTTGCGTGCCCGCATGGATCAGATCGAGGAGTTTACCCGCCGCTATGTTCAAAACCCCGATCAGCAAAGACTTCTTACCAGTGGAATTATTGAGATACCGGTGGTGGTAAATGTTTTGTACAGAACGTCGGCACAAAATATTTCACTAGCGCAAATACAGTCTCAAATAGATGTATTAAATAAAGACTTCAGCGCCACTAATACCGATTACAATCAAACAGCAACTTACGACGACGTAAAATCTGGTGACATTGGTGTTCTTTTTGTTCTCGACCAGGTTATCCGGAAAAGTACTTCCAAAATAAGCTGGCAATTAAATGATGCAATGAAAAAAACGAATAAAGGGGGTATCTCGGCTACAAGCCCCACTACCAAACTGAATATGTGGGTATGCAATCTCACGGGCGGCTACCTCGGCTACGCCCAGTTTCCGGGCGGCAGTTCATCCACCGATGGAGTAGTAATTGATGATAATGCGTTTGGCACCTCCGGATCGGCAACGGCGCCCTTTCACAAAGGCAGAACAGCCACTCATGAAGTCGGCCATTGGATGAATCTTCGTCATATATGGGGCGATGCTACCTGCGGCAACGACCTGGTAGGGGACACTCCGCTTCATAATACCGCTAATTTTGGTTGCCCCTCAGCAGGACACAAAAGTACCTGTTCGGGCACACCGGTAGAAATGACGATGAACTACATGGACTATACCGATGATGCCTGCATGTATATGTTTTCTGCCGGTCAGAAAGCAAGAATGCTCGCCGTATTTGCGCCTGGCCTACCACGCAACAGTTTTGCCCAACCATAGAAATAATTTAATAAGAAAACTAAAAGCGGCTGTTTTCTGGCCGCTTTTTATTTTGAATAAACTGTCATAAACCGATTGACAAAGAAAGTGGGGAACAGAGGGCAAAGCCTCGTATTTATGAAATAGTTTCTGCGCCAAAATAACGATGCAATACTTCCGGCAATTTTATCCCTTCGGCGGTTTGATTGTTTTCCAGCAAACAAGCCACTATTCTTGGTAATGCCAATGAGCTTCCGTTTAGAGAATGCAATAGTTGCATCTTACCTTTTTCATCCTTAAACCGGATTTTCATCCGATTGGTTTGATAAGTTTCGAAATTGCTCACCGAACTTACCTCAAGCCAGCGCTGCTGCGCGGCGCTGTACACTTCAAAATCATAGGTTAAGGCAGAAGTAAAACTCATGTCGCCACCGCAAAGAACCAGTATGCGGTAAGGAAGCTCCAATGTTTGCAATAATTTTTCTATGTGCACCACCATTTCTTCATGTGCTTCATAACTCTTGGCCGGGTGCGTTAACTGTACAATTTCCACTTTGTCAAATTGGTGTACCCTGTTCAACCCCCGAACATCTTTCCCGAAACTTCCGGCCTCTCTTCTGAAGCATGGTGAATAAGCCGTCATTTTAACCGGGAGAGCAGCTTCTTTCAATATTTCATCGCGGTAAATATTTGTGACCGGCACTTCGGATGTGGGAATAAGAAAAAAATTATCTTCCGGCATATAATACATCTGCCCTTCTTTATCCGGCAATTGACCTGTTCCAAAGGCAGACGCCTCATTTACCATAAAAGGGGGAAGATATTCTGTATAGCCGGCACTAATATTATAATCGAGAAAATATTGTATCAATGCTCTCTGCAATTTGGCGCCCTTTCCTTTGTATAATGCAAAGCCGCTTCCTGTTATTTTTGCGCCGGTTTCAAAATCAACCAGGTCATATTGTTTGATCAGATCCCAGTGCGGAACAGCTTCGGCAGGTAATTGTGGCTTATTGCCTCCTTCCCGTATGGTCACATTATCTGCAGGTGTTTTGCCTGCGGGCACTTTATCCGAAGGTAGATTGGGCAGCTTAACCAATTCTTCCTGGAGTCGTTGCTCAATAGAATTTAATTTTTCGGCTATCGGCTGTAATGAGGCATTCAATTCAGCCACCTCCTGCTTTTTCGCTTCTGCATCCCCTTTTTGAGCCTTCGCCATCAATTGTCCAATCTCTTTGGATAAGCTGTTGACCTTTGCCTTGTTGCTATCAAACTCCAATTGCAATTTTTTTCGTTGCTCATCCAGCGAAAGAACTGTATCCACTAACGTGGTTTCCGTAAAATTTTTGATCGCAAGTCTTTCCTTAACCCATTCTGGCTTCTCCCTTATTACCTGTAACTGCAGCATTTCCTTAAAAATAAAATTTCGGCAAAGATAATAGCCGGCAAAGATTATGATCCTTTTTTGTAAATATCCGGAATACCATCTGCATTAACCGCCAGAGATTCGTCAGTGATGCCCCAAAACAGTTGGAAGCTTTAATTGCCTCTCAACCGTTTCAACGGGTATTTGCGCGGCAGAATATGAAAAGTTAGAGAGATCAGCTTCTTTTAATGGGTGTCACTCCTGTAATTAGCTTTTCTGACAAACATGATCGCGATTTTATCAAAATTACCGATACCTATCTTTGCCGCTTATGAATGCAAATGACGACCTGCAAACCCGCTGGTGGAACCTGGAAGCCAGGCTTGCGGAAAGGTTTAACAAAAAGCCTGACCTCGAAACAATCTTATTCCTTATTGGAGTGCAGGAGCTGGGCGCCAATACCAGCAAATTTACCAAAGAGCAAAAGCAGGACCTAATGCATATTGCTGTATGCACGTTGTTGATGCCGAGTGGTTACTATGAACTGGAAAAAAAAGATGAAGACGGTTGGCCACATTTCAGGCAACTAAAGCCAATGCCCGTTATGAATGCATTTGAGCAGGAGAATTTTTTAAAAGATCATGTATTGTTATACTTTGAAGAAAAAGGAATTTAGGATGTGAGTCCTGACTTGTTCTTGGGTTACTAATTTATAATTTGAAGAGGGGCGTTGGATGTTGGGTCAAAGCTTCGACATTCAATCATTACTTTTAACCATGAAAAGAATTTTTGTTTTTTTGATTAGCATCTTATTGGTACAAATTGGCGTTGCCCAAAAAGAAGTTGTTGTAAAAAAGAAAGACCGGAAAAAAGATGTGCTTTTGCAAACAAGCATGGGAGATATTTTAATCCGGCTTTCCGATTCCACGCCTCTTCACCGCGATAATTTTTTAAAATTGGTAAAACAAGGATATTATGATAGTGTGCTTTTTCACAGGGTGATTAATAATTTTATGATACAGGCTGGTGACCCCAACAGCAAAAATGCTGCAGCCGGTCAACCCCTTGGAAATGGAGGGCCTGGTTATACTGTTCCTGCTGAAATCAGAGCAACATTATTTCATAAAAAAGGGGTAATAGCTGCCGCAAGGCAGGGTGATGATGTAAATCCAATGAAAGAAAGCAGTGGCAGCCAGTTTTACATAACTCAGGGTAAAATCTTTTCTGACGCTGGTCTTGATTCTTTGGAGACCTATAGAATGAAAGGGAGAAAAATTCCGGCCGACCAAAGGGAAATTTATAAAACCATCGGCGGCACGCCTCACCTTGACCAAAATTACACGGTGTTTGGCGAAGTAATAAAGGGCTTCGATGTGATAGATAAAATTGCATCCGTGGCTACCAGCAACGCACAAGACAGGGATAGACCGTTAGAAAATGTAATGATTTTAAAAACAAAGCTTGTAAAACGAAAAAAGAAATAAGATATTCTGACAATAAAAATGGTCCCGTTTGAACGAGACCATTTTTTTATTGTTTGACAGGAATTTATTGTCCTATACCCCCGCTGCTTTGTGTACGCCTTAATTCTTCCTCCGAAGCAGCATTACGCTGACGGGCTGCTTTTACCTGGTTGCTACCAAATTTCCACGTAAAGCTGGTGCGTAATTGACGGCTGTCGCCATAACCACTGGCAATTAATTTTTGGCCGGAAAAATTGCTTTCCCCTTTCCACTTTATTGAATGGAATACGTCTGTTACGGCGACTTTCAAATTGCCCTGTCCTTTAAATATGCTTTTTTGCACACCGGCATCCATGCTCCATAATGATTCGCTTTCAAAAGTTCCTGCCCAAACGGACGGTGAGTTATACCAGCCGCTGACTTCCGCAGACCAACCTTTTTTGCCGATCTTGAGTGCATGCTGCATATAGATGTTGAATGCCACTACATCCAGATTAACTACCCGGTCGCCACCGCCAAAGTCAGCTTTGTAATGTGAATAATTTCCATTGAAATTAACAAATGCCGAATAGCTTTTATACATGTAGGGATAACTGACATTCAGGCTTACTACATCCTGGTCGGCAAGGTTCTTTTTCGTCATATAGGCTTTTGATTCTTCCGCTGTATCTACCAATTGAGTAAACATATCAGTAACATGGCTATAGCTGAGCTTGGTTGTAAGCTTATATTTATAAGTGTGACTTACCGAGATGATATTGGTATACTGAGGACGCAGCTCCGTATTACCTTTCATATAGGTGTATTCATCGAGTTTGAATTCAAACGGATTAAGGTCCTGGTAGGCCGGCCGGTCAATACGGCGGCTATAGGATACGCCCCATTGACTCATCGGGTTTTTATTGAATGAAAGGGCGGCACTTGGGAAGAAATCTGTATAATCTCTTTCAAACGATTCTTTGCTGCTTTTATCAACCGTACCGTCGTCATTCAAGCCATAAGAATCGCCGGTTGAATGAGTGTTCTCAACTCTTAACCCAAATTGCACCATCACTCCCTTGTATTGTTTGTTATAATTCACATATGCTGCGTTGATATTCTCACTGTAATTAAATTGGTTGCTGCGATCGATATCCAGTTCCTTAATTTCCGGTTTCAACTGCTGCACGTTATAGCGACCAAAATTGTTATCGGTATTGATAACAGATGTTTTAAACCCAACACCCAATCTTCCTTTCTTAAAGTTCTGCTCATAATCTCCTTTTAAGGTGTAAATATCAATGTCCGTTGGAGAAATGAATCTGTATATCGCCTGGCTGAGAAGTGTCTGCCCGGTGGAATCGTAATAATAATTAGGCTGTAGCTGGTTACCATCTATTCGGAACAACCCGTAATCTGCATCAAAGTTCAATTCGCGTCCTAAAGTATCTGCAAAGCGATAATTGAGGTTAAAATTCAGATTATCTCTTTCCATTTCATTGCGGTTGTTGGCCACCAGCACTCTGTCAGTAACATTGGTAGGTTTATAAATAATCGGGGTCTTGCTGTCACTCGCAAATTCGTTATCGGTTAAAGTTCCATTGATCAATACTCCAAAAGTGCTCTTTGCTGTAGCATAATAGTCAATGCCGCCTTTGAAACTATGACTCTCGTTGCGAAATGTCATAAGTGATTTCTGATCAAAAATGGTGTCCAGTACCTCCCGGTACAAACTGAAATTGTTGTAGTTTTTTGAATTGTTGTAATTATAATTCCCGAAAATGTTGATATTCTTATTCCGGTTATTCAATGACAGACCGCCATTGTATTTTGGATATGTGCCAATGTTATACCCGGCATTCGCCGATCCGTTTGTACCAAAAGCTTTATTCTTTTTCAGTTTAATATTAATAATACCTGCATTACCGGCCGCTTCATATTTCGCCGAAGGATTGGTGATAAGCTCGATCGACTCAATCTGCGCCGATTGCAATGATTTAAGATAGCTTGCCATATCTGTGCCTGATAAGGGAATTTCCTTTCCATCTACATAAATCTTCACGCCATTTTTTCCGGCAAGTGTCACATTATCGTCTTTGTCAACCAGCACTCCTGGCGATTTGCGCAAGAGCTCCAATGCGTCACTTCCTGTAGAGTTGATGGTCCCTTCCACGTTTAAAATCATTTTATCGGCTTTAACTTCCACCATCGGTTTTTTTGACGATACACTTACACCTTCCAATGTTTTTTCAGCCCTGGCCATTGTTAACTCCGGAACAGTAATATCGGTTCCGTCCAGCACTTCGAACTGCGATGAATTCAATGGTGTGTGACTCACACTTGTAGCCTTGACGAAATAAGATCCTGCGCTGACGCCAACGAAAGAATAACTCCCGGTTTTATCAGTAGCTCCAAACTTGACTGCCACAGAATCCTTTGTCCGGAGAAGAGACACCGTAACTTTATCCAGCGCCTTACCCTGCTGATCTTTTATGATTCCTGAAATTTTTTGTGCTGAAACTGCCGAGCTGATAATAATAGCCCCGAACAAAAATGTAAATAGCTTTCTCATAAATTGCCCTATTTAGATAAGGATGTCAAAGATACCCTTGTGTCATAGAACCGTAAAGCGTTAGCCGATCAATGGTGTAAAAAACAGCATGAACGGCATTAAAAATTCGGTGAAATGCGAAAAAAAAATTTTGACCAGCGTGGCACTTTATACTGCTCCTTTTGCTCATATTTGCGTACAAATCATTCAGTATGAATTATCCTGACAATCTCCGCTACACGAAAGACCATGAGTGGATCAGACTTGAGGGAACTACCGCCACTATTGGTATTACCGATTTTGCCCAGCGGGAACTTGGAGATATAGTTTATGTTGAAGTGGAAACGATTGGCAAACACCTAGAGGCAGGAGCTGTTTTTGGTACTGTGGAAGCTGTCAAAACGGTATCAGATCTCTTCTTACCTGTAAGTGGCACCATAAGTGAGCTAAATCCTGATTTATCCAACGCTCCGGAACTCGTCAACAATGACCCGTATGGCGGCGGCTGGATGATAAAAATGACCGTGGATAATCCTTCCGATATAGGTGGTTTACTGGATGCTGGCGCCTATGAATCGGTAACTGCATAAATCCTTTAGGGCTCTGTTTGCGTATATTAAAAAGGAATATCAATTATCCAATTTTTTGTAGCTTAACCAACTATTTGAACACTAAGACCACATACAGTGAACAAGAACTCATTTCATTGCTTCAGCAGCGAAATGATCACTCGTTTGGTTACTTGTACGATAATTATTCAGGTGCTTTGCTGGGCGTTGTCAGTGCCATTGTGGCCGACAAGGAAACCGCACGGGACGTATTGCAGGAAGTCTTTGTTAATATCTGGAAGAAGATTGAATCTTACGATCCGGCTAAGGGTAGGCTTTTCACCTGGATGATGAATGTAGCCAGGAATGCAGCGATTGATAAGATAAGATCAAAGGGCTACCAGGATTCTAAAAAAAACTTTGCGATTCCCGACACAGATAGCAATGTCGGATCGGCAACCATGCCTCAGCTTTCAGATACTGGTTTGAAGAAAGTTCTGACAAAATTAAAAGAGGACCACAGGGTTTTGATCGACATGTCTTATTTCCAAGGATATACGCATGAGGAAATAGCAAAAATTCTTGAAATTCCATTAGGAACTGTAAAAACAAGAATAAGAAGTGCGTTGTCACATTTAAGAACTTTGATTACATAAAAAGTGAATGTAAAGGAATACATATCAAGTGGTATTGTTGAAAGCTATGTTCTGGGGTTAACGTCTCCCGAAGAGCAGGCTGAATTTGAAAACATGTGTAGGCAATACCCGGAAATACTGCAGGCCCGCATTGATTTTGAGCTGGCCCTGGAGCGACAGGCCATCCAAAATGCGGTAGAGCCACCTTCTTCGCTGAAGCAAAAAGTAATACAGGCAATTTCACCGGCTGAGGCTAAGATTGTTCCTATAATAACAGGTAGCATTGCAACAGTGAAAACAAATTGGCTGAAATTGGTGGCTGCTGCGTGTGCCGTTTTGCTGGCTGGCAGCTTGTATTGGAATATTTCTCAATACAACCGCAATAGAAAGCTACAGGAAACTTATCGTGATCTTGTTAGGGACTATGATAGCGCTGCTTTACGCCTGACTGAGATCGAGGATGAAATCGCCATGATAGCTTTAAACCCGAATGTAAAAATGGCGGCGATGAAGGGAATGGAACCCTCACCTGCTTCTTTCGCTACTGTATATTGGGACACCACTTCAAAAGACGTTTACCTGGTTGTAAATAACCTTCCCAAACCTGCTTCTGATAAGCAATACCAGCTGTGGGCACTCCTGGATGGCAAACCGATCGATGTGGGAATGATTGATAATGATGTGTTCGTTGGTCAGAAAAAACTTTTACTCCGGATGAAAAACGTCAGCGGGGCGCAGGCTTTTGCTATTACCCTCGAGAAAAAAGGTGGTAACCCTACTCCTGAAGGTCCCATGTTCACGTTGGGCAATCTGTAGTTTCGGCAATCTTCAATCTAATAATATTTTTCCTTCGTAGGTACTTTCAGTAGCCATTATTGCTATCAGTGATTTTGGTTCTATAGTTGGTTAAAAAGGGGACCTCAAATGAGGTCCTCTTTTTAAATTACGAAGAATTCATTCTCATTAAAGAAAAATTTGTGCGCTTTCAAACAAGAAAAAATACCACTATCATTGCAGCAAATTTTCTAATTGAAAAATCGAAATCGTTTTTTGACCCCCGCTGTCGCATGGCTGATCACCTGTACTATCCTGTTAACACTTCCTGCATCAGCCTTTCCCTCCGAAAAATGGTATATGAAAATACCGATGTTTGATAAATGGGTGCATATCGGTATTTTTTACATTCTGTCTTTTCTTTTTTGTTGGGGAATTTCTAAAAGGGGAATTTCTGCGTATGCCCTCAAAAGGAGTTTTATACAAACAGGTATAAGCTGCCTGCTTTATGGCATCGTCATGGAACTCGTGCAGCGATATTTTATTCCCAACCGCTATTTTGATCCGGGCGATGTTATCGCAAATGGAGTTGGATGTTTTGCAGGTGTGTTTTATAGTTTTAAGATGTATATAAAAAAATAGACCCCTGTAGAAACAGGGGTCGCAACCAAAACTAACTGCTTATGAGAAAATTGTCTGCTTTTATATTTGCAATAACTTATAATCTACAACGCAAATTTACTGCCATTTATATAACGGCTGCTGTTAACGAAAGTGTAAAAGGCTGCATGGTGTATTTTAACCCCACCGTCATTTCTTGCCAAACCCGGTTGGGGAATTTTTTCCTTGAAAAGCAACCGCTATACGTACTTTTTCACACTTCAGCCCTATTATGAAGGTATGAAACAAATCAAACCAATTGGCATTTAACCGGGAATGTTACGGTTAAATTCCATGTAGCGCAATAATGATTTTTAGGCACCAAAAAAACAGGGAGTTCTCTCTTTAGTTAAAAAAACCTTTGATAAGATCGGCCATGCCGGCATCGCCCCTGGCCTGCTGCTCCTGCCTTTGCTGGGCACCCTGGGTTACCCGGCCGATAATATCCTGCAGATCAAATCCTCCCCCACCAATTTCATTGTTTCCACCTTTCGTCAACTGTTCCAGTATCGAATTTAAGTTGATGCCCCCTGCCGATGGGGACGTCGCATTTCCACCAGCAAGCGAACCTATCAAATCGTTGAAATCAAAATTTGATTCAGGCGGAGCGGTACTGTTGGTTCTGTTAACCAGTTCATTTAATACATTTGGAATGAGGTTGTTCGACACCCTGCTGGCCTGAGCCGGATTCATATTAAACTTACTTACCAGCTTGCTTATTAGGTGGCCGATCATCATTACAACCATCGGGTTTTTTAATAGTCCTCCAATACCACCACTTTGAGCATTTTGACTCCGGTTTCCACCAGTAAACATTGAAATAATATTCTGCAAACCTCCGCCCGCAAGCATGTTTTGCATACCGCCTGTAATAGTGTGGGTTGCTTCTGCCAATACTGCACTATTATCTTCGTTAGGAATATCAGGATTGTCAATAACGACTTCCTTACCATACTGTTTTACCAGTTGTGAAATTTGTTCAAGCATGACGATGAATTTTAATTGAGAAGGCAGCTGATTTTTTTACCAACTGCTCAAACATTTTACAAAACCTATACCTGGTTGGTCATTTTTTCAGAATTTTCTGCAAACTGTAATGCGTCGATAAACTCCTGGATATTGCCATTCAATACGTCATCAAGATTATAAACCGTTAACCCAATGCGATGATCGGTAACACGGCCCTGGGGAAAGTTGTAAGTTCTTATTTTAGCGCTTCGGTCACCGGTGCTTACGAGGCTTTTTCTGTGTTTAGAAATCTCTTCTTCCTGTTTGCGCACCTGCTCTTCATACAATTTGGTACGCAACATTTGCATCGCCTTTTCCCGGTTGCCTAATTGTGATCTTTCGGTTTGACAAACTACTACTGTTCCGGTGGGGATATGAGTGAGCATCACCTTGGTTTCCACCTTATTTACGTTTTGACCGCCGGCACCGCCGCTGCGGGCTGTTTCCATTTTTACATCTGCAGGATTTAATTCGAAATCCACTTCTTCAGCTTCCGGCATGACGGCAACAGTAGCAGCAGAAGTATGTACCCTGCCGCTTGCTTCCGTGTCAGGCACCCGTTGCACCCTGTGTACACCGCTTTCAAATTTTAAGATACCATATACATCATCGCCGGTTATTTCCAGTTGCACTTCTTTATATCCGCCAACTGTTCCTTCGCTTTCACTTAGAATGGATGTTTTCATTCCCCTTCTTTCGCAATAGCGGATGTACATCCTAAGCAGGTCACCGGCAAACAAACTGGCCTCGTCGCCACCGGTACCGGCGCGTATTTCCAATATGGCATTCTTTTCATCCTGCGGATCTTTGGGTATCAATAGCTGGCGGATATGGGCTTCTGCCTTTTCTTTCTTTTCTTCCAGTTCAGGCGCTTCTGTTTTTGCCAATTCTCTCAGCTCTTCATCATCGCCATTGAGAGCTTCTTTATAGAACTCGATATCGTCTAATATCTTTTTGTAATCCATATAAGCATTAACAATCTTCTCCAGGCCGCGATACTCCTTACTGATTTCTGCAAACTTTTTATTATTGTTTACAGTCTCCGGATTGGTAAGCGCCACTCCTAATTGGTCAAATTTTCCTTTTATCGCTTCAAGTTTGTCTATCATAAAACAAATGCTAAGTTTGAAATTTGAACTTAGTTTTACCCTTATTAAAAATCAGGTCGGCAAAGTTAAAGAAATACAGCCATGGCTTTTCAAAAGTTCAGAGGGGACCAGCTATTTGATGGCTACGGAATGCTGGACCAACAGCATGTCCTGATCACAACAGAGCAAGGTATCATAGTAGATATAATTCATCCCGATGAAGCCGGCGATGACGTGCAGAAGTTTGCGGGAATTCTTTGCCCTGGTTTTATCAATTGCCACTGCCATCTTGAACTCAGTCATATGAAAGGAAGGATCCCGGAAGGAACCGGATTGATCCCATTTGTAACCCGGATAATAAAAGACAGGCATTACGCAGAAGATGAAATTTTGAAGGCTGTAGAAAAAGCAGAATCTGAAATGCTAAGCGAAGGAATCGTAGCGGTGGGAGATATATGCAACAATACGTTCACCCTGCCTCAAAAGTTAAAAGAACGAATTATCTACCACAATTTTGTTGAAGCAAGCGGCGTAGTACCCGCGATGGCCGACTTAAGATTTGAACGGGCAGTTGATATTTTTAAAACATATGAACTGCATAGCCCTTTCCTATTTTCCAATTCCATAGTACCTCATGCTCCTTATTCCGTTTCGGCAGAATTATGGAAAAAGGTTATACATTTTCCCGGAAATAATCTCCTGACCATTCACAACCAGGAGACGAGATCGGAAAATGAATTGTTTATCGCGAAACAGGGAGAATTTTTGCAGTTTTATCAAGAGCTGAATATTGACTATTCACATATTCAGCCATCAGGCAAAACCAGTCTACAGACTTATTTAGAAAAATTTTTATCTGATCAGCAATTGATCCTGGTTCATAATATCTATACCTCCCCGGACGACATTGCCTATTGTAATTCTCAAAACAGGGATGGAAAAATCTTTTGGTGTTTATGTCCTAACGCAAATTTGTATATCAACGGGGAGTTGCCTGATCTGAAATTGTTTGCCAGCACCTCCGTTGTATTGGGAACCGATAGCCTTGCATCGAATCGCCAATTAAGCATCCTCGCAGAAATGCGGGCCCTCAGGGATCATTTTCCGTTTGTCGGTACAGAAAAACTATTTAGCTGGGCTACTATTAATGGCGCCAAAGCCTTGCAATTAGACGACAGATTAGGTAGTTTTGAGAAAGGAAAAAAACCTGGTTTAGTTATTTGCGAGGCAACTTTATCGGCATGCAGGCGTCTTTTATAATGATATCCGGATTAAACATCAATGCAACACAATAGAGACATGAAAATTGTGTTTTAGCGTAGGTTTTCCGCCCTTTTAAAGCTACCATATCAAATGAAGGTTTTTTTGGTCATATTGATTCTTTCCGCCGCTGTTTTTTGCCTATCCTTCAGTTTGCGGCATAAAAGGGAATATAAAAGCCTGTATGTTACCTCACTTGCCGAATTTAAACAAGAGCAAAACCAACTAAGAACTATTATCGAACAAGCAAATCTTTCTGATGAACATGATTTGAAAAGAATAAAGCAGCAAATAAGGAATAATCGTAAAAACCTAAAGGCCATTGATTTTTGGTTGCGATACCTGGAACCGATTGCTTACAAAAAAATAAATGGGCCATTGCCGGTGGAATGGGAGACTGAGACATTTGAAAAATATGAGCCCCCTTACCGAAGACAAGGGGGAGGGCTTACGTTAGCTGAATTGTCACTGGAGGTAAAGCCCATTATTAAAGAATCAATTCTCACTTTGATTGACACATCGCTTGCAGCATTGCAGACATTTAAAGCGGATTCAATCACGGCTCAACTAGAATCCTATCATCACTTCTTTCTTGCTAACAGGCTTTACCTGCTGAATCTCGCAACCATTTATACTACTGGATTTGATTGCCCTGATAATAACGACATCATCCCAGAACTCAGGACAATGCTTTCTGCGGTAAGGAATATTTATTCTGATTTTAATTCAGGGTTTTCGTCGACTCCTTTATCAATCGAATACCTTAACGTATACGATAAGGTAACAACGTTTGTTAATACCCAGCCGTCTGATTTTACATTATTCGATCATTTTGCTTTTATAAAAGATTTTATCAACCCGCTATTCCGGTTAAATCAGCAATTTATTAAAAAGTACGAGGTAAGGACGATCAGCCAATTGGACATTTCGCTGGAAAATGATGTGTATTCCATTTTTGATAAAAGGCTGTTCCATTCCCAGAATACCAAAGGTGTATTTTCTTTAGTAGAAAATGAAAAGCTCCTGGCAGAAATAAAAAAAATGGGAAAGCTTCTTTTTTATGATCCTATTCTTTCCGGCAACAATAAAAGGAGCTGCGCTTCCTGCCATAAACCCACCGAATATTTTACTGATACCACGCTGGCAACCCCTTTACAGTTCGAGCCGCAACAACACCTGGCACGCAACGCACCATCGCTGATAAATGCGGTTTTTAATCATCTCGTCATGCAGGACGGTAAACATATTGCGTTGCAGGGCCAGGCAAAAGATGTCATTCTGAACCCAAAAGAGATGAACAGCACTGAAAAAGAACTGCTGAAAAAAGTAATGAGTTGTAAACAATATAAAAATGCTTTTAAAAAATTTGCGCGTTACACACCCGAGGAAACAAATGTTTCGCTTACGCATATTGTATCTGCTATTACTTTTTATTATGCCGATTTCAGCTATTATTATGCCCCATTTGATGACGCGATGAATAATACGGCCCATTTGAAAGAGGTTGAAAAAAAGGGATTTAATTTATTTATGAGCAAAGCCCAG
>Ga0137431_1000147_pt1 | contig 33756 bp, 31 predicted proteins | sample EasRivERMZT800_2_FD_104646 | JGI IMG/M metagenome (GOLD analysis project Ga0137431, IMG submission 104646) | Soil microbial communities from meander-bound floodplain in the East River, Colorado, USA - East River MetaG ERMZT800_2 | ecosystem: Environmental > Terrestrial > Soil > Floodplain ... | reverse complement strand
GGCCCTGAACACAGGGGCGAATCCGACCGCGACCACCGCGACCATCGCGGACAAACAAACAGCGGCGGGGAACCATCGCGTCCGTCTCGACCGGTCCGGCGCCGGCCCTTGCGGCGCTCGCGTGGCCAGCACCAATCCCAACGCGGCGAAAAAAGTGGTCATGGTTTGTGGTACGAAGAGGGCGAAGTTGATCAGGTCATGTAACAGAAATGCGAACAGACCGAGGGCGCCGGCTAGGAATGTCCAGCGCTCGCCGTCGTTCGGGGCTTCGCGCGGGGTCCGGAAGGTGAACCAGAAGGGGGAAAAGCCGATGGCGAAGGCGATCGCGCCGACGGCGGTGGTGTAATAGATGTAATGCGGGTCATCGGTGCCTAATAGTGGCACTCTGATTCCGAAGACGAATAACATGACCGCGAGCAACCACGCGACGGATGCCGCGGTCGTGCGGCTATACGTCGTATTCGCCGGTGGCGGAATTCCGTTTTCCACCGCTCCATTTACGCCAGCTACAATGCGTGACGCGCCGACAATCAAGACCAACATTCCGAGGAGCCCCAGGAGGCCCCAATCGGCTGCGGCCTGCACGAACAAGTTGTGGGGGTTCGAGACTTCTTCCGGACTTTCGATGGATTTGTATTGAAGATAGTGACGCCCGAAGTTCTCGCGTCCCACGCCGGTCCACGGATGGTCGGCGATCAATTGCCCCGAGGCCGTCCAGTATTGCCAGCGGAAGGCAAGCGAGACGCCCGGCAGGGTGCCGTGATACACGCCATGCCCAGCGACCGCCGCAATCCCACCGGCGAAGGTCAGGCATCCGATGAGCCATGCCCGGCGGCGATGAGTGCTCATCCAGCGACGGGCAACGAAAACAACGGCGCCGACGCCAACGGTCGCCGCCGTGGCCAGCAACGCGCCCCGGCTTCCGGTAAGCAATAAGGCACCCAACACGAACAGGCTGACGACGAAACAGGCAATGACAACTGGCCAATGCGGGCCGCCATGCTCTTTCACTCGTCGGGAGCGATCCATTGCCGCGCCCAAAGCCACCATCCCGACGAGGGCCAAGTATGACCCCGTAATACTGCTGTGTGGGAGAAAGCCGGATGCTTCGCGCGATCGCATCCTGGCTTCGAACATGGCCACCCGCGATGAATCGAGATCGACGCCCTGCTTGGCCCAGAATTCTTCCTTGGTCGCGAGGTAATGGTCCCAGGTCTCGGCAAAAGAAGCGAAGTGTTGCTCGTAGCATTGGGCGGCTTGAACGCAGGCTGATCCAACCATGGCGGCGATGAGCAGTCGACGTTGCCAGGGGGCTCGGAGAAGTTGGGCAAGAGCGATCGCGGCCACGAGACCGCAAAGCCAATCGATCGCTCCGTTGATGGCCAGGCGTTTGTTGCCGGCCGCGAAGCATGAGATTACGGCGGTCACCAGGATCATCGCTCCGCCCCATTCGAGGCCCGTCCGTCGATATGCCGTCGATCGATCCGAGGCTCGCGTTGCGAAGACGATCACCGAAGCCGCGAGAATGAGGAGGTCGAAGGCGAGGGTCCGGACCGGCGTTGTGTCGCCCACGCCGGTCAGGGCTTCACTGATTGAGGTGGGCGCGGAGTCATACGACTCGGCGATCAACGGCCGGAGGGCCGTGACGCCGACGAACAACAGCAAAGCGATGTATTCCAAGAGGCGTCGCAAAGAAACCGTTGTCCGTTTGTTCACTTCGTTGATCGGGGCGCCGAACCGCTGCCCGAGTCGCGATAACACCTAGTCCACTACGTCCATTGGACAGGTTCGATCCGAAGTCTACAATCGGTGAGGGTGCCTCGAGTTTGAGGGGAATAGGAAACCGCTCCCTTTCGGTCGCGGTTCTGAAAAGGGGTCGCGGGGGTGAGACGCGCTCGCGGCGCTGAAAAGCGGTCGTCTTTGAAAAGCAGCGTGGACTGGAACATCGATACGATGCCTTCCCGCACAACGCCATCCATGCTCACCGCCCTGGGCAAACAGACGATGCCCGATCACGTCGACATCGACGGGGCGAACTATCGGCTTCGGCGGGTGTTCAAGCACGATTTCTTCGCCCTTACCGCTCTGTACGAAAATGCCGAACGGAAGGTCGTGGTCAAAGTCAACCGCCGTGCGCCCTTTTTCGGCGTACCCCTCTCATGGGTGGGTCGGTGGCTGGTCCATCGCGAGAAACACGCCCTACGACGATTGGCGGACGTGGAAGGTGTTCCCCGGCTATTCGCCGACTTCGGTCCCACGGGAATGGTGCGCGAGTATATCGAGGGTCGGCCGCTCGAGCGCGGGCTGCATGTCCCCGACGATTTCCACGAGCGGCTTCGCCGATTGGTCGATCGGATTCACGCCCGCGGAATGGCCTACGTGGACCTAGAAAAGTGCGAGAACGTGTTGCTCGGCACTGATGGGCGGCCGTACCTATTCGACTTTCAGATTTCATGGTCTCTGCCGGCCCGTTGGGGCGGAGAGACCTGGCCCGCGCGGAGAATTCGGCAATGGCTCCAAAACGGTGATCGATATCACCTGGTCAAGCTGCAACGCCGCACGCGCCCCGATCAGCTTTTGCCCGAGGTGCTGGCCGCTTCGTATCATAAGCCGTGGTACGTTCGCTGGTTCAGCCGCGTGACGCGGCCCTTCACGCTCGTGCGCCGTACTATATTGGGGCGGGTGGATCCGCGGCGGGCCGGGGCACGGGGCGAAAGAGGTCGGTTAGACTCGAACGATATGTTGGGAGCGACATGACTATGGCACTGTCCGAGCAAGATCTGGAGAGAATCGAGAGCTTTCGCGACTTCGTCGAGACGTCGTGCGCCGGCGACGATCGCTACGGATCGCCCTCGCGCCACGACCGAGAGGACGGATCGATCCTGGCCACGCGGTTCGAGGCGGGTCCCCAATGCTGGTTCGAGATGGCGATTCGGCCGAATATCCCGCAGATTCGGGTCGGGTTTCTCACGGATGACCGGTGGAAGAGCGAGGAAATCGAACAGGCCATCGAGGATTCCGGCGATACGATGCAGGAGTTCGTCGAGCTTGGTTTTGAGGAAGCCGGTTTGGAGTGGCCGGACCCGATCGTGGAGCACTTCCGGGAAGCGGGAAAGTACTTCTACTTCTCAACCCCGCTTACGCTCGATGAGCTGGCGGGGTTGGACCAGGATGAGGTGCGCAACAAGGCCCTCCGTATGTTGGAGGGCTATTTGATTGCATTCGGTCCCGCGATCGTCGTCGAGGAAGAGGAATAGGGCCGTCGATCATTCGGACACGGAGAAGAACGTGACGGCCGGCGTGCGAGCGCCCTTCTTGGTGTTCTCGATGCCACCGGCGATCAAATACCGCCCTTCGGGCAGTTCCGAAATCCGGCTGACCACGTCGCCGGTCATCAAATTACGGACGGTGAACCCACTGCCCGGATTGAGCAACGAATAATCCCGCCCGAAGTCAAATGACCCTTTTTCCGCGGTGAGTCCGTACATCAGTTTCGAGCCGTCGGCGGTCTCGATGGACTGTATCACGGCCTTGAATTCATCCGGCTCGCCCAGTAGCGGCGGATAGACGGCCACCCGGAAGGTCGGGCTGGTGGTCACGGGAGTCTCGATCACCCACTCGAGGTGCGGGCTGCCGTTCACCTCGGTGAACTTTCCATCCTTGCCGTCGATGAAGATCCAAGCGGCGGGGCGAAACTGATCATCGAGGCTTGGGGCACCGCGACCGGCCAGGGTCGTCGGATTATTGTCCGCCGTATAGATCACGTGGGTTTTCTGCGACTTCGGTTGCGCGCTTGGTGACTTCGAGCCAACCGCGGGCCACGATTCGATCGCAGAAGTTTGTTTTTGCGAGTCCGCGGTAGTGGGCTTCGACTCCGACTTGCCGCCTTTGCAGCCGGCGATCAGAGCCAGCGCAAACAGAGCTGAAAACAACGATGCCTTGCTTGTACGCATGGTGGGTAATTCCGTCCTTAAGTTCCGATGGTACATGTCGTTGGCGGCCCGCAAACCGATGGAGCGAGACACCTCGTCGCCACTCACTAAGCGACGCTAAATGAGCCGCTTGGGGCTGTCAAGCGGAGGCCGGTCCGGAGACCGTCCTTCCGGCAATCGGCGACCCGCCGACTCCGATAAATATCGGTCAAGAACCCGGAAGGGTACAGATAAGGCCGGTAGCCAGGGAATGTCGTGGGAAACCTGGTCCTCCGGCAGGGGGGGGGGCCGCGACGGGGTCGACGGGGATGGTAAACGTAGTCGAGGGTGACTTATGGTGCACGAATGCATGGCCACGCAAGCGTGGACCATGCCACGCGAGCAGCCGCTTTAGCGATCCCGCGAAATGGCGAATTCCTCGTTGGGAATCCGCGCGGATGTTGCTCAACCGGAATCGGATTCCGATTCGCGTGCGACTTCGGGGGTGGCAAAGTGGGGTTTGGGCCGAACCGGCACACCGACGATTTCCCGTGCCCGATTGAGGGCGTCGTCGATGTTGCCGAACATGTTGTCGATCCCGACGACCAGGTCAAAGCCGACCTTGCCAAAGGCGAATAGCGGCTGGGCGTGCACGCCGGAGAGCAACATGGTGGTGCCTTGACGGTGGCACTTGAGATAGAACTCCTCCAGGGCGTGCAGGCCGGTGGCGTCGATGGCCGGGACGCGGCGCATGCGGAGGATGAAGACTTTCGGCGGGCGTTCCAGGCCCTGCAAGGTATCCTTGAGCCGGTCGGCGACGCCGAAGAAAAACGGGCCGTTGATTTCGAACACTTCGACGCCGTCGGGGAGGTCTCGGCGTTCGACGGCAATGGAGTCTTTCATTTCGCCGATGTCATCGTCACCCTCGGCAAGCTCGCTTGAAATGGCGCTGACGTTGGACACGTCGGCCATGCGCTTCATGAAGAGCATGGAGGCCAGCACCATGCCGACACCGACGGCGATCGTCAGGTCGGTAAAGACGGTGAGGCCGAAGGTGGTCAACAACACCAGCGCATCACTCTTGGGGGCGCGGAGGATGTATCGGAAGTGGCCGATTTCGCTCATGTTCCAGGCGACAATCATCAGTATGGCGGCGAGCGCGGCGAGCGGAATCGCACTCGCAAGGGGAGCGAGGGCGGCCATGATGGCCAGGAGCGTCAATGCGTGGATCATCCCCGCGACGGGTGTTTTGGCGCCACTTTTGACGTTGGCGGTGGTTCGAGCGATCGCGCCCGTGGCGGGGATTCCGCCGAAAATGACGACCGAAATGTTGGCGACTCCCTGGGCGACCAGTTCGCAGTCGGCCTTGTGGCGGCCGCCGCTCATGCCATCGGCCACGACCGCGGACAGCAGGGATTCGATGCTCCCCAGCATGGCAATCGTCGTGGCCTCAGGAATGAGATTACGGACCATTTCCAGGCTGATGGGAGGGAGATGCGGAACGGGAAGGGAACGCGGAATACCGCCGAAGCGGGAGCCGATGGTCTCCACCGGGACCTTGAACAGATACACGACGACCGATGCGGCGATGACGGCGATGATGGCGCCGGGTAGTCGAGGGGCGAGCCTGCGGAGCACGATCAATAGGGTAAGTGATCCCGCGCCGACGGCCAGAGTGGCCGGGCTCCAAGTGGTCGCATGGGCGAAAAAGGCCCGAAGTTTTTCGAAGAACTCGGCCGGGACGGACTCCATCGATAGGCCGAAGAAGTCCTTGATTTGGGAAGTGGCGATGATGACCGCGATTCCCGAGGTGAAGCCGGTGGTGACGGGGTAGGGAATGAACTTGATCATGGCCCCGAAGCGGAACGCACCCATCAGAATGATGATGACCCCAGCCATCAAAGTGGCCGTGGCCAGCCCGGAGTAGCCGTGCTTCGCCGCGATGCCGTAGACAATGACGATGAAGGCGCCGGTGGGCCCGCCGATTTGCACGCGGCTTCCGCCCAGCGCCGATATCAGGAAACCGGCGACGACGGCGGTGTATAGCCCCATGGCCGGTGGAGAGAGGCCGACTTCACTGGCCACGTCCATTGGAATAGAGGCGATTCCAAAGGCCATCGCCAGCGGCAGAGCTATGACGCCGACGGTGACGCCGGCGATGAGGTCGCGAAGAAACGTCTGCCAATTATACCCTTCTCGCAGGCAGACAATGGATTTGGGCAGATATCGCACACGTTCTTATCGGTTACGGCGTCCCGTTTACGGGACCGAACCCTAGGAGCACCGATAGCCGCCCTCGTGCCGCTTTTGAAAGAGCGGCAACGATGAGAAGTGAACCCCATTCTTCCAGAAAAGAAGCGCTGCGGGCTTCAATCGGCGATTCGATTCGTCACGGTGTCAGATCGATGATTTCGATGGAGGCGGTCACGTCGAAGGGGTCGATGGTGATGATCAAGGCCTCGCCGCAGAAGAAGTCTTCGGGATTGAAAAAGTCGGCAAAAAGGTCGAACTCCTGCACGAAGTCGCCGAACACGTCGTAGTCCTCCTCAAGCAAGAGTTCCACGCTGTCCAGACAGGGGTATTCCAACAGGAGCGTCTCACCATCGAAAACGAAGACCTCCTGTAGAATGCCGTCGGCTTGATAGGTCAAATAGATGTCAAAACCGGTGATGTTTTCGAAACCCAGCAGGGTGATATCGGGCAGTTCCTCGATCACGAGCTGCTGCTGGACCGAAACGATGACCACGACGTCTTCCTCGATGATCACGGTATCACCCCGGTCGACGATCGCAGGGGGGAGTTCAACGGTGCGCGGGTCTTCCGTCTGAATCCGGTCGACGGCATTGTTGAGCTGGAGGTCGATTTGGGCGAGCAGGTCGCCCACATCAACGGTGCCGCAGCCGGTTGAAAGGAGCCCGGCGAAGGCGACTAGCGACGAGGCGATGGCGGCGACTTTCGAGAGTCGATTCATGTTTTCTTCCCTTACTGTCCAGCGGCGGTCTTCTATACGCGGCGGCGGCCTTGAAGGACCTGGACGACAATGACGATCAATGCCACCACCAAGAGGAGGTGGAGCACTCCGCCCATGGTATAGGAGGAAACCATTCCTAATAGCCACAGCACCAGCAAAACGACGACGAGCGTCCACAACATGATAAATCCTTTCTACACGGCCAAGGAACGCGACGGCCGAAAGGCGCCCGCGTTCAAAAATCATCGACAGCTATCACCCTCCGTAGAGGATGGCGTGAGAGGGAAAAGTCGAGCAGGCATTTCCCTCTCACGCTTTCGGAGGAAAAAGAGGGCGGTACGCGGACCTCGAATGGGCGCGAAAATCGGCACCCTTCCAGCGGTCCTAAGACGTCCTCCATACAAAACGTTGTTTACGGACAGCCACAGGAATCGCTATAGCCAATTTTCTCCACGCGTTCCCACGCGTCTCGGCTGGCGTCCTTGGCGCGTTCCCAATCCAACTGCGATTTTCCGCGGCGCCGATCCCAATCACGGCCCAATTCGGCTTCGACCTCGTTGAATGTTTTCCCCTTGGGGCTGTATTGAGAGTAGCTCTCCCATCCATACTGATAGGCCGGGCTGTATTCTTCATACGCAGATCCGGGGTTGTAGTAGGGACGCTTAACGAATTCATAGCGCCAATACTCATGTTCATTGGTCGGGTTGACTGCCTCCGCGGCACTCTTGCCCACAAAGCCGCCCGAGACGGCTCCAATCACCGCGCCCAGACCCGCCCCAATCGGTCCACCGACTACGCCGCCGATGGCGGCCCCGGCCAAGCCTCCGCCAGCCGCTCCCGTACCGACTCCTACGGGATGCGCTCCCGGAGCCCCGGTTATGGGGTCCAGGTTCGCATCGGCCTCGTCGAGCTCCGATACTGTGCTCCGCGTCGTTACTGTCTTCACGATTAGACTCCTCGAAATTTTCATAGGCGATCTCAATGAACCGATCGCCTTCGATCCCCGTTTGCGCCTCCTCACCAAGGTCGACGCGATGCCTACGCACGTAATCTGCTTCTCACGCGCTCGCCTAGATGCGTCCCATGAGCAGCAGAATGACTAACACAATGACGACCAATCCAAGCAGACCACTCGGGTAGTAACCCCAACCCTTGCTGTGTGGCCAAGTGGGCACCGCACCGATGATCAGGAGGATCAGAATCACGAGTAGAATAGTTCCGAGCATCTTCGTTTCCTTTCACGCAATCGTGAAGCCGGCGAATCGCATGGCGATCAACCACGCTTACGCCAATGAGGCCGCCGGCATCCGCCTTCTCCCTGAATGCCGAAACACAGCCCAACTCTTGGGCATTCTTCGCGGTCGAATCGGGATTGCCTCCGGCTGGCCGCCGACCCGATCAACACTACATGTGACATCAGACCGCCTCCGCTTGGTGCTGAAGCTTGTCCGGAAATCATTCGTCCCGCCCGGGCGTGGCAACAACCAGTCGCGGCAAATCTTGGTCCCAACCGCACACAGCCTTTCTGGCCATCTCGTTAGCTGCCATCTTGACGATTTCATCGTTTCACCCCACTCATCGACGCACCGGCGTCTAGTCGTCCTTGTCCTTCTCCTTCTTAACCTTCGATCCGCCCTTTGGCTGATCCTTCTTGCCACCCGACCTTTTTGGCTGGACGCTGGTATCCGGTCGGGGCACCCTTTGGCTTCGAGATGGAACTCGTTCTTCGCTAATCTCAGTAGCCTGTTTTCCCACAATCGGCGACCGGGGCCGGGTCACCCGCAAGGGCGAGGATCGATCCGGGTCCGGCGATCTTTCCTCCACCCGGGTTTCCACATCGCGGCGTTCCTCACGAAATCTTTGAACTTCTCTTCCGCGCTGGGCCAGTTTTTGCCGTTCCTCCTTCTCGATTCGTTGGAATCGCAGCGGAGCGGTGTCACGGCTCGACAATTGGTCGACTGACATTGCGACGATCTGGTTCTTCTGTCTGGATCCGGCTTCACCGCCGCCGATCCTGATCTGGGCATCAAGCGAACGCGGCGGCCGATCTTCCACGTGGTCCCGGCGCTTCTGGAAATCCGCCTGGACGTGGACTTCCCAATCACGATCTCCCCGATGCCGCCAGCGTTGGTGAACGTAGATCGGGTCATAACCATGCCGGTGCGAATGGTACGCGAACCGCGAATGGAAACCTGCGTCGTGATAGCCCTGAGCGTAGTAGTCGCCGAAGTAGTAGTGGTGATATCTAGGCCGCACGAAAAGATGGTCGAGGGCCACCTCTAGGTTGATGACCGTCGTGGGCGAGTAATGATAACCGGGCCGGCGATGATCATGACCCTGAAAATACACCGGCGCAAACAACACGCCGCGCCGCGCAACCGAGTAATCCCAATAGCCGTCGACAAAAACATATCCTCGCGGGGCGGCCACGTAATGGTCGGGCACCCAGACCCAATCCGACTGAGCTTCTTCCCAGTATCCGGGCCGCCAGGCATAGCGGCCCTCATACCAGATCCACGAACCGGGTATCCAGACATAATCGGGCGAAGGGGGGGCAATGTTCGGCCCGACTTCGATTGTCTCAGGCGGGGGCGGTAGATATTCGATCTCATTGGCCGCGGAATCGGCCCAGTAGCCGGAGACCCATCGAGAACCAGCGCTGGAGCGTGCCCAGTAGCCGGAGTTCCATTGACGACCGGGGGGCAATGCCCGCCAGACACCGCTCACCCAAAGAAAATCATCTCGCTCATCATCCCACGCCCAGTAGCCGGGAATCCAAGTGACATTGGCCCCTTCCGGTCGCTGTTCGGGCGGCAACTCCTCAATCGGCTCGGGGGGGGCCTTGCGAACTTCAAATCCGGGTTCAGGATCGTACGTGACAGTCTCGGCAAACGCTTCGTGGACCGGCCCGCGGGTCAGCACTTGAACGTTTGCTTCCGCCTCGGCGCCCACGGAGTACTCTTGCGCGGCAGCGCGGCCGCCGCCCGTCGGCCACCCCGTTACGACGAGTGCGACGGCCGCGACGATGTATATCCGACGTAGGTTCATCATCCTTGTCATCCTTGCCTCTAGCGGTTCCCTGCTGCTCTCACACTTTCAAATCACTTAGCGAATCGACTCGAGCCGCGGCGCCACTCCGCAGGCGGAGGAACGTCGCGGCTCGAGAATCCAACGGTCATGCCTTCATGCACTTGCTCCGGAGACTAGTCCGGCCGCACACCCAGCATGGCCAGGGTATCTTGGGTCAACGCGCCGACCCCCAACCCGTTCTTGGTTTGGAAGTCTTTAATGGCGGCCCAGTCCTGATCGGCGAGCTCGCCGTTCTGCGGACCAGGCGTAAAGCCCTTGGAGACCAAGGCTTCCTTGATGGCGTTCTTCTTATCGATGGAAACATTACGTTCGCAGATGACCAGTTCCCATCGGATTCCGCCGTCCGCGACCTTCACGACCCTCTCGATGGTCTGTTCCTGCGCGGGAACCGGGATCCGGCGGGTCTCGGCCGGCTTCACGCATACCTGTTCCCGAATGGTTTGGAATTCAGCCTGAACCGTCACTTCGCGCACGGTCGCGGGTGACACCAGGCACTGCGTCTTGACCGTCTTATAGACGGGCGGATGATTGACCAGGCAGAATACATCCTTCACCGTGGCGTTGTTGTCGGTCGTGCACGGGCCGTTTTCACGTTCCCAGCTCGTATGCCCCGGGTCGACCATGACGGTCTGGTCCTTCCATTCATATTGGGCGGGTACCGGCTCCAGGCGCGTTTCCGCGGCCTTGACCATGATTTGCTTTTCCTGCCATTCGTACTGCGCCGGAATCACCTCGAGCCGCTCCGACGCCTCCTGGGTGCAAATCCGCTCGCTCACGGTCTCGAACTTAGGCGGATAGAACACCTTGGCATAGCATTCGCCCGGCTTGGCATTCGGCGGCAGATCGCTTCCGCTGAACGTCTGAACCTTGGTCGTCTCCGCGTGCAGGGTTGTGCCGCTGCACCTGCCCGTCGGGCACCCCGTCTTGCAAGCACCCGTGCAAGAGGACGTGTACCCGGTCTTCACCGTCCGAGTGCTCCCCTTGCAGGCGGCGCACCCTGAAAGGGCGGGAAGCCCTCCGATGAGCAGTAATACTGATGCAACCTTGAGTCCTTTTGATACCATCGTTGTCTCTCCTCGTTTGATCTTGCGTAACAGAAACTGTTACCGTTTTTTACCGATCGAATCGCTTCGATTTACTTTCCTTATTCCCACTACGGAGCAGCCGACTTTGCTGCCTGTCCACCCCACGCTATCTCTATTGCTTCATTCTGTGTTCTCCTGCGGGTTATCATGCCCATTCGCCTAAGCCACCCGTTTCGAGAATCCAACGCATTATGTTCTGAAGGTCTCGGGCCCCCGGTCTCATGCGACCGTCATGGCCATCGCTCGCGACCGCGACCCGTTACCGCCGTCGTCTTGCCACCGGTCCAAATCTTGGGCCGGCGTTGCCGGTCGGCTCGACGTCCGCGTCGACCGATCTTCGCGACAGATGCGCTGCCAAACTTCCCAGCGATGAACCGGGACCTCTTTCTTGGCCTCAAAGCCCAGACGCACCTTGCCACCGCGAATTTCCAGCACCGTCACCTTGAGGGTGTCCTCAGGGCTGTCCGATTCCCCCACGACGACCGATTCATTCGTTTTTCTTGACAAGACCAGCATGTTTGGATCTCCATCCCTTGGCCCGCCGGCTTCACCGCCCCAAAGGCCGGCACCTGCAAAGTCAGGAAAAGTTCCTGAAACTGTGTAAAGAATAGTCTCACCCTCTGAACGCCCGGTGAATTCGACTTGAGCGCCGCGTAATCCCACGCCACCACTCCGCATGCTCAGGCCATCGAGGCCAGAGTGCCAGGAGGTGGCCGTTTTGACGGATTGCCCCGCGTTTTCCTCAGGAAAGCCATGGGATTCGCGGGGTGTTGCCAGGCCCGGCCGCCAACACGCGCCGGCTAAACTCATCGTCAGGCGGATTTCACGGCCGGTTCATAATGATGCGGCACACTTTCAATAACGTGGACGAGAATGATTCGCTGATCGGTTTTGGCCTCTGAAATGGTGATCGGATGAATTGGAACCGTATCGAATCCGAATGGAAGCAGTATCGCGGTCAGGTCAAACAAACATGGGGCCGGCTGACGGAAGATGACCTTAACACCATCAGTGGCCGGCGAGAACGGCTGGTGGACAAGCTACAGGAACGCTACGGAACGGCGAAGGAATTCGCCGAAACCGGTGTTGAAAAGTTTTGTTGCAGGGTTTTCCCGCCTCTCGACGGAACACCGGCCCAGCCCGCCCGCCATCCGTTTCAGCAACCCATCGAGGAAGCAACCGACGAATGGGACGGCGTCTATGACTGGCGGCGCTATTTGTTTCGGTGAGCCGCCCCCTCGATGGCTGGCTGACCCCGCCGGCCAACGCGGCCCGCTCGCTTCAATGCAACCCCCATTTCCCCTCTCCGAACGTCGAATCCGCCGCGTTTTCCGTTGTACGGCGACCTGAAATCGGTAAACTAACTTTATCGGGCGTCCTGCGTCATTCAGGTCGGGGCTCGAGTTCAAAGGAGAGTGGCCATGTTGCGTCATGCGCTTTCACGATTCGCGTTTTGCGCTGGAATGTTCCTCCGCAGCTTGGCGGCAGCCGCCTCTGCCGAGGACTGTAACTGGAACTGGGTCGACGATGTGGAGGATATCGCCCAGGGCACGAGTCAGGACTGCAACGGCAACGCGGTGCCCGATGAGTGCGATTCTCGGCCTGAGCCCTTCACCTCGTCATCCGGGTGGATAATGCCCGTCGGCGCATCCACACCTAAGAGCTTCACGATCCCCTCCGCCCGGCTTTCCCAGGGCGATGTGAAATTGACGCTGGCCATTTCGGCGGACTTGGCCGGGGAGGATAAATCAATCGCCGTTTCTCTTCGCGGCTTCGGTCCCGTCGGCACCGTGCTCGGGTCGGCCCCAGCGTGTCCGCTGATCCCTGCGGTCACCGAGATCGTGGTCCCACGTTGGTCGTACAACTACGCGGTGTCCACGGGTGAAGTCACCTTCGACTTGGTTCCCAGCGACTCTGTCGACGGTTCAGCCTGCGGAGGCAACTCGTACATGAGCGCCTCGGTTAGCTATGACGTGGCCGCCCTGCCGGACTGCAACGGAAACGGCAGGCTCGACGAGTGCGACGTGTTGAGCGGGACGAGCGCGGACGTGAATACCGATGGCCGGCCCGATGAGTGCGAAAGCGTTCAACAATTCGGCTGCATCACCTTTGCAACCCGCTCGGCCAATCCGTACGGCCCGGCCCAAGGGGCTAATCCGGGTGCGCCACCTTATCCGGTCGGCACCACCGGCGCCGGCACGGGCACGCTGAACCTGCCGGGTGGCTCGGACCAACGGATCTGGGTCGAGCTGTGGATCAGCAACTGGGCTTGCTCCGGCCACCAGATGGGTACGTGGCAGGCGCAGTACGGTCCCGATGGCGCCCTTCCGGCGGGCATCACCCGTCCGCATCAACCATGTGACGAAACGCCCGACTATTGCGTCGGTCCGGGCAACCCACGACCTTGTTGTAGAGGGGGGGGCGGTTGTTGCTCCGCGTGCGACTGCGAAGATGCGGGCATGGGGCCAGGCGACGGCGCCGGCTGCGGCTTGGGCATCCCCGGCGAGTGCGACCCGAACTTCGAGCAGGATCCGCCGAATCAGCCGACGGCCCTCGGCTTCGACATCGAGGCCTGCATGTCACCGAACCTGGCCTGCGGGGGTACGCAAGTCGCTACCCCGCCGGTCGCGGACGACGGCATCGCTCATTATGCGATGACGGTCGTTCTCGAAGTCGACGCAGCCTTCACGGGTTGCGCTGACATCAACGTGCTGGGCCTCGGCGCGGACACGTTCTTCCAGGACGAGAACGGCGCTCAGGTTCCCATCGGCAAGGCGACTCCGTTAACGGTCTGTGTGGAGACCGGTTCCTGCTGCAACCTCGACGGATCCTGCACGGAGGACACCACCCAAGGCGCGTGCGGCTTCGGTCCGCCGCGTTTTCGGCCGGGCACGAGTTGCCCGATAAACGGTGGTCCGTCGTGCTTCGACTGTATCACCAACGGCGACTGCCAGGGTCGCCCGAACGATCTGGCTGGTGCCTGCACTACCTCGAGGTGCGTGAACAGTTTCTGCGAGCATACGCCGATTCAGGGTTATGTCCCGGGCGGCCCGAACTGCTGCCACCCGCTCACCGCCGCCCAGGCGCCGCGAGCCGATGACGATCCGTGCACGACAGACGCCTGCAACGTGGACGATGCTCTCTCGCTCGGGACACCGGCGCACACGCCGGCTCCGAAGGGTACGGACTGCGACGACGACAATCTATGCACCGCCGATGACGCCTGTGCCGACGGCGTTTGCAATGGTACGAACGTCAACGGTCAGCCTTGCTTGACCGATGCGGACTGTCGGCACAGCGGCGAGACGGCGAGCGCGGTCTGTGACGGCGGCGAGTGTCTATGCCCCCCCCAGACGGACCTTAACTTCGTAATCGATCCCGGCAGTTCTTCGGACCCGAACTGTTTCTCGGTGGGGGAGAAGATTTCCGTCTCGATCCACGTCGGACCCGCGGCGGAGATCATCAACGGCGGTCAATTCGCCATCTCCTACGACCCCGCCTGCTTGGACTTCGTGAGCATCGGACCGGCGGGTCCGCCCTACGTCAACGAAGTCCAGGAAATCGTGGACGAAAACGCCGGCACGATCTTCTACGCCGTCGGCGTGGAGCTCGGCGGCGAGGGCGTCGCCGGCAACTCGGACATGGCCATCATCACCTTCATCAAGCTGGGTGACTGCTCCGCGTGCAATCTCTGCTTCACGGACGACAACCCGATGCACACCTATCTGGTGGATGACGAAGGCCAGCCGGTGCTTGTTGCCGAAAAGTGCAGCAAGGAAATCCGCCAGACGCCGAGCTTAATCATCGAGGCCCCGGACAACCGAAAGGTCAACGTCGGGTGCAACTCGGCCACGGGCCGCGTTACGTGGGACCCGCCCAGCGTGATCAGCGATTGCGAGGACATCGAGCTGGTTTGCACGGGCGAGCACAAGGAAAGCGGCTGCCTGGCCGGTCATTGCTGCGGCGGAGCGAACAACGGCGATCCTTGCACCACCGACACGCAGTGTCCGTTGGGGAATTGCTTCCCGAGCGCGATGACCGGCGGCGACTTCCCGGTCGGCACCACGGTCTTTTGTTGCCTCGCCAACAATAGCTGCGGTTTCGGCGGGGCCGCCTGTTGGCACGTGACCGTAAATGACGAGACCTCGCTAGATGTTGAAATCCAGTTGTCGCCGACGATGGTAACCAAGCCGGGCGGCGGCATCATCCGCTGCATCGAGTTTGAAGTGTTCAGCAACTGCGTGCAGGCTCCACTCACGTTCTGCGAGGATGCGGTGTTCGGCGGTCTATTCTATCTGGCCGGCCATTTCATTGGGCCGTATTTCAAGATCCCAAGCCAGATCCAGCCGGCGTGTATCACGGCTCGTGACAAGCTGCATACCCTGCGCAGCTGCTACGTATTCGCCGATGAGGATTGCGACCACGAAGGCATCCTGCATGCGACGTTCAAGGGTGATCCGTTCTTCGGCGGGAACTGGCTGATCGGCGGTAACCTCGACGGCTGGAAGAAAGATAATCCCGCGGCCAGCCACGACGTGATCGACATTTTGGACTTCGGCCAGATCGTCGCCGAGTGGCTGACCGATTACGGGACCGGCGACACGCCGTGTCCGGAAGACTGCCACCCGGATGAGGCGAATGCCGACATCAACGGCGACGGTGTGGTCGACCTGCTCGACTACTCCTTCGTGGCCATGAACTTCCTGGAAGACAGCAAGGATTGCTGCTGCCCAGGCTCGGCGTCGCTGGGTAACACCCGCGGTCGCACGGAGATCTCGGTGCCTGAATTAGTTCGCGGTGACCTAAAGGAACTGATCGTGGCCGATCTGAACAACGACGGCGTGGTCAACCTGCAGGATATGGCCGCTTTGATGCAGGGTGTTCGCCCGACCCGTCAGGCCCCGGACCGTGAAAACGGCAAGGGCACCAGCGCTCCCGGTCGATCAACCGGTAGGTGACCGAGAGCGGATTGCTTTCTGTTAATTCGGCTACGTGGCGTAACTACACTTACGCAGAAGGGGGAGAATGATCAGCGTTACAATTCTCAGGAGGTCTTCCAATGGGGTTCTTGGCCTATCGTCGTTGTCTGGTTGGCTTGGTGATGGCGGCCGGCTTGAGCCGTCCGGTTTCGGCGGGTGACGATCCGAAAGGCGTGGCCTGCGGCTCGACCCCCGGCGAAGTTTCACTCCATGTCGTTGTCGAGCAATCGCCCACGCAAGCTGCAAATACCAAGACTAGTCGATGTATCGAATTCGAACTGTACTTTGATTGTGCGCACGCACCAATTACGTTCGAGGAATCGGTACTTTTTGAAGGCACTTTCCAGATCATTGGCGAGGTGCACAGAACGATCAGTATACCCGTTCCATCGAACCCCATCTGTATGACGGCGCGTGATCCACTGCACACCTTGCGAAGCTGCTACACATTCGAACCCGACGATTGCGATGAGGACGGCGTACTTCACGCGGACTTTGTCGGCGACCCGTTTTTCGGGGGCAACTGGCTGGTGAACGGCAATCTGGATGGGAACCTGCACTCTCCCTTCGCCGGGCACGACGTTATTGACATTCTCGATTTCGCGCATTTGGTCCCGCAATTTCTCGCCGAGCTGGGCGACGGAAGCAGCCCTTGCGGAACCAAGAGACCTCACGCCGATGTCAACGGCGATGGATGGGTCGACCAGCTCGATTACTCTTTCATCAGCATCAACTTTTTTGAGACCAGCGAAGAATGCTGCTGTCCCAACGTTTCCACATTAGGAAATACGACCCGGAGGTTTCGGGTTACTAACCAGTGGCTTCGCCGCGGGGGGATGTGCGAACTCACCGTCGCCGATCTCAATAATGATCAAGTGGTCGATCTTTCGGATATGGCGGCGCTCCTACAAGGTGTTCGACCCGGTACTCCGCCCGCACCTTGCCCCCTCGAGATTAACGACGACGTTTACCGTCCCTAAACTGGCCCCTAAACGGGCGAGGATGCCGCGGGTGGGCGGCCAGCGCGCAGCTCGCGCGAAACTAGCCGATCAAAAAACGATTGCCGCCGCCTACGTGGGGAACGATTTCGACGCTGGGGTTCAGGTCATCAGCTTCCAGTGCAGCGAGGGGAGAAATCTCGACGGTTAATTCCGCACCGGTCGCCGGGCGAGCGAGCTTGACGCCGGCTTTTTCTAGCCAGCGGCAGGCGCGGGCGATCTGGTCGCGCTTGGCGGATTCGAGGGAGTCGACGCCGGTTGGGTTCTTGATGGGCGAGAACTCTTCCGCGCGATCCACTTCGAGAACCAGCGGATTTTTCGCCAATGGCAACACGTCGAACACGAACGTTTCCAGCTTGACCGCGTTGGGCGTAGTCGGCGTCACGAGCGCGCCGGAGTCGTCAACAAACGGGACCACCTTTTCGGCTCGGCGGAATGGCAGTTGAAACGACTCGCTGATCACCCGATCGACGAAGGCGACGTCGAACAAATGAATCGCGAGGTTCGCGGCGTTGAAGCGGCGCGATCCGTCCTGGTTTTGGGCGGTGGCCAGCTCGTTCGGTAGCTCCGAGTATTCGATCATCGTCACCCGCCCGTCGTGCATGCACACATTGCCGACGCGTTCGAAGTCATCCGCTTTGGGCGTGACCTTGGTGGACATCTCCGATTGAGTTTTCGAATGCAGGCCAATAAACAGCGGGTCAAACGGCTTCACCAGCGGATTGTCGACTTGGAAGTAGGAGATGATTTCAATGCCGCGGCGGCGCATCTCGGCCAGGGCACCGGATAACACCATCGCCTTCAATGAACCGCCGTGGCCATCGGGTGAAATGGCCAGTCGATGCTTGGCCTCCAGCAGCAGCCGACCCTGGAGATCGAACGCGGGCAACATGCCTTGAGGGAATGGTATGACGTCTTGTTCGGGCAACCCGAAGAATTGATGCTTCTCGAGGAAGCGAATGGTCGCTTCGTGGTTCGCCGGACTGGTCATGATGTACCAAGGCGTGGCCACGGCGTGTTTCCGGCGGGTGGCCAGGATTGTCTCGGCGAACAATTGAAAGAGGCTCTTGCTGGTGACCGGCGTGACCGGGAGTGCTCCCTTGGGTCCATCGAACCCGAGGCGCGTTCCTTGGCCCCCCGCGACGGTGAAGGCGGCGACCTTGCCTTCGCGGATCAGGCTGCGGCCCAACTCGCGAGCTTCATCGTAGAGAGTCCGTTGATGAGGGGCCGGCTCAACAGGAAAGACCGGGGCGGGCTCAATATTCTCGGGTATGTGCCGTGGCGGTCGATGCCGAACGTGGGTGGCGATCAGCGGGTCAAGCAGATGCCAGGGGATCGATTCCAGATCGGCGAGCAGTTCGCCGCGCTGGGTGGCGGATCGTTCGTCCCACCAGCGGAGGGCGTGGAGCTGGCCACGCTGGGACAATTGTTCCCGAACCACCTCCAAACGAGCATTCATCGGGCGATCATCGGTCATGGAATCCTCTCGGTACTCCATTATCGAATCTGAGAGGCGGGCGTCATGCCCGTACGCGATCGGACGATAAAGGAGGAAAGAATACATCGGGCTTAAGCCCCCCCGATCGAATCGCGGGCGAGGACCCCGCTCATAGCCCATAAATGATTATAGAACATATAGTTATATTCGCCAATGACAACTGTATCCGTCAAGGGATGACCGTGTATAAGTCGGGGGGCGGTTCGCGCGCTGGGCGGAAGCAGGCACTTTGTCGACGGTGCTGAAGAACCTTGCGTAGGATGAATAGGTGAGCATCGGCGAAGTATTACTTCAGCGAAAACGGATCACGGGCGCTCAGCTCAAGGAGGCGACAGCGGCTCGCAAGCCATCGGAGCGCATTGAGCATAGCCTCGTCCGGCTGGGCTACGTCACCGAACGCGACTACCTTTCCATATATAGCGAACAGCTCTCGATCCCGCTTCTCGATCTGAGTCAGGTCGACATCGATAAGGAGCTTCTGCGGCAGACGCCTTCCAAGGTGGTCCATCGTGACCGGGTGATCCCCATTGACCGTCACGACGGCACGATCCGCGTGGCCACCAATAATCCGTTCAATCTGTACGCCTTCGACGAGCTCCGGATGCTGATGGGGGCGAAGATTGAGACGGTGCTGGCGACGAGCGAGGAGATCGGTCGGATCATCAAGCAGCATTACGGAGTCGGCGGTGACACGGTCGAGCAGATGATCGGCCACTCGGCGGTGGAGATTATCCGCGACGACGATCCGGACAACGCGGACCTGATCGAGCAGGCGCAGGAAGCGACGGTCGTCAAGCTCGTCAATGAGATTCTGATCGAGGCGATCCGCGACCGGGCGAGCGACGTTCACATCGAGCCGTACGAGAACGATCTGAAGATCCGCTATCGCGTTGACGGGGTGCTGCATACGACGAATGTGCCGCCGGAGATCCGGCGTTTTCAAGCGGCGATCGTGAGCCGCATCAAGATCCTCTCGAACCTCAACATTGCCGAGAAGCGCTTGCCGCAGGACGGCGGATTCAAGATCAAGGCCCAGAACCGCGACATCGACCTTCGAGTGAGCATTATCCCGACCGCGTTCGGCGGCGCGGTGGTGATGCGTATTCTCGATAAGCAATCGGTGCTTTTGTCGCTCGACCAGTTGGGCCTGGTGGACGAAGCGCTCGAAGGGGTGAATCACCTGATTCATCAGCCCTACGGCATTATCCTGGTCACGGGGCCTACGGGGTCGGGAAAGACGACGACGTTATACGGGGCGCTGAACAGCATTCGAAGCGACGAAATCAAGATTCTTACGATCGAAGACCCCATCGAATACTACCTCGACGGCATTCAGCAGGTGCAGGTCAAGCCGCACATCGGGTTGACGTTCGCGTCGGGCCTCCGGTCCTTCTTGCGGCACGACCCGGACGTGATCCTGGTCGGTGAGATTCGAGACCTTGAAACCGCGGAGGTGGCCATCAATGCTTCGCTCACCGGTCACCTGGTCTTCAGCACGCTACACACCAATGACGCGGTGACATCAACGACCCGCTTGCTGGATATGGGCGTGGAGCCGTTCCTGGTTTCCAGCGCGATCAGCGGAGTGCTAGCGCAGCGTCTGGTCCGGCGCATCTGTCCGCATTGCAAGGAGGAGTATTCGCCCGATGCGTCGGACGTGCCGGCGGACCTCAAGCTCCAACGGGGGCAGAAGCTGTATCGCGGGGCGGGCTGCCGAGACTGCCGCAACAGCGGCTACCGGGGCCGGTTCGGGATTTTCGAGCTACTGCTGATCACGGATCAGTTGCGGGAGATGATCGTACATCGGAAATCGGCGACGGAGATGCTCGAGGTGGCCCGCAAGGATGGGCTGAAACTGATGCGTGAGGACGGCTGGACGAAGGTTCTCAAGGGAATCACGACGGTTGAAGAAGTCGTGAGGGTGACGAAGGTCGACGTGGCCGCACTTGCGTAGCAGCGCGTCTTCCGTGCGGCAAGCGTGGCCTTCCAGGCTTAGCCCCCTTTACGGTCGCGGTACTGATCAGGACGTGATCGGCCTTTTTCGCAAATCCGCAATCCATGCCGTTCTGGTTATGATTCGACCCCGTGAAAATCATCATCATTACGCCCGTGCCGATTACGACGCGCGGCGGCAACACGGTGACGGCGCGGCGGTGGTCGGGCATTCTTCGTGATCTTGGCCACAACGTTCGTGTCCGTGTTGATTACCGCGGCGAGCCGTGTGACATGCTCGTGGCACTCCACGCGCGAAAGAGCCATCCCTCGATCCGTCGCTTTGCTGAAACCCATCCCGACCGTCCGTTGATTGTCGCGCTCACGGGAACCGACCTGTACGGCGACTTGTCCGCGAGCCGCGAAGCGCGAGAATCGATCGAATGGGCGACCCGCCTGGTCTTGCTCCAGCCCGCGGGTCGATCGTGCCTGCCGCGCGCCGTTCGCGATAAGGCCCGCGTCATCTACCAATCGGTGGTCCCACCGCGCGGATCGTTTCGACCCGATCCCAACTGGTTTGACGCTTGCGTGATTGCCAATCTCCGTGAGGTGAAGGACCCGCTGCTGGCCGCCGAGGCGACGAGGCATTTGCCTCGCGAATCTCGGGTGCGGGTCGTGCACGTGGGTGAACCGCTGGATGCGAAGCTCGCCCGACGGGCGAGGCAAGAAAACCGCGCGAACGCACGGTACCGTTGGGTCGGCGGGATGCCGCGCTATCGGGCCATGCGTCTGTTGGCTCGCAGCCGATTGTTGGTGCTCACGTCGAAAATGGAGGGTGGGGCAAACGTTATTTCGGAGGCCATTGCCCTCGGGGTACCCGTCATTTCGACGCTCATCGACGGATCGATCGGGCTGCTCGGCGCGAGCTATCCCGGCTATTTTGAAATTGGCGATGCCCGGGGGCTGGCCAGGCTGCTCGTGCGGGCCGAAACGGACGCAAGGTTTTATGAAAGACTATGTAAACGGTGCCAAAGATTGACACCGCTTTTTGACCCGCGGCGAGAAAGGGCTGCCTGGGCGGGGCTGATGGACGAGGTGGCTTGCTGATTAGACCGCCGCGGTTTGGCGTTGATGCGCCGAGCGGGGGCCTCGCGGTTTAGGCGGTGAGTTGATTTTCGGTAGGTCGCGCCGCCGGGCGAATGAGCGAAGGGAGCCCGTAGCCTTCAACATGAACTCCGGCATCCAATCGTCGGGGGTGACCTCGAAACGACCGATGGCCAGGTTGTTCGAGCCGATCGATGCGGCGATCGGGTCACAGGTGAAAACCTGCGAGTACCCGATTTCCTGGGCCACTTCCAAGATCTCGCGGTTCCACTGGCCATAAGGCACGCTGAGCGCGGTGATCGGACGGCCCAGGCTGAGTTGGAGGTCGTTCTTGGAGTTGGCGAGTTCGGCGCGGATTTCGCCGCGAGAAAGCCGCGTGAGGTTGCGGTGGGTGGCGGTATGGGAGCCGATCTCGAATAGGTCGCGGGGCAGGGCGGCCAGCGGTCCCTCGGCCATGAGCATCTCTTCCGCTTCGGAGTGGAAACGGGTGAGCACCCATTTGGGCTTGCGGCCCAAATTCGCCGAAACGGCAAAAAGCGTCGCCGGGATGCGCATTTGGCGGAGCATGGGGATGGCGTTTCGCTCGAGGTTTTCAAAAGCGGCGTCGAAGGTGATGGCCACCGTGCGGCGTGCATCGGTTGGCGATGCCGGGACACGGGGTATGTCGGCAGCGGGTATGATGTTCGTGTGGGCGGCGAGCCATTCTATTTGGCGTCGAAAGCGCGGAGCTTGGGCGTCCGTAACTCCGCGGTAGCGAAGGACGACGCATTCTGCTCGGGCGAAGCCGCCGACGGAGTTTCCTCGCGGGAACGCCAAGCTGATGCCCAACTCCAAGAGACTTCTCATCATCTCCTATCTCGCTGCATCGCGCGGTTGGTCCGCGCCATCTTCACTCCCGCGATCAAGGCGTCGATCGCGTTGTGGCGCAGCAAACGGCCGAAATGGCTGCCCACAAAGCCCGCGGCGCCGACGAGGATGGACGAAGGCGGCATACGATTACGATTTCGTCCATGTGAAGCCGCGGCTTTGGCGTGGAATGATCAGCGGATGGAGGAGAACCGATTCCGTCCGGGAACCAAAGGACCGTCTCATCCGAACGCCGCATTATCGCTCCCCGCGATGGCGAGTTCGTCCGCAAACGAGTTTGAGCATTCCGGCATGTGTCTTATCGCCGCGGTGATCGGGTGCCGTTTGTCCGCAAATGTTGGGGCGAGTTCGTCGTCGAATTGAATGGGGGCGCAACTTGTGCGCGGGATCATTGACCGACGAAAGCTGCGGTCTACGATTTCGATGGAGGGAATGGTTTCGGCGACGCTCACTTGGGAGGTCAGGTTGCCGAGCCTTCACATCCGAGGGGAGAAGCAGCCGTGAGAGATTCGAGCCAGGGCACTTCCGCGGTGGCGGAATGTCGGAACGCCGAGACAGCGCCCGTGACCGGGCCAACACAGGTGATCATCCTTGCGGGCTCACCGGGACGAGAAAGCCGGTGGACGCGGGGCATTCCGCGCCCGTTGTTACCCCTGGCCAAATCATCGTTGATCGAATCGCTGCTCGCACGTCTGAACGCGCTGGAGAGCGCGGAGTATGTGGTCTGCGCCGATGGCGCGGGAGAGCGCATATCCGCTCACTTGAAGTGGGCGAGCGATGAACGAACCGAAAATGAGATTCCCCGCATTGCCTATCACCACGATAGTCGGCCGCGCGGCAGCGCGGGCCGCCTGAGGGATTCGTTGAAGAACGCCGAGGCCGGTCCGATTCTGGTTTTGCCGGGATCACTCTGGCTGGAAGATGATCCGGCGTCGTTGATCGAACGGCACCGGGCCTCGGGCAACGTCCTGACTGTTTTCTCAACGGACGATGGGCGAGGGGGGAAGAACGGTGAACGCGTCTTTTCCGGGCCGACGACCCTGTATTGTTGTGAACCATCAGTGCTTGAACACATCCGCGAGCGGGGTTGCCAGGATCTCGCGGGTGATTTGATACCGGCTCTGCAGCGGGCGGGTCTCGCCGTCGGCGCCGCGGTGTTGAATTCAAACACCCGTGAGGTTAACGATTGGGCGAGCTATCTACACGCCGTTGCTCGATCCATCGCGTGCGCGAATTCGGTGCCGAAGGTGCGTAGCCAACAGGGCGCGGATATTTGGGCGGGCCCTGATAGTTGGATTGCACCGAATGCCCGGCTCGTCGGGCCCATCATCATGGGGCACGGCTGCCGGATCGAGTCGGGGGCTGCCGTGGTCGGGCCCGTCGTGCTTGGAAACTATTCGGTCGTCGAGTCCGGCGCTCGATTGATACGCACAGTGGCTCCGTCGGGTCTCAAGGTGGCCCCCCGGGCGATTACCTCCGACTGCATCGTGGTTCCGATGGTACATCAGGCCGCCGTCGGGCGACCAGCCGCCTTTGGCAGTACGTCAGGTACGAGTGAAGTTAACACAGGCGACCGGAAGGACTGGAACAGAGCCGCTCAAACGCGAGGCTCCGGCACTTGGGCGGGCGCCTGGATCGTCATGGCCGCCTTGATCGGAGTGTCTTGTTGGTCCCATTGGTCAACACTTGAAGTTCTTTGGATAGCGGCGTTTTCCGGTCCTTGATGCAGGTCCGTCTGCTCGTGCGGAATTTGGCGCAGGATTGATCCTACGACCCTTCGCCCATGAGGTTCTGGAGATTGGTTGGGTTGCCGCAGTGTGGGCAAGTAGCCGACCGGATGCGCGTCCAACGTTGCGCCAAGGCGTTCTCTCGCCGGTGCACTTCAGCCGCAAGTTGAGCCAACTCCGCTTCCTTGGCCTCAAAGATTCTCTGACTTTCGGAGAGGGCGTCGTTCGCCGTCTGTAACTCAGCCCGGGCTCTGGCCAGGTCGCGCTCGCGTTCCAGGACTTGCTCGTGGAACCGCGTTACGTCGTGGAGTTGACCGCGCAGAGCACCGTCGCGAGCCTCAAGGCCCGTTTCGCGGGCATCGAGCTCGGCAATGCGGGCGGTAAGGTCGGCCTCGATCTGGGCTTTGGCGGCCCGTTCCGTTTCCACTTGGGGATCCCAGGCATTGAGCTTGTCCCAAACCTGTTCGAGATTGGTGTCTAATCCGTGGCCGTTCGGTTGAGCGGCCTTGCTGCATTCAGGGGCGGCCGCGCTGATGGGCGGTGCAGCGGCGAGAGGAGCGCTCCCGGGCGGTTCAAAGTTGTCCATGATGGCTGCGACATCGGGGGAATTTACGCCGTGACCGTTTCGCGGACCGCCGGCCTCACTTGCGACGGTCGCCGGGCGGGCGCTGGAATCGGGACCCAATGGCGACGCCGCCGGGATTTCTTCCAGGGGCGATCGTTCGGCGCAGGCCACCGACAATCCGAAGGGGCCGACCGTCAGACAGTCGCCGTCAGCGAGCGTCGACATGGAGGTACGCTTGCCGTTCACCCAGATACCGGCGCGGCTGCCCAAGTCGAACACCGCGGGGCCATCGGCGAACCGAAAAAGCACGGCGTGGCGAGAGGAAACGTCGTCGTGATCGAGACGGATGGACGCCTCGTCCAATCGCCCGATCAAGACCACCGCGTCCTCGACGTTCCAACTGGTGTCGGTGTGAATCAGCCGCAAGACGACCGGCCTGGCGAATTTCACGGGATCGACGAATTGCATGCCGCAGTTGGAATCGTTCGCCGCATCCTCGGGCAACTGGATGGCCACTTGGATGTTGTTTTCGCCGATGGTGACAAGGTCGCCGTCGGTCAGCACCGCCAATTCGACTCGATTGCGATTACAAAACGTTCCCGCCTGCGTGTTCAAGTCCTTAATGAGCACTTCGGTGCCGGTGTTGATGATCACACAATGGGCCTTGGCGATCTCGCGGTCATGCAGAACGATGTGCGCGGGACGGCTGGACCCGATCAGGGTCACGGGCCGGCGCAGGTTCCAGGTCTTTTGTCCGGCGGAACCCACGCCCGCGGTGATACGGACTTGGGGTGCAGTGGCCGGCAGACCAACGGCTGGCTCCTGGAGCTGGGGTGTTTCGGCTCTCATTCTTCAATTCCCTCGCGAACTTGGACCCTGCCCCGTGTCGGCGGCGAGGCGGTTCCATTGGCCGGACGTTGCGCAAGCCATCCACGACACGCGTCGTTCGCGTGCCGTAGGCGGCCCCCGAATAACCGGAGCAACAATCCGGCGCTCAAAATGTACGATTGGCTCAAGACGGGCGGCAAGCCACATGGTCCAACGTCGGCGATTCATATAGAAAGGGCTCGTTTTTGCGGACCGCCGCCGACCCGCATACGCTGTGAATATGAACATTATCTTGACCAACGACGACGGCTATGATGCGCCGGGTATGCGTGCCGCGTACATGGCGGTGCGAGAACTGGGCGAGGTCCACGTGGTCGCGCCCAAAAATGAGCGGTCGGTATGCAGCCACACCATCACACTCCACCGCCCCATAACGGTTGAACGCCACCATCACGAGCTTTACGGGGTCAGCTACGCTGTTGACGGAACGCCGGCGGATTGCGTGCGATTGGCGGTTGGGGCGCTGCTGGAGCGGCCGATCGATCTGGTCGTCTCGGGAATCAATCGGGGGGCCAATGCCGGCGTCGACGTCTACTATTCCGGGACGGTGGCCGGGGCACGGGAAGGATCGATCCTGGGTCTGCGGGCCATCGCGGTCTCTCAGGGCATTCGCGCCGATATCGAGACGGACTGGTCGGCTACAGCCGCGGTGACGAACATGATCGTTCGCGAGCTGCTGCACGAGGCGTTGCCCGGACCGGGGTTCTGGAGCATCAATCTGCCGGCGCCGCTCCCCGCGGACGCGGCGAAGCACGTGCATCGAGTGCCCCTGGCCAGCCACCCCATGCCGATGAAGTTCGATCGATCGGACAGTGAGGACGGTCGGGTCATGGAGTTCGGCTATGGGGCGTCCTATTGGCTGCGAGACGTTACCGGGCCGAGCGACTACAGTGTGATCCGGGACGGGGGCATCGCGGTGACGGCGGTGCCGCTGTACGGCAAGTTCTGAAGGTGAAGGCGCTTTGTCGCAACTCGGCGGCACTATGTTGCAGTCGAACTTTGAAGGATCAAAGCGCGGGTGGACGTGTCCTATGAGGGTCGAGTGCTCGATCCTGGATTTTTAGGTGGCCTAGTCGATACCTGGCGACGGTGGTGGCCACGGTGAGCGGACGATGGAGGCGGAACATCAGAGCGATGCCTAGTGTGATTACGCCCCCCCATGCAACGAGGACGGCGGGACCGACAAGATACAACCGGACTGCGACATAACCCTTGGGCCGCTCCGTTAGATGCAGAGCTAAGAGGGCTGTTGTCAGCGCAAGCAGCAGGATCAAAGCCGGGATGGCCACTCGCCGGCAGAGTCGGGCGTGAGCACGTAACGAGTCGCGGTTCATTCTTATCGCGACTCGAACCGCATGCGCGGAGGTCCAGCCGATCAATGCCACCCAACCCAAGCCGATGAGCAGAAGGGCGACCGTGCCGAGCCGGTCGATGAGGGCGGCGATCATTCCTCCAAGCCACACGGCGGTGATGACGACGCACGGTGCGACGCGCGTGGTCGTGGCCGTCAGTCGCCCCGCGTTGCGAACGAATGAGAGGGCGCCAAGGTAATACAAAACTCCGAGAACTTGCAGGGTGATGAAGAGCGTGCCCAACACCGCGTAGAATCGAAAGAGCCACACCAGGGCAAACGCGACCACAGTTGCGGCCATTGTGATAACCGGAACACCGGCCAGAAGACTGGAGGAGTCGCGGAGGGGTTGCACCGCGCGAAGCCCAGCGGTGTCCAAGCCCGCGCAGGTGTCAAGCGTTTCGCCAACGTTCTGGCCGCATTCAGGGCAACGAGCGGAGGCGTCAAGCGAGCGCAGGTTGTAGCCGCACGAGCCGCACGGAAGGTCGTCCGTAATGATTTCGGTCGATGATCGAAGGGGGGACTCGCCCATCGGCTCAGCCGTTTAACGGCGCGGATGTTCCGGTGTCGTGGCGGTGAGGTCCAACTCCATGTAGACCGCGCCGCAAATGGGGTTCGCGTAGTAAGCCGGAATGTGGACAAACCCGATGGATTGATACAAGGTGACCGCCTCGGTCATCGACGAGAGCGTATCGAGCCGCATCTTGTCATAGCCGATCGCTCGGGCTTCGTGAACCACGGCCGTCGCCAGCGCCCGCCCAATTCCCAGGCGGCGGTAAGCGGGGCGGATGTAGAGCCGTTTCATCTCGCAAATGCCATCGCCGATTTTTCGTAGCGCGACGCATCCGGCAATGTCTTGGCGTTGATTCGCGCGGAAATGATGGGGTTCGACGAGATTCTGCGCGGCGGCCAGGGGATAGACGTGGCGGGGGCTGGACGGCTTGGCTACGGCGGGCGACATCTCGCTTGCGGATGCCTTGCCCGACGGAACCACGGCCAGCAGGATTCGGCCCTCCGGCGGAGCGTACTTGCCGGGTAGAGTGGCCAGCTCCTTGTCGAAGTCCTGGAAACACAAGTCATGACCCAGCCCGGCGGCGTACTCGCGGAAGAGGCGATCGACGTCGGCGAGACACTCTCGATCATGGCCGGGAATCACGTCCAGTCTTTGCAATTGAGCAGGCACGACACTACCTCTTGTTAAGTCAGTCCATAATACGGTTCAGCCGGAAGGAATGCACGCTGGCGCACACTCGCCACGATCCGATCCACTTCCTCGTTGCTCAGGGCCGTCACGAACGATTCCGTCGGGCGGCGCGAAACGGTGTACACCTGCACGTAGCTGATGCGGCCGCCTGCGGTAATGATCTCGTTGAGCCGGTCGGTAAAGGCCTCGATCTCCAATTCGGAGGGCGGCTGACCATGAAGGCGCATGAACAAGGATTGGATGACCACCGGCCGAACACGCGAGGCGGCAATGATGTTTTCGATGACGTGCTTCAGGGGATAGTTCGGGCGGTTGACCTCGCGATAATACTCTTCCGTGCCCGCGTCCAACTTAGCCCAGATTTCGCCGTTGTTCTCGTCCATGATCCGCAGACCGGCTTCAACCCCCGGACGGGTGAGATAGCACGCGTCGGTGATGAGCACGATCTTCACGTCATCAAGGCCAGCGGCACGGCTCACATCGGCGGCGATCTGAACGCATTCGGCGAAGATCGGACAAGTGGTGGGCTCGCCGTCACCAGAAAAGGCGATATCGTTGATCCGACGAAGCGGGGCTGGTACGTCGACAAAAGCGGAATCGGAAAAAAGCCGCCCGGAAACGGCATCAGTCACCATCACTTCGAGTTCCTCGCGGAGCCGCGCCGGGTCGACGTCGCGGACGCGCGGCGTCACCGTTCGGTCGACCTGACAGTAAACGCAATCGAAATTGCAGGCCGTGTCCGGATTGAGGTTCACACCGATGCTCAGACCACGACTTCGGCGGGAGATCACCGGATAGACGTACAGATTCTCCCGCCAATCGCGCGGATGGCTAAGAAACTGACGAAGCGGAATGTTCGCGGCGTCGTTGATCACCACGGCTCCAACAATGCGACATATACGCGCATCGGTGTACGACCATCCGAAATGCGCGACCCGGTTCACGCCCGGCTCGAATCATTATAGGTTCGGGCTTGGTTTCAGGCAGATCGCCGGGAAGGCTCCGATCGAAAGGCATCGGATCGGACGTTGTTACTTGAGTTGGCCGATCAAATCGCGAACTGATGACAACCACCGCCGCTGGAGGTAGGTCCGCAGGCCGTCGCAGATCGTCAGGGGCGCCGCCGGATCGACGAACAGCGCCGTGCCGACGGCGACGGCCGTCGCGCCGGCGAGGAAAAACTCGACCGCGTCGCGCCAATCCGTGATCCCGCCCATGCCGATAATCGGAATCCCCGCATCACGGGCGACGCGGGTGTACACGCGGTTCACCATGAACAACGCCACGGGTTTGATGGCGGGACCGGACAAACCCCCGGTGCGATTGGCCAGCATCGGTTTCCAGGTCTCGACGTTGATGGCCATGCCGTAAAGCGTATTGATGACCGAAAGCGCATCGGCACCCGCGTCGATCGCCCCGCGGGCGGACTCCGTGATGTCCGTTACGTTCGGCGAAAGTTTGACGATGAGCTTGGCCCGCTTGACCTGCGACCGTACGGCCGAAACAAGCTCGCGCAGTCGATGTCGGTCGGTCCCGAATTCGAGCCCGTCCACCACGTTGGGGCACGAAACATTGAGCTCCAGCGCCGAGACGCACGGAACGCCGTCGAGCCGTTTGGCGACGGTGCAATAGTCCTCGACCGTGTGCCCTACCACGTTCACGATGACCGGGATGCCGACCTTTTCGAGATAAGGGGCTTTTTCGGACACGAAGCGCTCGAGACCGACGTTGGCCAGTCCGATGGCGTTGAGCATCCCCGCGGCCGTTTCGACGATCCGTTCGGGTGGATTGCCGCGGCGAGGTTCAACGGAAACGGCCTTGGTGACAAACGCCCCCAGTTTTTTCAGATCGATCAAAGCCCCGTGCTCGGGGCCGAATCCGCTCGTGCCGGAAGCGGTCATGATGGGGTTGGCCAGATGAATCCCGGCCAGATCGACGGAGAGGTCAACCGTTTGTTGGGTTACCGTGGTCATTCGTCATCTCGGAGGCGCGCGGAATAAAGCTTATCTCACTTCGACTCCTCGGGAAACAGCTTAGACACCTTTGTCATCGGAAAATACAGATGTTTCTGGTCATCGAGCAGAGTTGTGAATCCGAAGTGCTCGTAGAACCGCCGCGCGGTCTCATCGATGGCATCCACTTCAACGGCGTACATCGCGATTTCACCGGCAAGTCGCAATCCCCGCCATAAGGCGTCAAGCAACAAAAAGGAACCCAAACCTTGACCTTGGGTTGATTTGTCCACCGCAAGTCGCCCAAGACGAAGGACCGGAATCGGGATCTGGCTTGGAAGATGGCGGCTATCCGCGGACGGTAGCACGTCGAAACTGATCGCGCTGCTGGACAGAGTGTAATAGCCCGACGCAATCTTGCTATCCGGACCAACGGCAACGAACGTCCGCCCCAGATTGCGTTTGTCAAACTGTGTCGCCCGTTCTCGGAGAAAGTCGCTCAGCGCTTCCACGCCGCAATCGAAGTTACTTCGATCATGGTATTTCGCCAGCCGTTCGATCGCCCATTTTCGCGAGTAGTCGTCAGCCACCCCTGCGATACCTCTTTGCGGCCTTTTTCAACGCGGCATTCGGTTCGCTGTTGTCATCAATCATGGCCAGGAATAGGTCGCGGTCGCGGTTTGAAAGTTGGGTGATGCCCGCTTCTTGTATCGCCTGTCGTGCGCGATGAAGGAGCGTGGTCGTCGCGAAGTCACTCACGGTTTGACCGACTGCAAAGGCAGCCTGCTCGATGAGTTCTTTGTGTTTCGGGGCCAGCCTAAAATCGAGCCGGGCCGTGTTCTTCGATTTCGTCGCCATTCTCGTCTCCGGACAAGAGAGGGCCAATCGTCACACGAACAATTGTACGGCAAATTTCCGTACACGTCAAGCGAGCGAGAGTTCGAAAAACAGGAGCCCAACAATTATCAGACATGGCTTTGAAAGCTTCATTGCCGGAAGAGGGAATCGAACCCTCACTCCCTTGCGGGAACGGGATTTTGAATCCCGCGCGTCTGCCAATTCCGCCACTCCGGCATGAGCGATCCGTGGGGATCGTAACGGGTCCGGCGCGCAGTCTCAAGTCCGCTGCGCAAGCGATCCGAACGAGGTGCATCTTTGGAAGTGTCTTTGTTCACCGACGCCGCGACGCGCCGCTCGCGGTCCAAGAGATCTCTTCGCCAACCTCGGGGACAACTAATCGATCCTTGAGAGTCGTCGGAAGGGCTTGATGAAACTGCCCGGCTGATTGGGCGAGAAACTCGAACGTCTTGTAGTGACAGGGGATGATCGTCGCCGGCTCGAGCATCTCCGCGGCCAGCGCCGCGCCCTTGGCACCCATCGTGAAGCGATCGCCGATCGGCAAGATGCAAATCTTGGGTTCGAAGAGCTTTCGGATCAACGTCATGTCGGAAAACACGTCGGTATCGCCCGCGTGATAGACCGTGGCCAGGCCTTCGGCGGCGATGACGACGCCGTTGGGCATCCCACCGTACATGGGACCATCCGGGTTGTAGACACCGGACGAGTGAAACGCCTGCGTCAGCGAAAAACGCACGCCATTAACGACGTGCGTGCCGCCGGTGTTCATCCATTCAAAGCGGCCCTTGCCGACGACGTTCTGCATGGCCATGCAGAGGTCGTAATTGGCGACAATCGGCGGATCGAACCGGCGGACCAGGTCGGGCACGTCTCCCGCGTGATCCGGGTGCCCATGTGTCAGAACAATGATGTCGCAACGCGGGGGCCGCTTGAGCTCGGCGGGACAGGATGGGTTCTCGCTGAGCCACGGATCGATGAAGATCACGCGGCCATCCGGCAAAACGAGCCGAAAGGCCGCGTGTCCCATCCACGTGATCGAAGCGTTCACGTCTTCTTACCCTTCGCCCGGCCGGACAGTGCGGTGATCTTGTCAAGCACCTCGTTGTGCTCCGGAAACCGGCCGACGTCGTGCTTGGACCAGACCTTGGTGCCGTCGACGATGACGTCGAAGATCCCGCCCCGGCCTTCAATCATCTTGGGCGACACCGCGAATTCTTCCTTGATCGCTTCCGCCAGACCGGCGGCTTTCGGGTAATAATTTCACTGCATGCAATATTCGATGCTGATCTGCATGATCATCACTCCTTGGCGAACTGTCTCGTTTGCCCGTTCTCCATGAATTTCAGGCAGGAGGCGGCGCAAGAGCAAACAGTCCCTGGCTCGGAAAGGACTTACGATCGCTTCCGACGTCCCCGTAGCGCCCCGTTCCCCGTTTCCAGGGCGAGTACCAGGAACACATCAATGATCCGCGCGGCGTCATCGTCCACAGCTACGTGAATCGTTCGGCCGCCGGGATGTATCCACATGAACTCCGGGTGAGGCACCTTTACCTGTGAACCGTGCGCGAGGCGCAGGGCAAACGGACGAAACGGCCGGGCCTCGTGAAGCTGACGAAGTTGGTTGATCGTCATCCGAGCTTCCTTCTCGCTACGCCAAATTCATCGTCATCAGGAACTCGGCGTTCGTGCGCACTTTCGCCAACTGTCCACGGAGCAATTCGACGGCCTCGACGACGTTCATGTCGGACAGCACGCGCCGCAGACGATAGACCAACTCCAGCTCCTTCGGATCAAGCAGCAGTTCTTCCTTGCGGGTGCCGGAGGCGGCGATATCGATCGCCGGCCAGACGCGACGCTCGACCAGACGACGATCCAAGTGCAATTCGCTGTTGCCCGTGCCCTTGAACTCCTCGAAAATCACGTCGTCCATCTTCGAGCCGGTGTCGATGAGGGCGGTTCCGATGATCGTCAACGATCCGCCTTCCTCGACGTTTCGAGCCGCCCCAAAGAACCGCTTGGGCTTCTGCAGAGCGTTGGCGTCGATACCGCCGGAGAGAATCTTACCCGAGTGCGGAATTTCCGTGTTGTAGGCCCGCGCCAATCGAGTGATCGAGTCGAGTAGGATCACTACGTCGCGCCCATACTCCACCAGCCGCTTGGCCTTTTCGATGACCATCTCGGCCACCTGCACGTGCCGCGAGGCCGGCTCGTCGAACGTCGAGCTGACGACCTCGGCGGTGGTGTTCCGCTGCATCTCGGTGACCTCTTCCGGCCGCTCGTCGATGAGCAAGATGAACACATAGGCGTCGGGGTGGTTCTTGGCCACCGCGTTGGCCATCTTCTGCAAGAGTACGGTTTTTCCAGTCCGCGGCGGGGCGACGATCAACATACGCTGGCCGAACCCGATCGGCGTGACAATGTCGACGCTGCGCATGTTCACTTCGTCCGAAGCCGTCTCCAGAATGCACCGCCGATCCGGGTGAAGGGCCGTCAAGTCCTCGAAATTGGTCTTGTCGGTGACCGCGTTCGGGTCTTCGAAGTTGATGGCCTCGACCCGCAGCAGGGCGAAGTATCGTTCGCTCTCCTTGGGCGGACGGATCTGACCGGCAACGATGTGTCCCGTGCGCAGACCGAAACGCCGGATTTGCGACGGGCTGATGTAGATGTCATCGGGGCAGGGCAGGTAGTTGTATTCGGGGCTACGTAGAAACCCGAAACCGTCGGGTAGAATCTCCAACACCCCCTCGCCGTACATCAACCCGTCACGATTGATGCGC
>Ga0137431_1000145_pt1 | contig 34070 bp, 24 predicted proteins | sample EasRivERMZT800_2_FD_104646 | JGI IMG/M metagenome (GOLD analysis project Ga0137431, IMG submission 104646) | Soil microbial communities from meander-bound floodplain in the East River, Colorado, USA - East River MetaG ERMZT800_2 | ecosystem: Environmental > Terrestrial > Soil > Floodplain ... | reverse complement strand
CATCGCTCCGTAAGGAGCGAAGGGCTGTAGCCACGGGTGAAGCGCTGCCCGCCGCCAAGGGTGCGTGCCATGGTCCACGCTCGCGTGGCCATGCTTGAATGATGCTCACGATGCGGTATTAGATGTCAATGATCCGACGGCGGATTCCGGAGGTCATGGACGGCGGCGACATCACGGAGACGGATCATGCCCACGCCCTGCGAAGCCTCAACCGTCTGGGCCGCCTCCTGGGGACCGACCGCCAACTCAGCCGATGTTTGGCACGATTCGGCGACGATCCATCCGTCCTGGACCTGGGCTGCGGGGGCTGCGGGTTCCTGGCCCATCTCGCTCGGCGGCGAAACTCCGATGGCCGGACGCTGCTCATCGGGCTCGACCGCTCCAGGTTTGCTCTAAAATGTGCCATTGCATGGCACTCACCAACTATCGCATGGATGTCCGCCGACGCTCGGAAAATTCCCCTCGCCGATAGCAGCATCGACGTGGTCACCTGCTCCCTCTTTCTCCATCACTTCGATGCCGAAGAGGTTGTGGCCATCCTCCGTGAGGCCGCCAGGGTTGCGCGGCGCGGAATCGTCTTCAGCGACCTCGCCCGGTCCCCCTTGGCCTGGATACTCACTTGGATCATGACCCGCTTGCTGAGCCGTTCGTGGATCGTTCACATCGACGGCCCACGTTCCGTTCGCGCCGCCTATCGAAAAAACGAGTTGGCCGACCTGGCCCGCGCCGCGGGACTGAAAGATGCCGCCGTACAGCCCCGTTTCCCCTTTCGATTAATCTTGAGTTGGCAAAAAATGCGAGCCGACCGCCCTCTCCGCCGCGTGGAAGCCCGAAATGATTGGGCGATACAGGACTCGAACCTGTGACCTCTCGGGTGTGATCCGAGCGCTCTAACCAACTGAGCCAATCGCCCCCGGAAAAGGCAGTCTATCGACTTGACCGTGAGGCGACAACCTAAGCCTCCGTACGCCCGGGCCAGCGATATCGCGGCTACGGACACGCGGGAACGGTGAACGGGAACGGGAAACCCGAGAACGCGGCCACGCCCGCCGAGATATCCGCCAGATTGGTTGCCTGGTTCGGTGTATTCGGCGTACTCGGAGACTGCGGACCGACCAAGTCGGTGCGCACTGTGTTGGGAGCCGAGGCCACGTTCCCGAATTTGGCGATGGCCGCATTCACATCCGCGAAATTGGGCTGTGATCCACCCCCGAACAGCGAGATCACGTCCCCCCACTTCCCGGTGGCCACCGCGTGCGGCTCAGAGCATCCGGTGCCGTCGGGCAGGCACATCCTCACCTCATAGGTCGATCCGGGAACGATCGCGGTGCCGAACAAGTGCAAATAGCCATTGGTCCAGATTTGGCTATACGGCGTGGCCACGCATTCCAATCGAGCTCCGCGAAGGGACGGGTTGGGAGAGTTGGGGACGTTCACTTCGGGACCGGCCCACCAGACATGACCGACTCGGTTGGGGAACTGAGGCATGTCGAGGATGGTGACGCGAATCGATCGCGGGGCGACCGCGAGCGGTTGAACGGTGAGGTACCGACTCTTGAGACCGCAAACACCACCGGGGCAATCGGCACTCGTGCCGCACGGCCCGCCACCTTGATTCCCGATGTAACAAATGTCGTCGCCGACGCCGGGCGGTTGCTCGCAAATATCTGGGATGCCGTTCCCGTCCTCATCCGGCTCGCCGGCGGAAATGTCGCACTCATCGGGAGTGGAGTTGGCGTTGCAATCCTCGCTGACCTGCATATAAAGGTCGCAGAGGTCTGAGTTCTGGTTGCCGTTGCAGTCCTCCTGGCCACCGATCTCGCATACGTCGATCAGCATGTTTTGGTTACAGTCGGCGGCACCGGAAGCGAGGTCGCAGTCATCGGGAGCGGTGTTTTCATCGCAATCCGATTCGCAGCCGTCGGGGACACCGTTCGGCTGGCAGTCGGACGCTCCCTGGGCGATATCACAGTCGTCCGGGATTTGATTCGCGTCGCAATCGACCTCGCACTCGTCGAGCACGCCGTTCGGTTGGCAATCGGGCGCTCCCCCCGCGATTTGGCAATCATCCGCTACGCTGTCTCCGTCGCAGTCGGTCTCGCATTCGTCGGGAATACCATTCGGCTGGCAATCCGCCGCACCGCCAGCCACTTCGCATTCATCCAGGAGCCCATTCACGTTGCAGTCGTTCGAGGCCAATTGGCAGAGGTCCGCGGTTCCGTCGCAGTTGCAGTCAACGTCGGTTAATGCCAACGAAATGACGTAGGCGGCGCCGCAACCAAATTCGTTTGGGCACTCTTCCGGCGACTGTGGGACTTCCGACGGTGCACCCACGATCGCGGTATGGGCGTTCATGGCGGCCGACCATCCCCATCGACCCGAGGCGAGGAAACCGGGAATCAACTGTTCCTCCTGCCAAGTTGTGCCTGTCCGGCGAAAAACGTAGAGCGCTCCGCACTCATCCCCGGCATCGCAGTCAGCGAGCCAAGCACCGGCAATCGCTCGGTGGCCGGAGATAGCGACGGACCTGCCGAATTCATCTCCCGGTTGCCGATCCGACGCCGTTAGCGACGCCTCCAGCAACCACTTTGCCCCGTCGAATTTGTAAATGTAGGCGGCACCGGTAAAGTTAGAGGCGTAATAAGCTCCGATGATTGCCGCATCGCCCTTAATCCGAATGAGTCCTGAGACATTGAGACCGGTTCCCAGAGTCGCCTCATAAACCCTGTTCGCGCCGTCGTAACGATAGACGTAGCCACGGCGGGTGTCCCCGACGCCCACCGTGTCGCCGTGTGCTGTCACGGATGAGCCAAAATACCATTGAGCCGCCGGAGTAGGTCTGGTGAGCACGGCTTCTTCTGTCCACTGCGCTCCGACGCGTCGAAACACATAGGCCGTGCCGCAATCGGCGCCCGCGGCGCAATCTTCCGTCTCGCGCCCAATCACCAGGCAGTTGCCGTGAATGGCCACGGAAGCCCCGGCAAATGGTTGGGGATTGGAAGGAACGAGTCGGGCTTCTTGTACCCATGACGTACCGTTATGCCCGAAAACATAGGCGGCGCCTTCCGAAGGTGACCCCACAACGATGGTGTTGCCGCTGATGGCTACGCCGCTGGAGCCAAAGCCGGAGTTCTGTGGGCCGGCAGCAAGGACGGCCTCCTCAGTCCACTCTGAGCCGTTGAAACGAAACACGCCGGCCGCCCCATGGGCACCGATAATGGCCAGGGGACCATCCATGGCCACCGAAAGGCCAAACCACATATACTGCGGCGCGGACAGGGTAAGGCGCTGCACGCCGCCGGTGCTGCAATCAACAGGCAGCCCACACTCATCCGGCACGCCGTCCGGCTGGCCGTCCTGACTCGTGCCGTTGGCGATGTCGGTGGCGTCCTCGATGCCGTTGTTGTTGCAATCGACAGCCCTGGCCGCACCGCCCCAAACGGTCGATCAAAGAACGACGGCGATCAGGAGACCAAAAGTCCGCTCTCGCTTCCATGACATCGTCGATTCTCGCGTTACTATTATCTTCAGGGACACGCCGGCACAGTGAAGGGAAAGGCAGCACCGCGGAATGCTTCCACATCATTGGAGACGTCAGCGAAACTGGCCACCTGGTTCGGCACGTTGGGTTGACCGAGGTTGCCGGACCCGAGGAGGTCGGATCTGGGCATGGCCGGTGCGGCGGCCAGGTTGCGAAACTTGTCGACCACCGAAGAAACGTCGGCGAAGTTCGGCTGCGACGCTCCGCCGAACGGCTTCATGATGTCGCCCCATCGACCGGTGGCCACGATATACGGATCGGAGCAATTCGTTCCCGCCGAATCACACAACCGTAACTCATAAGTCGCGTTAGGAACAACGGCGCTTCCGAACAGGTGAAGCGTGCCCGGCGTCCACACCTGGCTATTGGGGTTGAAGGTGCAGCGAAGTCGGGATCCTCGGAGGGAGGGATTCGGCGAATCAGGAATCTCGGCTTCGGGGCCGGCCCACCAGACTTCTCCGACTCGCTGGGGAAACTGCGGCATGGACAAGATGGTTACTCGCACGGACCAAATGCCGTCCGACGGCGCTTCGAAACTGACATAGCGACTCTTAAGTCCGCACGTTTGCCCGGTCAGGCAATCGGCGTCCGTTCCGCAGGGCGTCCCCATGTTTTGTGCGGCGGTGTGGCAGGTGTCGTCGCCAAAATGGAACTCGAAGTCACACTCGTCGGGAATGCCGTTTGCGTTCACGTCCGGCGTACCGCCGGCAATGTCGCAATCATCGGGGACGAAGTTTTCATTGCAGTCCACTTCGGTCGGCACGCATTCGTCCGGTACGCCGTTGCCGTTGCAATCGACGCTGGTCCCCGCGGAAATATCGCAATCGTCGGGGAGGGCGTTGAGATTGCAATCGAAGTCAAACACCTCACACAGGTCCGCGACGGCGTTGCAATTGCAATCGTCATCGAGGGTGACCAACGGAGCGACAAAGGCATCTCCACAGCACCCGGACGCAAACGCCCCCGCCACCATCGTGCCCGAATCCAAACTCAACGACGCGCCGAATTGCCCGTAGGGATGTTCGGTGTGGCCCAGGATGCCGGTCACGATCCAAGAGGCGCCGTCGAATCGGTACCAATAGATGACCCCCGGCCCCAAGTACAAGGTACCGGGTGCGCCAACGACGATATTGTCGTCCTCGATGGCCACCGAGCGCCCGAAGTTTTCGGCCCAAGGCGCCTCGCCAGACGGTGGCAAGATCGTTTCAAGCCAAGCGAAGCCATCAAAGTCAAACACGTATGCCGCCCCGCACTGATTGACATGGTTGCAATTGACCCCGTTGGCAAATTGGGCCCCGACGACGATTCGATTCTGGTCGATCGCGACGGAAGTCCCGAAATAATCATTTCCCTGCCCGTTGGAAGCGGCGAGTTTGGCAATTTCCTGCCATTCCACCCCATCAAACTCAAAGACGTACGCCGCCCCACAGCTGGCAAGAATGCTCGGACATAAAGTCAAAACTGCCCCCACCACCGCCCGGTTCCCATCCAAGGCCACGGATGTGCCAAAATAGTCGAACTCACCTTGATCGGACGCCGTAAGCTCGGCTTCCTGAATCCACGCCGCGCCGTCGTATCGGAAAACGTATGCGGCTCCACAGTTCTCGCCCGCCTCGCAGTCGATGGAAGTGTTACCCACCAGCAAAACGTTTCCGGACATCGCAACCCACCCCGTCGGCGTCAATTCAGCCTCTTGATTCCAATCGCTGCCATCGAAGCGAAAGACCCGAACGGCGTCGCTTCCGGTCAACGCGATCACATTTCCCTCAATCGCCACCGATCCCGCCGCGGCGCCCGAAGGCAGCAGCTTGGCCTCCTCAACCCAATCCGTTCCATTGAACGCGAATACATAAGCCGCCCCGGCTGATGCCGTGTCCGACGCTCGGGCACTTACCACCGCCCGGTTGCCGCTGATGGCCACGGACCACCCAAACTCGTCGCCTGATGCAACGTCAGAGGGCGTCAATATCGTTCGTTCCAACTCCAGACACCCGATGGGCGTACCACACTCGTCCGGAACACCATCCGGCTGGCAATCCTCGCTCGTGCCGTTGCCGATGTCGGTGGCGTCCTCGATGCCGTTGTTGTTGCAATCGACGGCCCTGGCCGCGCCGCCCCAAACGGCTAACGAAAGAACGGCGGCGATTGGGAAACCAAAACTTCGCACCCGCTTCGGTGACATGGTCGTTTCTCCCACCATTGACCTGCCCGGTATCGAGACCAAACCGAGCATCACGTACGCTCCGGAAGGACTGATAACTAACTAGAGCATACCAAAAGCGAGCGCGAGATAATCGCTTGAAATTCGTGTTACAAACCATTTCGCGGCGTAGTGGACCGGGGGCGATTGAGGCCATCGGTGCTGAAGCGGAACCGCTCGATGTACGTCCGATAATATAGCGCTCTGGGGTTTCGTCGTAGCATCCATCTGGAGCAGCGTCGACGCACGCTACGCACCCACAGTGATCTGCGGCTGTTCGATTGGCGGCTGAACCCGTATGTTCCACTTGGATGATTTGAGTTGATTCCGTCGGTCGCGACTCTATAATGCGCGGCTCGTTCGATCGAAGGGTTTGCTGTGCGGAAGGCGGGTTCAAGATGAAAAAGGACATCCATCCCAAGTACATAGAATGCCGGGTCCACTGCGGATGCGGCAACACCTGGACCACGCGCAGCACGGTCCCCGAAATCAAGATCGAAATCTGCTCCGCCTGCCACCCCTTCTTCCGCGGCGGCAGTGGCCAGAAGTTCGTCGACGCCCTCGGGCGCGTCGATCGCTTCACCAAGAAGTTTGGCTCCGACTACTTCGCGAAGACCGCGACCAAGAAAAAGCCCGCGCCGGCGCGGCCGCGCTGACTTGTCTCACGGCTTCTCGCCTCGTCCCATCGTGTGACCGGCAATGGTCGCCATGCATGTGTCACGCAATGGCACTCCGCGATAAGGCTGCGCGGCATCTTCCGCGCTTTCGTGGCCATGTATTTCGCGTCCATTAACCGTCCGTTCTGAGAATGGGCTCCCGGGCGCGCCAAGCCCTGATCGGCCGAATCCGTCCAAATGCCGATCGGGGGTGGCGTTATGTGGTTAGACGAACAATGAGGGGGCCTCCGCGTCGATTCGGCGTGCCACTGCTCGAGGGTCTCTTGAGCAGTGGTTCGAGCCGACGCGCGGAACGCATAGGGGACAGACGGGCGAATGTGAGCACGCTCATATTAGAAAATGATCAAAATGAGGTCAAAATGATTCAAAAACCATCCAAAATCGATCGAAAAACGTCAAAAAACGATCAAAAATCGACCAAAAATGGATCAAAATCATCAAAAAACGGATCGCCCGTTCGTCCGTCCAACGCAGCCGTCGCGCGCGTTTTACCCTTGTTTTCTCGGCAAGTGTCATGCATCGACACCAGGTGTCACGATATGGCACACGGCAAGAATCGCACTTTCCCAACGACGCGTTTGGAATTGGCAATGAAGAAACGAAAGTGTCGCTCGCGAGGCGCCTGGGCATGGCGGCGACGGGTGTTCGGTTGGTCCGTGCTCGACGCCGAACGGCCGCCGCTTCGCCGGCTTCGACGCCGACGCGCCCGCATTGGCCCCGTGCGTTCGCTAAACCAATGGCACGTAACGGGTTATGTCGTAGCGAAGGGCCGCTTGCTTCAGGCAATTGCCGACCTATGATTATCGCGCATGTCCGTTGAAGAACCCGTCCCGCATCCGTCCTTGGTGGTCAAGGTGCGTCGTCTCCTTTTCGGGCCGCCGCGCGATATTGAAGATCGAGCGGTCTTTCACCACATTGCTCTCGTTCCCGTCCTGGCCTGGATCGGAATGGGGGCCGACGGACTCTCGTCATCGGCCTATGGCCCCGAAGAAGCGTTTCGCGCCCTCGGCGAACATACCTTCCTAGCCCTTCCGCTGGCCGGGCTGATGATCGCCACCATTTTGATCCTCTGCGCGTGTTATTCGGGAATCATCGAACAGTTTCCGCAGGGCGGCGGCGGCTATGTCGTTTCGACGGCCCTGTTGGGCCGGCATGCCGGGTTGGTCGCGGGATGCGCGTTGTTGATCGACTACGTGCTGACGATCACGGTTTCGACGGCGGCGGCCGGCGCCGCGTTGTTCAGCTTCCTCCCGCCGGAGTGGCATGGGTACAAGATCTTCGTTGTGGTGGTCATCACGTTGGGCTTGGTCACAATGAACATTCGCGGCGTGCGCGAATCGGTGTTGATGTTAACGCCGATTTTTGTGGTGTTCGCCGTAACCCACTTGGTCGCGATCGCGGCGGGGCTTTGGAGCCAGTCGGAGGCACTCAGTCACACCGCGAGCACGTGGCGATCTCAGTTCGACACCGGTTTGAGTAAGCTGGGTCCCTGGGCGCTGCTGCTGGCCTTCATTCACGCGTATTCATTGGGCGGGGGCACGTACACCGGAATCGAGGCAGTCTCCAACGGGCTGTCGATCATGCGCGAGCCGCGTGTTCAGACCGGCAAGCGCACGATGCTCTACCTGGGCTTGTCACTGGCGGTCGCGGCGTCGGGTCTGCTCCTTTGCTACTGGCTCTGGAACATCGCCCCGGACCCCAATCGGACGATGAACGCCGTGCTTTTGGAACGCGTGACCGAACAGTGGCCATTGGGCGGCACGTTTACCGTCATCGCTATTCTGTCGGAAGGGGCCCTCTTGATTATCGCTGCGCAGACGGGCTTCATCGACGGCCCGCGGGTGGTGGGGAACATGGCCGCCGACTTTTGGATGCCCCGAAGCTTCGCGGCATTGTCCGAGCGGCTCACCTACCGCAACGGCATCATTCTCATGGGCGTGGCGTCGCTGGCCGCCCTCTGGTACACGCGCGGAAACATGCACCAGCTCATCGTGATGTACAGCATCAATGTGTTCCTGGCCTTTTCCCTGTCGCTGTCAGGGATGTTGCGATCGGCGGTGCGCGAGGCCCGCGCCGGCCGCGTGCGGAAACGGCGCCTCGCGCTCTATGGCACGGGCGTGGCTTTTTGCGTGACCATTCTGCTGATCATGATCGTGGAAAAGTTCGGCCACGGCGGCTGGCTGACCCTGGCGGCCACGTCGGTGCTCGTCACGCTCTGCATCCTGATCCGTCGGCACTACCAGCAAGTGGCCGTCAAGCTCCAAGGATTGCGGAAGGAGTTGATGGTCGCGCCGGTGACGACCGACGTCGGCGGTCCGGCCATCGACCCGCAACTTCCAACCGCCGGGTTACTCGTGGTCAACTACGACGGCATGGGCGTACACACCATGCTGAACGTGATCCGTGCGTTTCCGGGGCATTTCAAGAATTTTGTGTTCTTGTCGGTTGGGATCATGGATTCCGGCGAGTTCAAGGGTGAACAGGCCGTCGAGGGGTTGCGGCATCGAACGGAGGAAATGCTGGATCAATACGTTCGCTTGGCGCATCGAGACGGAATGCCGGCCGCGCGGCGCTTCGGACTGGGAACCGACGTAGTCAGTGAGGCGGAGGAGCTTTGTCTCAAGGTGGCCGAGGAGTTTCCGAGCATCACCTTCTTCGCCGGGCGACTGGTGTTCGAGCACGAAAACTGGTTCGAGCGGTTGCTACACAACCAAACGTCGATGGCCATTCAAAGACGGCTCCATTGGGCGGGAAAGTTCATGGTGATTTTGCCGGTCCGATTGCGGTAGAAAAACGAAGAATGGTCGAGAGCGGGATGCCGGTTTGGCGTGAAGAATCGTTCGGGGATGTTTGTGCGCTTGAGAATTCTTTCGCCCCGTTGGGGCTTAGCCGTATGTGCCTTCCCTTCCGGGGGCTGACGCCCCCGGCTACAAACTTTCGTTCCTGGCGGGGCTTGCCACGTGTTGCTGCGCAATTCGAGGGTAACCGGAGAGGCGACGCGCACACAGGTGCGACCGCAGGACAAGCTCGGCAGTTGACGGTCAAGGCTTTGGCGGCTATCCTCTGCTTGCAACGGTCAACCGCGAGGATTGAGCGCGGGTTGGCCGGCTCGGCGCCGTTGATCCGTTGCCTAGCGACGGATGCGCCCCCCTGCCGTGGACGATTCACAGGTTAAACATCACTGCGGCCTCTTCGGTGTTTGGGGCCATGAGAACGCGGTCGCTCTGACCCAGCTCGGCCTCTACGCCCTGCAACACCGGGGGCAGGAATCGGCCGGGATCGTTTCCACCAATGGCGACGTGCTTCTTCGGCACGCCGGCTTGGGTCTCGTCAATCAGGTGTTCGACGAGCGGAACCTGGAACGCATCCGCGGCCGCATCGCCATAGGGCACGTCCGCTATTCCACCACCGGCTCGTGCTCGGATGCCAACGCCCAGCCGCTTTTGTTCTCATTCGCCAGTGGTCAAGTAGCCGTCGCCCACAACGGCAACCTCATCAATGCGGCCTTGCTGCGCCGGAACTACGAAAAAGTCGGCCACATTTTTCAAACCACCAGCGACACCGAAGTCATCATTCATTTGCTGGCCAAGCCGAACCATCAGAACAAAAAGAACCCACTCAACCACGTGCTCAACCACCTTCAGGGCGCCTACTCGCTGTTGCTCTTGTTTCCGGACCGAATGGTGGCCGTGCGCGACCCCTTGGGCTTTCGCCCGCTCTGCCTGGGCCGGACTCAATGTGGAGCGCCGGTCGTGGCCTCGGAAACGAAGGCCCTCGACATGATCGACGCAACGTACGTCCGGGATATCGAACCGGGTGAAATCGTTACCATCAACGACGAGGGTGTGGTCAGCCGACACTTCGGCGGGGACCTGCAGGGGCGTGGCGCCGCGTGCATCTTCGAGCAGGTCTATTTCGCCGACCCGTCGAGCATGGTGTTCGGCGAAAACGTTCACCTCGCCCGCGTGGCCATGGGGCGGCGGCTTGCCGTTGAAGCTCCGGCCGACGCCGACCTTGTTGTGCCGATCCCTACCTGCGGGCAGTGCGCGGCCACGGGGTTCGCCCGTGAAAGCGGCATTCCGTATGGCCGAGCGTTCACCACCAGCCACTACGCCGGTCGATCGTTCATTCTGCCGACGCAGGCCGGGCGCGACATGATCGTGAAGATGAAGCTCAACGTGATCAAGCAGGCCGTCGTGGGGAAGCGGCTGGTCGTGGTCGAGGATTCGGTTGTTCGCGGAACGACGACGCGCGGCAAGATCGGGGCCCTTCGCGCCGCCGGTGCCAAGGAGATCCACCTTCGCGTGGCGAGCCCGCCGATTCGGCACCCGTGCTACTTCGGCATCGACTTTCCGGACCAGCGGAAGCTCGTGGCCTTCGAACGGTCGGTGGACGAGGTGCGCCAGTTCCTGGGCGTCGATTCGCTCCATTATCTTTCGCTGGAGGGCATGCTGTCGTGCGTGAAGATGGAATCCAACAAATACTGCACCGCCTGCTTCTCCGGCGAATATCCCATTGATGTAACTGAGCCCGTCGAAAAGTTCGCCCTCGAAATCGGGCAAATGAAGATGTTCACGTGACGCACGTTTTCCAGACCGACTCGCTCGACCGCGCATGAACGCCAAACTCATATTGGCTTCGTTCGTCTGGATGTCGCCGCTCACATCCGCCGAGTTCGATCCTTCCCGGCCTCATCACATGGAAACAACCTCCAAGGGCCGAGTCGTGGCCACACTCAAAGTTGACTTGAAGGCACCCACAGTACATGCGAAAGAATGGATCATCGTTGCCCCGCTTCCTCCGGAAATGGCGTCGCAAAAACTCGACGACTTCCAGTTCTTCGTCGGCGAAACGACGACGAACGGAGAACGGGGGACGGAACTCAGTGATCTGGGGCGGCCGATCTGGACTTCCCGCGTTGAAGCGGCCGAGCCGAATTTAGCTTCCTCGATCGATTTCCGGCTCCAATACGATCTGACACTACGAAAATGTCGACTTGTCGAGGGACCGCCGACCGAAGCGCCCCCTCCTCTTGAATCGCGGGAAAAAGACCACTTTCTCCGGTCCACTCCGACGACGGATTGGAAATCCGAACCCGTCCAGAAATGGCTGAGCCTTCGGCGCTTGACGCGCAAGACCGGCGAATCGGACCTGGCCTTCGCCTACCGCGCTTTTCACGCTGTGGCCGCCAAGACCAAATACGAGTCGCCTACCGGCGATCGGCGTCCCTCAGCCGTCTGCCAATCGGGCCGAAGCGATTGCGGGGGACTGTCCCTGTTGCTGGTCGCCGCCCTCCGGGCCAATGGAATTCCCGCGCGGACCCTGTGGGGCCGCTGGGCCAAGTCGCAGGAGGGCGATTATGGCCAGTGGCATGTGAAAGCCGAATTCTTCGCCGACGGCGTCGGCTGGGTACCCGTGGAGGTGGCCGGCGCGGTCGCCTTGCCCAACATCGAAGTGGATAACCTCTTTGGCTGGGAAGAAGGGAACTTCATCACCCTTCACTACGACACCGATCTTCTGGTCGAGACTTTCCAGTTTGGCAAACAACCGATCGGATGGCGACAGGGCGTCCTCTATTGGGTCTTCGGGCCAGGCACTCTCGACGACTTTCACGAGGTCGAACATTGGGACGTTCGCAAAGTCGCGCCGGCGAAAGACCAGCGACCGTAATCCATTGCCTTACGATCACCGGTCCACGGCGGTTTTGCCCATTCCTCTTTGCCCGACGACTGCCGGCGAGTAAGTTCCTCCCGTGACTGAACCTTTCCTCGCCAGCCCCTCCGTACCGAAACCCCGGCGTGTCGAATCCGTAGACTTGCTTCGCGGCATGATCATGGTCCTCATGACCCTGGACCATGTTCGGCATTATCTTTCGCTCCCCGACGCCGACCCGCTGGACCTGACCCACACGACAACCGCGTGGTTCATGACCCGCTGGGTTACACATTTCTGCGCACCGGTATTTGTCTTTCTTGCCGGCACGGGGGCGTTTCTCGCCGGCAGTCGAGGTATGACCAAAAAGCAGCTTTCCTGGTTCCTCCTAACCCGCGGCCTTTGGCTGGTGCTCCTCGAACTCACACTCATCCGATTCATCCTGATCCCCGACATCAGCTATTCATTCGTCCTCCTCAGCGTCATTTGGGCGATTGGATGGTCGATGGTCGTTCTAGCCCTACTCGTCCATTTTCCTCCGGGTGTCATCACCTTCATCGCTGCCACGATGATCGCCGGGCACAACCTCGCCGACGGCGTGTCCCCGGAGTCATTCGGATCGTTTGCCTGGCTGTGGAACATTCTCCATGTCCCCGGCATGATCCATCCGTTTGGCGAGCGAACGGAAATCTACGTCATGTATCCGCTGATCCCCTGGATCGGAGTAATGGCCTGTGGATACGCCTTGGGGAGAGTGCTTCAACTTGACCAGAGAACGCGAAAGAAGCGGCTATTGGTGATTGGCTTTGCCGCCATTGTCGCCTTCATCGTGCTCCGAGCGGGCAACTTCTACGGCGACGCCGTCCATTGGTCGCAACAGGAAACGATCGGGTGGAGTGCGCTTTCATTCATCAATACGACGAAGTATCCGCCATCGTTGTTGTTCCTGTTGATGACCCTGGGCCCGGCCATGATCGCGTTGGCGGTGTTCGACCGCGGCGCGCCCAAGCTACTTCGCCCGATCCTCGTTTTCGGCCGCGTTCCGCTGTTTTTCTACATCTTGCATTTCATGCTGATCCACTTGATTGCCGTGGCTCTGGCGTATATCCGCTACAGCGACATTTCCTGGTGGCTGCAATTCGACGGTTTTCCTGCTGATTACGGCTATTCACTTCCGGTCATCTACGCGATATGGATTGGCGTCGTCGCCGCATTGTATCTGCCATGCCGTTGGTTCGCCGGCGTCAAACAACGAAACCGCTCGGCATGGCTGAGCTATTTATGAGCAATTTCGTTTTCCAACCGAACCGCGACTGCGAAGGGCTTCACTCGCGGTCCTTTTCAAACGTGACTACTACCAACCGTGGAATCGGGATCAAACATGGGGTTCGGGGGGCGGATGCCAGCACGTGCCGCAGCGGGGTTCGTAGCATTCGGGCCCGCCCACCAGGTTGCCATCCACGATGGGCGTGAGGCGTTGGGTGTGATTTGCTGGTCCGCCGCAGCGTGCGCAGGTCGCGTGGCGAAGGATCGTTCGGTCGGCGATTTCGATGAGCTGTTGCGTGACGGGCATGGGTTGGCCCCAACTTCCGCAGTCCAGCGAGGTGGTGATTACCTCGGTTCCCGCCATGGCCAGTCGCCGTAACACTGCGATCAAGTCCTCGTCGAAGAAATGGGCCTCATCAATGGCCACGAGGCGGATGGCGGGCGTCAGGTGTTCTTCGATCTCGCGGGCGAAGTTGAGGGACACGGCGGGCGACGACCGGCCGGCGTGGGAGACGATGGCGTCAGGTTGGTATCGTTGGTCGCAGGCGTGCTTGAAGGCCCGTGTTTGTTCCGGGTCAGTACCGATCAGACGATCTAGGATCATGGTGGTCTTACCGCTGAACATGCAACCGATGATGGCGGTGATGCTGCCTTGGGTGGGCTTCCCCGGCTTCCGTGGCCGCGACAAGGGGATTCCGTTGGGTTGCGTGATCGACGGGCGACGCATGGGGGGATTTTGCGCGCGACCGCGCTGGAGGGAAAGGGTTTGCCGTGGCCGGCGTCGATTTGGTACCATTTGAAGAATTCACATGATGTTGCCGCCAAGCTTGTTTGCTAGACATCGAGATTGATGAAAGCCCGTTAAAACGGGCTCAGAAATGAGATCATGCGGTCGCCATTAACCAGCCGTAAAACGGCTGGCCTGAATGCCGCCTTGGCGGCGAAAGGCCGTTGAAACGGCCTAAAGAGTTGCCGCCGTGCAGAGGCCTTTGATGAGCTGGGCATAGTATTTGTTTTAATTGGGTCGTTGAACTCATGGTTCGTGATACGCAGATTCCTCCTCTTGAGCCGCCGGTCAAGGATCTGACCACGAGTCACCTGTTTGGCTTATCGCTGACTGATGAAGAGTGGTTTGAGCGGGCGCGGGTGATTGCCGAGCAGCCGCCCGTGGGTCGTCTGGGCCCTTATGAGTTGCTGGCCGAAGTGGGGCGCGGTGGGCAGGGGATTGTCTATCGTGCCCGGCAGCCGGGTACGGGGCGGGACATCGCCATCAAGCGGGTGTCGGCCGGGGTGTTTGCCAGCGCGGAAACGCGAGCGCGGTTTGAGCGCGAGATCGAAGCGACGGCGGCGCTGGATCACCCGCATATTGTGACCGTATTCGGGGCGGAAGTCATCGATGGCCAGCCGCTGTTGACCATGAAATGGATCGACGGCGTTCCGATCGAGCGCTGGGCGGTGGGGCCGAACGGCGAACGGCGGCCGGTGAAGAAACTGCTGGAAGTGTTCCTGCTGGTCTGCGACGCCGTGCACCATGCCCATCAGCGCGGGGTCATTCATCGTGATCTGAAACCGTCCAATATCCTGGTCGATCGGCACGATCAACCGCATGTTCTCGATTTCGGCCTGGCGAAGGTAGAGCGCGAGAGAGGTTCGACGGCCACGTTGACGCTTTCGGGTGCGTTCTTGGGGACGCCTGCCTACGCTGCGCCGGAACAGTTTCGGGGGGATGCCCGCAACATCGATGTTCGGACCGACGTGTATGCGTTGGGGGCGATTCTGTATCACCTGTTGACCGGGCGGTTGCCGTTTGGAACGAGTGACGATCTGGGCGAGCTGATTCAGGCGATTTCGCTGCGGGACCCGCCGGCTCCGTCCGCCCTTGATCGGCGGCTGAATCGCGAGTTGGACGCGATCGTGCTCAAGGCGCTTCAGAAGTCGAAGGACCGGCGGTACGCGTCGGTGGACGCCCTGACCGCCGACGTACGGCGCTATCTGGCGGGTGAGGCCGTTTGGGCGCATCCGCCAAGCAGGGCGTATCGGTTGCGGAAGTTCGTTGGGCAACATCGGTTGGCGGTGGCGGGTTCGACGGCGTTTGTGTTGGTGCTGATCGGGGCAACGGTTACGAGCACGGTCTTTTATGTCCGGGCGGCGCAAGCTCGGGCGTTGGCTGATGCCGAACGGGATCGGGCGGTGGCGGCCGAGCTACTGGAGCGGCGCCAGCGGGAAGTCGCCGAACAGGCGGTGGCGACGGAAGCGGAGCAACGGCGGCAAGCTTCGGGGACAACCAGTTCGCTTGAGTGGATTTGTAATGCCGTCTTCCGGTTGTTTGATCGTTCGAATGAGTCACTTGACGGAGGTTTTCCCGCTTCCGCGCAAGATGCGATTCGTTGGGTGGCGGATCGATCGGTTCAGGCGGGAGACCAAGGTCTGAGGCACGGTCAGAACCTAGCAAGTCTCGGCATAGTGGCGTCCCGGTTGGGATTGCGAGACTTGGCTTTGGAGTACATGACACGTGTCGTCGAGATCGAGCGCCGCGAGCGAGGGAACGACGATGTGGCGCTGGCCGTTTCATTGAGCAACTTGAGTTGGATGTTATCTCAGTTAGGCCGTTACGACGAAGCTGAAAACGCTGCCCGTGAAGGCTTGCGACTTCGAGAAGATAACCTCGGTACCGACAACGTCTATGTTGCGAAACTGCTCGGTACCCTGGCTTGGTCGCAGTCGATGAGCGGCCAGCTTGACGAGGCCGAACGCAATTACCACGCGGCGCTGGAGTTATTTCGAAACCACGCCGGCGAGAGGACATACATTGTTGCCACGACACGCCGTGGCCTGGCGAATGTGCTGAACAAGAAGGGTCAAACGGCGGAAGCGGAGCGAGAGTTCCGCGAAGCGCTCGCGGTGTTCGAAGAGGTCCATTGTCGACAAACATTCGACGCATTGGCTGCCGCGAGCGACTTGGGTGAATGTCTCATGAAGCAGGGACGTTCGGTGGAGGCTGAGGCGATCTTTCGGGATACGTTGACCCAGCAGCAGGCTTTGTGGGGGAAGGACGAACGCGGCGCGCTGACGTCGGCACTCAACCTCGGCTGGGCGCTGTGGGCCCAGGGGAAGCTGGCCGAGGCGGAGCCGTATTATCGACAATCGCTCGAGGGGCGGCGGCGCGTCCTGGGCAATGAACATCCGCACACCGTTCAGGTGATGTTCTACGAGGGTCAACTCCTGACCGAGCTTGGGCGACCGGCGGAGTCCGAGCCGTTGTTGTGGGAGGTGCTGGCCGCGCGCCGAAAGACGCTGGGCGCCGGCCACGTGGACTTGGTGCCGGTGCTGATCGACCTGGGGCGGGCGTGTTTGCTGAATGGGCGCAGTGAGGAGGCGGAGCCGGTCTTACGGGAGGCGGTGGCGATCGCCCGGGCCGACCTTCCGGCTGATCATATCAATTCGGGGCTGTCACAAGGGTTCCTCGGCGAAGCGCTGACCGCGCAAGACCGATATGAGGAGGCGGAACCTCTGTTGCTGGAAAGCAATCGGATCATTCAAGGGGCCGCGCGGGCCCGAGCCACGCATAAGCGGCAGTCGCTCGACCGATTGGTGAGATTGTACGACGCGTGGGGAAGGCCGGAACAGGCCACGGAATATCGGGTCGTGACCGCGCCGTAGGCGCGGGTCAATCCGTTTCGGCGGGTTGCTGCGGAGCGAGTTCAATTCCTTCAAAGAGAGCGGAGCCGATCCTGACGAGCGTAGCCCCGAACTCGATGGCGGTCTCGAAATCGCTGCTCATGCCCATCGAGAGCTCCTTGAATTCGGGCCCGGCAAAGCGCTCGCCGATGACCTCGTCGAACAATTCGCGGACGCGGCCGAAGATGGCGCGGACGCGGGAGGTATCTTCGGTCATGGGGGCCATGGCCATGAGGCCGCGAAGCTCGATGTTCTTGAGCGAGTGGATTTGCTCGGCGAGGTGGGTGGTGGCGGCGACGGCAACGCCGTGTTTCTGCGGTTCGTCGGCGGCGTTGACCTCGAGCAGAATCGGGGTTCGCCGATCGAGCTTGGCGGACTGGGCGTCGATCTCCTCAGCGAGGCGGAGGCTGTCGACGGAATGAATCACGTCAATATAGGGGAGAACGCCTTTGACCTTGTTGCGCTGAAGATGCCCGATCAGGTGCCAGCGAGGGAGGCCCGGGGCGGCGCCATCGCGGGAGCGCCGGCTGAGCGCTTCCTGAATGGCGGCGGCGCGGCGGCTGAGTTCTTGTGGCCGATTCTCGCCGAGATCGGAGAGGCCGATGTCCACCATGGTTCGGATGATGTCCAGGGTGGCGGACTTGGTGACGGCAATGAGTGTGACGGTTTGTGGATCGCGGAAGGCGCGGCTGCAGGCGTCGGCGATGCGTTGTTCAACGCGTTTGAGGTTGTCGATGAGTTTGCGCCTCATGCGTGTGGGGGCCGCGGCCGAGATCGTCGAATCCATTCTCGATACTCCATAAACAGCAAACAGCGGGGCTCGGATTCATTATAAGGGGGAGCGAAGGCGGAGGCCAAGGGCATCCGGTGTGATGGGTCGGCTGCGGGTTGAGTCGCTCATTCGCGAGTTTGAAATCTCAGATTTGAGATCTGAGATCGATGGAGCCTGGGCGGGGCGGCGATTACGATTCGGGAACGATGGGTTGGTTTTCGTATGAAGAAGCAGATCGAGGCACCGCGCGGATGAGTTTGCGGGTCTACCGGCGTGTTGGCAGACACGGACGAACAGGTTTTCCCCTGGGTCATGGCCTGCGAGCTAGGTGTGCTCTGGTCTTGGTGGTCATTGCGGCTGCTGGGATCGGGGGTTGCCGCAGGGCCGCGGCGCCAACTTCGACACCGTCGCCGGCACGGGACTGGGACGTCCTGCTCATCACCTTTGACACGACCCGGTGGGATCGGTTGTCGTGCTACGGCTATCGGCCGATTCGGACGCCGGCGGTGGATGCGATTGCCCAAAGGGGGGTCCGCTTTACCCGCTGTTACAGTTCGGCGCCGATTACCCTTCCGTCGCACGCGTCGATCATGACGGGGTTATACCCATTTCGCCATCGGCTGCGGGACAACGGGATGGGTCCGCTCGATGAGCGGTTCGAGACCCTGGCCGAGGCACTCAAGGCAAGCGGTTATCAAACGGGAGCCGTGGTTGGTGCGTTGGTCCTCGATTCGCGGTTTGGCCTACACCAGGGTTTCGAGGCGTATGACGACGAAGTGAAGAACCCCTCGTCGTTGCCCAGCGTGCATTTCGCAGAGCGATCGGCCGCAGCGGTGACGGATGCGGCGCTGGGCTGGCTGGGTGGTGTGGACGGTGGCCGGCGCTATTTCCTCTGGGTTCATTACTTCGACCCGCACATGCCGTACGCTCCGCCGGGGTTGCCGCCGGGCACGCTCAATCAGGCGGCCTACGACCAAGAGATTGTCTATACGGATGAACAATTGGGTCGGCTGATGACGGAGGTTGAGCGGCGGCGCGAACGCACGGGCCGCGAGACGTTGATCCTGTTCATGGCGGATCATGGAGAGAGCTTGCTGGAGCACGGTGAGCCCACTCATGCGTTTTTTGTGTACGACGTGACGATCCGAGTTCCATTGATCGTTTCGATTCCGGGCGTCACGCCCGGTGGATCAACGGTTGTGGAGCCGGTCTCACTGGTTGATCTCTATCCCTCGGTGTTGCACTGGCTGGGGATTCGGGCGCCGTATCGTGTCGATGGCGCGATCCTGCCGGTGACCAACGAAACGACGGCGTCGGAACGGCGAGTCCTGTATTTTGAATCGCTGGTGCCGTTTCATTTTTATGGCTGGAGTCCGTTGGAAGGCGTGGTCGTCGATCGACACAAGTTCATATTGGCGCCGCGCGAGGAGCTGTACGACTTGGTTGAGGACCCGCTTGAGGAGCGAAACCTTGTCTATTCGCAAGCCGAGCGGCTTGCATCTCTTCGTGAGGCGTTGGATTCCCTAAAAGAGGTGCGGCTGGACGCCCCGGAGGTTGGGGAAGCGGGGCTGACCGGCGACGCGGAGAGTATTCGGGCGCTGCGGGCGCTGGGTTACGCCGGTGAAATCCGAGAGCCACCTTCCACGCCGAGCGGTCTGGCCGACCCCAAGGACATGATTGCCGTTCACGTCGATTTGACCAGCGCGGCCACAAACATTGAAGAAGGCGATTTCGAGGCGGCGTGCGCCGACATCGAGCGTGGGCTGAGGCGAGATTTGGACAATCCGCGTGGCTTGCGCATCCTGACGGAAATCTTGGATCATCCCAACGCGTCGCGCTACGCGCTGGAACTGACCAGGCAGCGGTTGGAAAAGCCGCTGCCGGAGCCGTTCGATGTGCGGTTGCCGATTGCCTTGGGGTTGGCGTGGGCGCGGGCAGGGCGGGGCGCGGAGGGGGTCGCGCTGTTGCAAGCGATGGTCGAACGACGGCCAGCCTCGGCCGAACTGCACCACGGGCTTGGTCTCGTATTGTTGTCCGTTGATCAGACGGATCGGGCGGCGGTGGAGCTTCGGGCAGCGATCGAGGCCGATTCATCGTTTCGGCCGGCTCGGGAGGCATTGGGCGATCTGCTGTCACGAACGGGTCAATTCGAGTCGGCGGCGGAGCAGTACGCGGCCGCCGCCGGCCTGGGCGAATCCAAGGCCGACATCCACGCGAAATGGGGCGAGGCGTTGCATCGCGGCGGTCGACCGAATGAGGCTCGGCAGCAATTCGAGCGGGCGATCGAATTGGACGCGATGAACGTCGACGCTCACGTCGGATTGGCGGAGTTGGCCGCGGCCCGTGGAGATCGCTCGGCGGCGATCGTCTCCTACGAGCGAGCCGCGGCGGCCAAACCGGACGACGCGACGCTGCGTTACAGCGCGGGCGTGGCCCATTTGGAGGCGGAGCACTGGCCGGAGGCTGTGGGGTATCTCCGCGAAGCCATTCGGCTTCAACCCGACTATGGCGACGCGATGATCAATCTCGGCGTGGCCTTGTTCAAGAACGGGGAATCGGCCGAGGCAATCGAGACGTTGAGACGGGCGACGGCCATCGCGGGGGTGGCAGCGCAAGCCAACTTCAACCTGGGCATTGCCCTGAATAAGCAACAACGGCAGTCGGAGGCGCTCGCGGCGTTCGAGAAGGCGATTGAGTTGCAACCGACGCATGAGGCGGCGATTGAAGAGCTGAGCGGGGCATACCTGGCTGGCGGCCGGATCGCGGAAGCGGTTCGGATCCTGCGGATTGCGGCCACGAACTTTCCCGGTACCGTGCGATACTCGAACACGCTGGCACAGATTCTGGCTTCCAGCCGACGGGACGACGTACGGGATGGGGCGGAGGCGGTACGTTTTGCGGAGCAGGCGCGGCGAGCGGCGGGTCAACCGCATCCATCCGTTCTGGCGACGCTGGGCGCGGCATATGCCGAGTCCGGAGAATTCGAGAGGGCGGTTGCCGCCGCTGAACAGGCCTTGTCGTTGGCGCGAGCCGGCGGGCAGTCGGATTTGGTCACACGGATTGAGGGACAACTGGCCGGGTATCGAGCGGGGCGGCCGTATCGCGATCCGCGATTTTGATCGATTGGTGCTAGCGGAGGGAATGGTGTGAACATTGGCGTGGCCGAGACTGATGCGGATCTGAAGCGGTGCTTTCCGATCATGGTGCAACTTCGGCCTCATTTGACCGAGGCGACGTATCTGGAGCGCGTCGGGCGGCAGCGCCGAGAGGGTTACGCGGTGGCCTATGTCGATGACGCGGGCGCGGTTCGGGCCGTGGCCGGATATCGTTTTCTGGAAACGCTGTTCAGCGGGCCGCAGATGTACGTGGATGATCTGGTGACGGATGAAGCAGGGCGGTCGAAGGGCTACGGCGGCGCGCTGCTCGATTGGCTGGTGGCGAAGGCCAAGTCGCGAGGGTGCGCGGAATTCCATCTGGATTCCGGGGTGCATCGGTTCGGGGCCCATCGGTTCTATTTCCGCAAGGGGATGCACATTTCGAGCTATCATTTCAAGCTGGCCTTGGTCACGCCGGGTGGATAGCGGTTCCGGCAATGCATGGCCACGCAAGCGTAGACCATGCCACGCACCACGCACAAATTCTTACGATCCTGGGTGGCCTGCGACACCTTTATACTCGTGGCGATTGGCGGGGGGTGATATACTGGTTACCGCGTCGGCTCAGCGGCCGATAGATCAAGTGTCGAACGGACAAACGTCATCCTGTCATGAGCGGAGCGAATTTGATGAAACGTAGGTTAGTCGTGTTTTTGATGTGTGTCGGCGCGGTAATACCGGCGCCGGTCTTGGCGGATGGAGCAGTGAAGGCCGCGTTGTCCCTGGTTCCGGCGGATGCCGTCGGCTTCCTCTGCGTACCAAGCGTCAAGCAGTTGGACGCGGATTTCGTTCAGGCAACGTCCAAGCTGGGCTTGGGGGCTATGATGCCGCCGCCGTTTAACTCTCCAACCGCGGTCGTCAAGCAGTATCTGAAATTCGGGAACGGTTTCGATGAGTCGGGTCCGATGGTCTACGTGGCCCTTTCGGCGAACACCTTGCCGGAGGTGTCGCAGAAAATGGCGTTGATCGTGGCCGCCACCGATCCCAAGGCGTTCATCGAATCGATGGGCGGCGAGGCCCTCGAAGATGGGTTGTGGCGGGTCAACATGATGGGGCAGCCGGCCGTAGCCGCGGTAGGTGAGAAGCGGGTGATCCTCGCCCAATCGCCTGCGGGGGCCAAGGCGATCGCGAGTAGCAAAAGTTCGATCACGGACAAGTTCAACGCCGCGGACCTGAACACGCTCGAGGGGCTTGATCTTGTTCTGTGGGTGGACGGAGCGGGGCTGATCAAGCTGGCGAAGCAGCAGATCGACATGATCATGGGCATGGCCATGATGGCCCAGAGCGCTCAGGGACCGAGCGGCGCCAAGCAGGCCGAGGCGATGAAGAAGCAGGTGGATACCTTCGTCGACGGCGCTTCGTCGATCAGCTTCGGTCTGGGATTGGGCGATCAGGGGTTGACCATGCGGATGGGGTTCCGGGCCAAGCCGGGCTCGGAGTTGGCGAAGAACATGAAGGTCCGCAACACGAGCGATTCGCTGCTTCGCGGGTTGCCGAGCGAAAACTATCTGTTCGCGCTGGGCCAAACTGTCGATCCCGCCGTGGCGAAGGAGTCGATGCAGTACATCGAGCCGTACCTGTCGATGGTCGAGGGTACCGAGGGCGTCGACAAGGAACAGGTGGGCAAGCTGCGTGGCCAGTTGAGCGAGTGGGTAACACTGACGACGGCGGGGCGCATGGTCGTTACCGCGTTGCCGCCGGGTCCGGACGGAGTGCTCGGCTTCGCGATGGTTCTCGACACGGAGAACAGCGGCAAGTGGATCGACATGTGCTGCGGCACGCTGGAGACGGTGAAGAAACTGCCGAAGGCGGACAGCCCGACGATCGACGAGGAGCTTAAGCAGGCCCTGTCCGCCTTGATCATCGCGAAAGACGCGGAAGAATTGGTGGGTGCCAAGGTTCAGCACGTCAAGTTCGATCTGTCCAAGGTCGAAGAAGTGGACGAGGAGGACGTGGAGCAATTGAACAAGGTCCTCGGACGGGACGGGTTGGTGGCGCGGGCCGCGGCCGCGAATCCGCAGACGGTGGTGATCACGGTCGGCGGCGGGGCGAAGTACATGAGCGGCGTCCTCGATCAGGTCAAGAGCAAGAGCGCCACGCTTGACGGAGAGGCGGGGATTCAAAAGGTCGCGGCCGTGCTCCCCAAGGAACGGTACATGGTCGGGTATGTCGACGTGGACCGGATCATTGAGTCGGTGCGCGACGTAATGAAGGTCTTGGAGGAGGATGAAGAAGAGTTCCCGGTTCGCATGGCCAAGATTGACGCTCCGCTCGCGATCGTCGGTTCGGGCGGCGAGGATTGGTCGCGGATGGATATTTTCTTTCCGAATGAGTTGATGTTGGCGACCAAGGACGCGGTGATGGCCATGACCGGGCCGGGCGGAGCCCCGCCGCCGCCTTCCGCACCGAAGGCTCCGAGCGGGGGACAGTGACGTCTGATAGAGATGAAAAGATGACATACTCTTGTCACCAGATCGACCGGCGCCACGCCTGGGGTTTCCTCGTCCTGCTGAGCGCGGCCATGATCGCGTTTTTGGCTTTGTCTCCGATGGTCCGGGCGGAAGATCCGCCGAAGGACACCGAGAGCAAGGCTGAGAACAAGGAAACGGCAGCGGCGGTTGCTGAGGCCACGCCCGCCGAGGCAGCGGCGCCAAAGAGCGATGCCGCGGACGGTTGGGCCATCAAACCCCGCCTCCAATTGCATGCGGGATCGGTGCGCCGCGTGCTTGCCGAAGCTCACCGTTCGCGGATGAAGGTTCTCATCGAACCGCTGCACCGCATGATCGTCGAGGCCGGTGAGTGTTCCAGCGAGGGCGTTGATACGGCGGAGGCCGCGGCGCTGATCGCGCAGGTTTGCGAGTGGCCCGACACTTCGCTCGAAGCGGTCACGTTCGCTCCCGATACGCAAGGCCGGGCGCGATGGATCGTTCGCCTGGACTGGCCGGTGGCCGACCTGCAGAAACGCGTCAAATCACTGTTGAGTTCCGAGGCAGGCAAGACCATTCTCGAAGGTGTGACGATACGCGAAGATGAAGGCGGCGTCTGGAAGATCGCGCTTGCAGAATCGACGTTGGCCTATCTGCGGGCTGCTGGCGAGCGATCTTACCTGTCGTCTCATGTGAACTTGGAAATACCGCCAGGCGATACGAGGGCCGGGTCGGACGGACGTTCGGAGTCGGCCGACCTGGTTTCGTGCCGCTTGAATCTGGCTCAAACGGAAAAGGACAGTGGTGCCACCTGGTTGTCATCGTTTAGCGCGATCACGGCCCTGGAGTATTCCGGCCGCGTGGTTGAGGACGGCACGTGGGACGAATCGTTCCGCGTCCTCTGGCCGCCGATTTCCGGCGTGGGGGCCAAGGCCGTCCTGGGTCGGGTCGAACAGACTTTCTTTGTTCCGGATTCCGCTTTCGGGGCGGCGACGGTCAATGCGCCGATGCTCACGGGTATGTTGGACATGATGGCCGGTCTCGGCCAGCAGGTCCTGATGGACGAGCCCGGGAAAATGGAGATCGTCGGCGAGGCCGGGCCGGGGCCGATCGCATCGCGGGTCGAGCCGGACTTGTGCATAACTCTGTTGCCCGGGACGGGGTTTTTGCCCTTCCCAGACGTGGTGATCCAGGCTCGGGCGCGTAAGGCGGGCACGCTGATGGACGAGCTGCGCGAAGCCGCTCGGAGTTCCAACAAGCTGTTCCGTGAACGAGAGAAGCCGGCGCCCTGGCACGAGACGACGGTCCGGGAGCGGACCGTGTTCTGGAGCGACGGCTCGGGCGGGGAGGGGTCGATGACGCCGCTGGTCTTGCGACCGGTCCTGTTCACGACGAAGGAGAAGGACGCCAAGGACCGCGAGCGAGACTTTTTGATCCTGGCGTTTACGAGCACCTCGCCGGAGGCTTTCGTTCGCCGCTGGCTGGACTTGCCGCGGACCAAGGACTTCCGCCACCTGCCGACGAATACCAAATCGAACGGTCAGATGTGGGTGAACTGGTCGGTGGCCTACGAGTGGGTCCAACCCTATTTGAACCTCATGTTGACCGGCACTGGCGTAAGAGCGGTGTTGCCGCCGCTTGGTAGGGTGCGCGACTCACTGCGGGACGGGGAAATCAGCCTGAAACTGGCCTATAGTGGGTTAACCGCTCAGCACAAAGGACCGATGCCGGTGGGCCTTTTTGTCTTGCCCTCGATGGTGGCGTCGTCCTTGGCGCCTGATGAGGGCGGGGGGAGCGATCTGTCGCGGGAGCGCCTGGCCAGTCGTCGGCTTCGCCTCTTCTACCATCATTGCAAGCTGTTCAAGAAGGACATGGGCCGCTGGCCCGCTGAGTTGGAGGAACTGGAGGGGTACATCGATTTCGCCGGGCACCCGGAATTGCTCGAACTCAAACTTTCAGCCAGCAAGGGCTGGAGCGAGTTCTTTTCCGGCGTAATGAAGGAGACGGAGAAGAAAGAGGAAGAGGACGAGGACGAAGACGGCCCGCGCATGGACATCGACCTATACGTGTTCGATTGGAGCCGCGATGCGTGGAAGCTGGGCTACAAAGCGGGCACCTTCGAACACCTCGAAAAGCTGTACATCGACGACGCGGGCGAGTTGCACCGCGTGGAGCGGCCAACGCCGGTTGTGAAGCCCGAACCCAAGCCGGTGGACGAAGCCGCCGAGCCCAAGGGTGAAGAAGTCAAGAAGGAAGAACCATTATCGCCCGCGCCGCAAGCGCCGGCCGGCGCCGAATCGAGTCAACCGACGCCGCGTGACGGCGATGGATCGGAGAAGGAGTAAATCGCCATGAGACGTACCACCGAGTTGTTTCTGTCCCTAGTGTTGATGTTGGCCTGGATGGCGCCGCTGTCCGCCGAAGAGCCGCCGAAGTCGGACAAGAAGGAGCCCGCCAAAACGCTGGCCGAAGATGAGGACTCCGCCGACGAGAAAGATGAGAAGCCGGATCCCATTCTGCAACTCGCCGAGTTGCGGCTCGACGAGTTCGTTGTGCCCGCTCGGCAGATCAACCTGCCGATCCCCGGCAAGACCAAAACATTGCAGGACGTGCTCGACCAGTTCGAAAAATGGTCGAAGGACGAGAAGGTTGGGGCGGTGCTGCTCGACCTCAGCAACTTGGCGCTTTCCCTCGCCGATGTGGAAGAGCTTCGCGCCGGACTTGGCGCGCTCCGCGACGCCGACAAGAAGGTGATGGCGTTCCTCAACGGCGGCGGTCCGTCAGCCTATTTGCTTGCCTGCTCCTGCGACGAGATCGTCACGCCCCCGACCGGCGCAGTGATGATCCCTGGCGTCGGGGCCTTGTTCCCCTACATGAAGGGCTATTTCCAGATGCTCGGCGTGGAGTTCGACGTGATCGCCGCCGGCCGTTTCAAATACCCCGGCTTCCTCAACGAGCGCGAACCCAACCAGTTCTTCCGTGAGGAGTACAACGCCATCCTCGACAGCTGGATCGCGGATTACAAAAAGATGATCGCCGATGGGCGGAAGCTGTCGCCGGAGGCGGTGGACCAGATTGTGGATACGGCCCTATTCAGCGCCACTCAAGCCCATCAGCGCGGCCTTGTGGACACCCTGGCCTATTACGATGAATACCGCGACCGCGTTCTGAAGCGCGAGAAGATGAAGCGCCGCCGGCCGGATGACCGCGGACTCGCGGGCGTCAACTCGTTGCAGGACCTGATGGGTGTCATCAACGACGAGATTCAGAAGTCGGAGGAGGCCCAGAAGGCGGTCGGTCCCAAGATCGCCGTCGTTCACGCCCGTGGCCCGATCGTCGATTTCAACCTCGGCGCCGGCTTCGCCTCGCAGCTCATTTGCCGCGACGATTTCATTAAGGTGATCGAGGAAGTCCGCAAGAACAAATCGATCAAGGCCGTGGTCATGCGGGTCGATTCCCCGGGCGGCTCGGGCTACGCCTCCGACATGATCTGGCAGCGCTTGCGGGAACTGGGCGACACCAAGCCGCTGGTGGTGAGCATGGGGCGGGTGGCAGGTTCCGGCGGATATTACATCGCCTGCCCGGCGCATCGTATTTTCGCCCAGCCGACGACGATCACCGGCTCGATCGGCGTGCTCGGCATCTTCCAGAGCGCGTGGTCGCAATACAACCGCATGGACGTGGAGCTGGCGGAGATGAAGCGGGGTTCGCGGGCGACGCTGGGGGCACCGAACCGTACCCTGTCCAAGGAAGACCGGACGTTCATTCAGGAATACATCGACGATTTCTACGGCGTTTTCGTCGGCCGCGTGGCCCAGACCCGGAAAATCCCCGAAGCCGAGGTCCGCAAGATCGCCGAAGGGCGCATCTACACCGGCCGGCAGGCCAAGGAGATCGGGTTGGTGGACGAACTCGGCGGGCTGGCCGATGCGATCGAGTCCGCCCGGTTCCTGGCCAACATCCCGCCCAGCGCGGAGTTGAAGATCATTCACTACCCGCGTCCGAGCAGCCTGGGCGAGATCTTGGAAAGCTTTACCGCGGTGGGCATGGCGGACATCTCGACGTTGACGACGGCGTTGTCGGCGGCCGCTTCGGTTCCTTTTGAGAGTCAGGTGTCGATGTTCGCCACGGGGCCGTCGCCGCTTTGCTGGATGGCCACCCCGCCGTTCTGGGAAATGGGATCGTCGATCCCGACGATGCTGGGAACGATGCCCACGGCGACGATGCCGTTGAACGGCTTCGCCCCGGGACGATTGCCGGCCATGACTCCGCGAAACTAGCGAACTGCTACATCGCCGATGATCGGCATCGGCACATGACATAAGATCAAGACCGGAGGCGGGCTGCTTTGGCCCGCCTTCGCTTTTTTCGGCGGCGTTCGTACATTCATTCGCATGTGTACGCTGACCATCCTGCCTTACCAGGGCGGCGGGTTCCGCATGGGCTGCAACCGCGATGAATCGCGGCAGCGGCCGGAGGCGCTTCCGCCGCAGCTTCGCCGATTTGGAGATCGATCCGCCGTCATGCCGATCGATTCCGTCTCAGACGGGACCTGGATTGCGGTCAACGACGCCGGGCTGGTGATGACGCTGCTGAACTATTACCCGCCGGGGCCACCCATCCCGAAACGTCCGGACCAAGCGAGCCGCGGAACGATCATTCCATCGCTGCTCAATCACGCCTCGGCCCGGAGCGCGGCCACGGCGGCATCAAAGCTCGACCCGGCGCGGTATCCCCCGTTTCGGCTTTTGCTCGGCGATTTCGAGGAGGTCATCGAACTTCAGCATGATCCGAGAGGCATTCGGGAACGGTCGCGCAGTCCCCTCGATGCCCAACCATTCCTGTTCGTTTCGTCGGGCCTGGGAGACGAGATCGTAGAGAGCCCGCGACGGGCCTTATTCGAGGAGTGGTTCGCGGGCGATCCGAACGATGCTCTGGCCACGCAGGACGCGTTTCATTCGCACGTCTGGCCGGATCGGCCCCATCTGAGCGTCTGCATGAGCCGCCCCGAGGCTCGAACCGTCAGTTACACCGTGATTGAGCTTCGCCTGACGGAGGCTGTCATGTCCTACCGCCCAGTGACCGACGCCGGGCCAGGGGAAGCCGCAACTGTTCGATTGGCACTTCAACGCCATGCGGACCGCCCGGCGGGATAGCGGATCGCGCAATTGACAGGTCCGCCCGCGGCGCTATGCTCTTGGTAGCCGGGTGCTCGGACCCGGCCGAGAAGTCTAGGCGGGATTCGCGGGGTGCGAAAGGACGTGCGGGTATGACGCGTTTGGTGCGATGTCTGACTCTGGCGTTGCTGGTTATCGTGGGATGGGTCGCGGGTTGTCATCAGTGCGAACGCTCCGAGGTTCTTTGGCGCTACCCGAACGCGGAATGTGAGACGCTAGGGCAGACGTCCGAGGAGCACTATCAGTCCGTCCGCCGGATCAAGGAGCACGAGCGGAAGGCCCTCAACGAGGACCTTGATCTGTTGTTCCAGACGAACCGTCCGACGCGATTGACGCAGTGGCACGATAAATAAACGGTTGGTCTCTATTCCGGTCCAATTCGTTACGACCGATCTTTGCACGACTGCGATCTAAGGCGCGGATCAGTTTTCCTTCCTTTCCGGTTGGCGCTTTCACTGGCCGATTCGAGGATTAGATGATGGTCATTCATTCACGGTCCAAGGTTCTCTTATCCATGGCGCGGCTCGCGTTGCCGCTTCTTGGGATGGTCGCCGCTGCCGGCTGCGCAACGTCGTTGGATCGCCGTTTCCAATCGCACATTGACTACCTGGCCAGCGACCGGCTCGGCGGGCGCGGCGTGGGAACGCCCGGAATCGAACTGGCGGCTGAATACATTGCGAAGCGATTTGAACAAACCGGTCTGGAGCCGGGCGGCGACGACGGGACCTATTTCCAAACGTTTTCCATGTCGCTGCATCGATCGTTGACCGATCAGGCAAACTTGGCGCTGGCCGGTGACGAGAGCGAACGGCGGATCGGCCGCGACTTCACGCCCTTCAACTTTTCCTCGAACGACAAGTTCGACGGCGGCGTGGTGTTTTGCGGCTACGCCATCGAAGCCCCCGACCGAAACCACGACGATTTCAAGGGGGTCGACCTGACGGGCAAAGCCGCGTTGGTGTTTCGTGCCGAGCCCTCGCGTTGGTCGGGCACCGACGACCCTTCGCCTCACGCCCTGCTCCGCAGCAAGGTCTACAACGTGAAGGACCGGGGGGCGTCGGCCCTCCTGATCGTCAACCAGCGCCCCGCCGGTGACGAAACCGACGCATTGATGGAATTCGATGGAGATCACGCCGACGCATATGGATTGCCGGCATTTCACGTCAGCCGCGACTTCGCCTCGGCCATGCTGAAATCCGGGGGAATCGGTTCGATTGACGAGCTCCAAAATCGTTTGGACGCCGGCAACTTCGCTTCCGCCGAGTTGCCGCATGTGCGGGTGAGTGGCTCCGCCGCCTTGGAACAGCGATCGGCGCCGACGCGAAACGTGATCGGCGTTCTGCGTGGCCACGGTCCCCTGGCCGATGAGTGCGTGGTGATCGGTGCTCATTACGACCATCTCGGTTTGCGCAAACCGATGATGCGGAAATTCAAGGGCGGTAAGTTGGTGCGCGAGGCTACGCAGCCGCAGATTCACAACGGCGCGGATGACAACGCCTCCGGCGTGAGCGGTGTCCTGGAAATCGCCCGGATGGCGGCCGCTGAGCCAACGCTCCGGCGGACGCTCGTGTTCGTCGCGTTTTCAGGAGAAGAAAGCGGGCTGCATGGGAGCCTGAAATACGTCGAATCGCCCACCTGCCCGCTCGATTCGACGGTGGCCATGCTCAACATGGATATGATCGGTCGCATGCCCCCGGAAAGTCGTCGGATCCTCGTCTTCGGGGCCGACACCGGCACCGGGCTCCACGAAGCCCTGAACACCGCCGCGACGGACGTCGGCCTCACGGTGGCGCCCTCCCCGGACATGGGCGGTCGCAGCGACCATGCCCCGTTCATTCGCAAGGACGTTCCGGCGATGCACTTCTTCACCGGGCATCATTCGGACTATCACCAGCCCGGTGACGACAGCGACAAGATCAACGCGGCGGGTGGTGCCAAGGTATTGACACTGGTTCATGATGTTGCCCTGAGCGTGGCCAATGCTAATGAACGGCCTCAATTTGTGGCCGTCAAGGCCGCTAACCCCGCGCCCGGCGACCCGGCCGCGCCCACGCCGAGTTATCGCGTCGTGATGGGGCTTGCCCCCGGCTATGCCGATGACGGTAAGCCCGGCATGGCTGTCGAGGGGGTGACGCCGGAAGGCCCGGCGGAAGTGGCCGGCATGAAGGCCGGCGACCGAATTTTGCGAATCGGCGACAAAACCGTCGCTAATGTCTACGACTACATGGCCGCGACCCGCAAGAACAATCCCGGCGACACCGTCGATGTCGTCGTGTCCCGCGGGGATCAGGAAATCACTCTCAAGGTGAAGCTCTCGGCAGCACGATGATGGGCAATAGGGAGCCTTCGTGGTCTAAACACATCCATTTAGGGAGACCTTCATGGGTCGAGTGGTTGTCGCGGGAATTGTCGGCGGCATCGTCATGTTCATCTGGGGCGCGGTTTCGCACATGCTCCTTCCCACTGGCGACCTGGGCGTTGGCAGTCTTCCGAACGAGGAAATCATCCTGCCCGCGATGAAAACCGCGATCACCAAACGCGGCTTCTATCGTTTCCCCGGCATGAGCGACCAGGAGATGTCCGAGGCGGAGATCAAGGGCTGGGAGGAAAAATATCGCAAGGGCCCGCGTGGGATCGTGATTTATGATCCCTCCGGCGGAGAACCGATGTCCGCCACGCAGCTTGGAACCGAGCTCGCCAGCAACATCGCCGCGGCGCTGCTGGCCGCGGCGATTCTGGCGCAGGTCCCCGGCGGCCGCGGAAAGCGAATCCTGTGCGCGATGCTTCTGGGAATCCTGGCCTGGCTGTCGATCGACGTATCGTATTGGAACTGGGACCGCTTCCCGGACATGTTCCTGCTGAACGCGTTGATCGATCAGGGGGCGGGGTGGTTGTTCACCGGAATGGCCATTGCCTTGGTCCTAGGTAAGCCGAAGGCCGAATTATCAGTACAAGGATGGGCCTGATTCAGGGCCGGCCCGCCGCATGATTCCGTGTGTCGCCAAGGTAACGGGCACTCCGCCTGAGTTTTGGCCAAGGGACACGCAGATTACAATCCGCCAATGCCCGATTCGTGGACGGAGGACTTTCGCGTTCGATATGCCGAGTGCGACGCGATGGGCTACCTCCACCACGCCACCTACTGGGAGTACTTTGAAGACGCCCGGACGGAGCTGCTCAAACGTAACGGCTTCCGCTATCGAGATCTTGAGGCCGAGGGTGTGTTCTTTGTGGTGTACAAGGCCGCGTGCACGTACCTGGCCCCGATTCGATATGACGATCGCGTCTCGGTGACCGTCACCGTCGTCCGGATCACGCGCACTCGGGTTGACCACGCGTACGTGATTACCCGAAACGGTCAAAAAATGTGTGAGGCCACGAGCACGCTGGCATGCGTGGGAAAAGACGGGCGACCACAACTGATGCCCGAGAGCCTGTGGATGACCGCTAGCCACCGATCGAGCAAAGGCCGATCCGCGACGCCGGATAAAGGGGAATCGGACGATCGCTGAAGAAACGCAGGGTTTCCTGCGAGACTTCGCCGGCGCTTGCCGACAGAATAGGTGATGGTGGCGAAATGATGCTTCCAACGAGCCGTTTGTTGTGCGATCGCAAAAACCGACGATCGCTATGATCGAGCGTAACGAATCCTTAGTTGGGTAAGAGAATCCATCCGTGAAAACAACGACGCAGAAGCCGCCCGCCAATCGGTTGCCAGCGGGGCGAACCGGCATAGACTGTGACGCTTTCCATCCCGACGCCCGAAAGGGGCCGCCGGGCGATCGTCAGCCAGGAAGCGCCCCGATGAGGATGTTCGGCTATTGCCCCAGCGCCATCGGCATCGATCAGCAGGGGATCACCGAGGCCTCCGAAGCGTACTGGAACCTTCCCGCAGGCGAGCTGTATGAGCACGCCCTTCGCGCTGGTGAAGGGGCCTTGGCCGACAATGGGGCAATCGTCTGCACCACCGGCGAGCACACCGGCCGGTCTCCGAAGGACAAGTTTTTCGTTCGCGACGACGGCACGAGCAAGACGCTTTGGTGGGGCTCGGTCAACGAGCCGATCAGTGAAGCTTCCTTTGACCGGCTGCACCAGCGCTTGGCTCGGTACCTGCGCGGGAAGCGTGTGTACGTCCGCGACATGTACGCGGGCGCGGATGAATCGACTCGAGTGCCCGTTCGTGTCATCACCGAAAACGCGTGGCAGAGTCTCTTCGCGGCGCAATTGCTGATCCGCCCCGAGCCGGGTTCAACGGCGCGGCATGACCCTCGGTTCACGATTATCTGCGCTCCCACGTGCACCGCCGACCCCGCGGCGGACGGCACGCGGTCCGAAACGTTTGTGGTCTTGAACTTGACGCGCGGGTTGGTGTTGATCGGCGGCACCGCCTACGCCGGCGAAATCAAGAAAAGCGTCTTTACGATCATGAACTACGTGCTGCCTCTGGCCGGCGTGCTGAGCATGCACTGCTCGGCGAACGTTGGCGCGAGCGGCGACGTGGCCCTGTTCTTCGGACTGAGCGGCACGGGCAAGACGACGCTTTCCGCCGACCCGGAGCGCGGCCTCATTGGTGACGACGAGCACGGCTGGTCGGACAACGGCGTGTTTAACATCGAGGGCGGCTGCTACGCGAAGTGCATCCGCTTGTCGAAGGAGGATGAGCCGCAGATTTACGAGGCCATCCGCTTCGGAACGGTTCTCGAGAACGTGGTCATCGACCCGGAAACCCGCCGGATCAACTTCGATTCCGACGAGCTGACGGAGAATACCCGAGCGGCCTATCCGCTGGATTTCATCGACAACGCGGTCATCCCCAGCGTGGCCGGGCAGCCGAAAAACGTCATATTCCTTACGTGCGATGCCTTCGGCGTGCTGCCGCCGATCGCCAAGCTGTCGACGGAACAGGCCATGTATCACTTCCTGTCGGGATATACGGCCAAGGTGGCGGGCACGGAGCGCGGCGTCACGGAGCCGCAGGCGACCTTCAGCGCCTGCTTTGGGGCTCCGTTCCTGCCGTTGCCGCCGGAGACCTATTCGCGGATGCTCGGCGAGCGGCTCAATCGGCATCAGGTGCGCTGCTGGCTGGTGAACACCGGCTGGAGCGGTGGCGGGCCCGATCAGGGGAAGCGAATCAACCTTCGATACACCAGGGCGATGGTGCAGGCCGCGTTATCTGGAAAGCTCGACGACGTGCCGACTGCGGCCGATCCCGTGTTCAACCTCACCGTACCCACTACGTGTCCCGGCGTGCCATCCGAACTGCTCATGCCGAGGAACACTTGGCGCGATCCGGCGGCTTATGACGCGAAAGCCAAGGAGCTGGCCAGGCTGTTCGCAGTGAACTTCCGGACATTTGACCGCGTGCCGTCTGCCGTCGCCGCCGCCGGACCACGGGTTAATTAATTAGTCATCCCTGAAAATCTCTGTGGGTCCGGTATTTCTCGGATGAAACTCGGGGACGGGGCGGGTAGACTTTGCCGGGAAACCCGGAGGAACGGGTGAAAACCTTGCAAACTCGGAATGGAT